>ENA-OQCF01000684-OQCF01000684.1-human-gut-metagenome-genome-assembly--contig:-NODE-684-length-12700-cov-5.468623_pt1 | contig 12700 bp, 18 predicted proteins | sample MGYA00242756_ERZ504573 | MGnify/ENA primary metagenome ERZ504573 (study PRJEB26092, sample SAMD00036240) | human gut metagenome | host: Homo sapiens | study: EMG produced TPA metagenomics assembly of...
ATTTTCGTCAGATGATAAAAAGAAACTGTACTTGAACAGCGTGCATTTTGGGCGGTTTTGATACAGACTGTCTTTTGAATGAATACAGATTTGCCGTAAGGGTCGTACTTTAATCCGCTGCACGTCCCAGCCGCATCTTGAAATCGCTGTAGCCGAACTTCACCAGCTCCCGGCAGGTGCCGTTTTCGTCCATTGCCCAGATGGGCGGCAGCGGCATCCCGTTGAAGGTGTTGTTCTTGCAGGTGGTGTAGATGGCCATATCGCCGAAAATGAGCCTTTGCCCCTCGGTGAGCGGGGAGGCAAAGCTGTAGTCGCCCACCACATCCCCGGCAAGGCAGGTGGGGCCGCCAAGGCGGATGAGGTACGGCTTTTCGCCGGGGTCTCCGGCATCCAGCAGCGGCGGGCGGTAGGGCATCTCGATCACATCCGGGGTGTGGCAGGCCGCAGACATGTCCAGAATGGCAAGCTCGTCTCGCCATTTTGCAAAGTATCCAGCACAGTGGTAACAAGATACCCGGCGTTCAGCGCCCATGCTTCGCCCGGCTCCAGATACACCTGCACGCCGTACTTTTTCTGTGTTTCGGTAATGCACTGTTCCAGCGTGGCAAGGCGGTAGCCGGGGCGGGTGATATGGTGCCCGCCGCCAAAGTTGAGCCACTTCATCCGGGGCAGAAGATCCCCGAACTTTGCTTCCACCGCCGCCAGCGTCAGGGCCAGTGCATCGGCATCCTGCTCGCACAGGGTGTGGAAGTGCAGTCCGTCCAGTAATTCGGGCAGGGCCGGGTCTGCCTGCACGGCGGCATCCCACTGGGCGCGGGTGGTGCCAAGGCGGCTGCCCGGGGCGCAGGGGTCGTAAATTGCATGGCCTTCCTGCGTGGAGCACTCCGGGTTCAGCCGCAGGCCCACGCTCTTGCCCGCCGCTTTTGCTGCCGGGCCGAACTTTGCCAGCTGGCTGGGCGAATTGAACACGATGTGGTCGGCGTACTGCAGCAGCTCCGCGAACTCGTCTGCCCGGTAGGCCGCGCAGAACACATGGTTCTCTTTTTCCGGCAGCTCTTCTTTGCCAAGGCGGCTCTCGTACAGGCCGCTGGCCTCGGTGCCCGCCAGATAAGGAGCCAGCACCGGGTAAACATTAAAGTTGGAAAAAGCCTTCTGCGCCAGCAGAATTTTGCAGCCGGTACGCTGCTGCACCCCCAGCAGAAGTTCGCCGTTGCGGCGCAGCTGCCCTTCGTCCAGCAGGTAGCAGGGGGTGGGCAGAGAGGCAAGCGCTTCCCAAGAAAGGTTTGCAAGGCCCGCAAAGGGCGGGCGGGTATCGGCCAGCCGCATCAGTCCACCAGCGCCGGGCTGTGGCTCTCGGAACGGGGCAGGCCGTACTTGTCCAGAGCGTCCAGATACGGGTCCGGATCAAACTCTTCCACAGTGTGCACGCCCTTGGTGGTCCACTTGCCGGTGAGCAGCATCAGTGCGCCGCACATGGCCGGTACGCCGGTGGTGTAGCTGATGGCCTGAGAGCCGACCTCCTTGTAGCACTCCTGATGGTCGCAGACGTTGTAGATGTAGTAGGTCTTTTCCTTGCCGTCCTTTTTGCCGGTGAAGATGCAGCCGATGTTGGTCTTGCCCTTGGTGCGGGGGCCAAGGCTGGCGGGGTCCGGCAGCAGAGCCTTGAGGAACTGGATGGGCACGATCTCCTGTCCGTTGAAGTTGACCGGGGTGGTGGACAGCATGCCCACATCCTCCAGACAGCGCATGTGGTCGAGATAGCTCTGGCCAAAGGTCATGAAGAAGCGGATGCGCTTTGCCTCCGGGATGTTCTTGGCAAGAGACTCGATCTCCTCGTGGTGCAGCAGGTACATATCCTTGTCGCCCACCTGATCGAAGTTGTACTCCCGCTTGATGCTCATAGCCGGGATCTCCACCCAGTGGCCGTTCTCCCAGTAGCTGCCGGGGGCAGACACCTCGCGCAGGTTGATCTCCGGGTTAAAGTTGGTGGCAAAGGCATAGCCGTGGTCGCCGCCGTTGCAGTCCAGAATATCAATGGTGTCAATGGTGTCGAACTCGTGCTTTTTGGCGTAGGCGCAGTAAGCCTGGGTCACGCCCGGGTCGAAGCCGCTGCCCAGCAGGGCGGTCAGGCCGGCTTCCTCAAACTTCTTTGCGTAGCCCACTGCCAGCTGTAATCAAAGTAGGCGGAGAAGCCTGCTTCCTTGCAGCGCTTCTCGTAGATGGCACGCCACTCCGGGTCGTCAGTGTTCTCCGGCTCGTAGTTGGCGGTGTCCATATAGTTTACGCCGCAGGCAAGGCAGGCATCCATGATGGTCAGGTCCTGATAGGGCAGGGCAATGTTCATCACGAGGTCGGGCTGATAAGCCTTGATGAGGGCGATCACTTCGTCCACCTTGTCGGCATCCACCTGTGCGGTGGTGATCTTGGTAGCGGTTTTGGGGGCCAGTTCTGCAGCCAGCTTGTCGCACTTGGACTTGGTACGGCTGGCGATGCAGATCTCGGTGAACACCTCGGGTACCTGACAGCACTTGTGGATGGCAACGGAGGCCACGCCGCCGCAGCCGATGATCAGAACTTTGCTCATGATTTTTCTCCTTTATGTCAATGTGTGCAAATTCGGTCAGACCTGAAAGCCGGGCCAGCCCTTGTCCAGCGCGATCAGCGTTTCGCGCAGCACCTTGCAGGCGGTGGCGGTGGAAACGCCGGTGGTATCCAGCGTGGGAGCCAGCTCGTTGAGGTCTGCGGCTACGATGTTGGCTTTCGTCACGGTGCGGATGGCATCCAGCAGCTGCAAAAAGCTCACGCCGCCGGCTTCGGGCGTGCCGGTGCCGGGGAAGCAGGAGGGGTCCAGACAGTCGAGGTCGATGGTCAGGTAGACGGGCACCTTGCTCTCGCACAGCTGTTCCGTCAGCTCGGCAAGGCCGGTAAAATCGAATTTGTGCATCTCGGTGTGCTGGGCTGCAAACTCGAACTCGGCGCGGTCGCCGCTGCGGATGCAGAACTGATGGATGCGGCCGTCGCCCACCAGCTCATGGCAGCGGCGCAGCACGCAGGCGTGGCTCAGCTTTGCACCAAGGTAGTCGTCCCGCAGGTCGGCGTGGGCATCAAAGTGCACGATGTGCAGATCCGGATATTTCTTCACAGCAGCCCGCACGGCACCCAGCGTCACCAGATGTTCACCGCCCAGCAGCAACGGGAACTTGCCGTCCTGCAGGATCTCCTCTGCGCGGGCTTCGATGTCCGCAAGGGCGCTCTCGCTGGAGCCGAAGCACAGCTCCAGATCGCCGCTGTCGAAGATGTCAAAATCGGTCAGGTCGGCATTCTGGTAGGGGCTGTAGGTCTCCAGACCATAGCTTTCGTGTCGGATGGCCGCCGGGCCGAACCGTGCGCCCGGGCGGTAGCTGGTGGTGGAATCGTAGGGCGCACCGTACAGCACGATGCTAGCGGCGCGGTAGCTGCTGTCACAGCCGATGAAGTTTTCAATGTTGGGTTGCATCAGTGTTCCTCCACTTCCCGCAGCATTTCCTCAAGGAATGCCGGCAGGTAAAATGCGCCGACATGCAGCCGGGCGGTGTAATAGCGGGTGCGCATGTTCAGCGCCTTCCATGCGTCTGCATCCAGATCATCGATGGGATGATACTTTTTGCTGGCAAAGCCGAACAGCCAGTACCCAGCCGCAAAGGTGGGAATGTGTGCCTGATACACTCGGCTGATGGGGAAGGTGGACGCAATACGCTTGTGGCTGCGCTGCATGGCGCTGGCATCCTCGGCATAGAAGGGGCTGCCCTGCTGGTTCACCATGATGCCGTCCGCTTTCAGGGCATTGAAGCAGCTGCCGTAGAACTCGCGGGTGAACAGACCCTCGGATGGGCCGAAGGGATCGGAGGAGTCCACGATGATGAGGTCGTACTCCTCCTCGCAGCGGCGGATATACTTGAGGGCGTTCTCAAAATAGATGTGCACCCGGCGGTCATCCATGCGGCAGGCGTTGCTGGGCAGGAAGGCGCGGCAGGCTTCCACCACCTGCGGGTCCATCTCCACAAGGTCGATGCGCTCCACCCGGTCGTAGCGGGTCAGCTCCCGCACCACGCCGCCGTCACCGGCACCGATGACAAGGATGTCTTTTGCCTGCTTGTGCACCGCCATGGGCACATGCACGATCATCTCGTCATAGATGAATTCGTCGCGCTCGGTCAGCATCACATTGCCGTCCAATGTGAGCACCCGGCCAAACTCCGGCGTTTCAAAAATATCGATGCGCTGGTAATCGCTCTGCTTGGAGTAGAGCTGTTTGTTCACCCGGATGCTGTGCTTCACGTCCGGGGTGTGAAACTCGGAAAACCAAAATTCCATCTGCATTCCCTCCTTATGCCAGAACGTTCAGCCGCTCGATGTCCGGGTCCTCGGGGCCGGTCATGCTGCAGCCCTTGGCCTTGGCGTACTCGATGTAGTTCAAAATTTCCTTGGTGATGCGCTCGCCCGGGGCCAGAATGGGAATGCCCGGCGGGTAGCACATGACGAACTCGCTGCACACCATGCCCTCGGTCTCCCGGAGCGGCAGGCTCTTTTTGGGCGCATAGAACGCTTCCTGCGGGCTGGCGGCCACAACGGGGTCGATGTATTCCTGGCTCAGCAGGCCGGAGCCATCGGTCTGGTAGCGGCGCTTGATCTCGGCCAGCGCGCTGACCAGACGCTCCACCTCCTGCGGGCGGTCGCCGATGGAAAGATAGGCCAGAATGTTGCCAATGTCGCCGAACTCGATCTGGATGTCGTACTCATCGCGCAGGATGTCGTACACCTCAATGCCTGCAAGGCCGATATCCAGCGTGTGGACGCTGAGCTTGGTGGTATCAAAGTCAAAAACGGAGTCGCCGTTGCACAGCTCCTTGCCAAAGGCGTAGTAGCCGCCCACGGCGTTGATCTCCTCTCGGGCATACTCGGCCATGTCGGCCACTTGGTGGAATACCTGCCGCCCGCGCTGCGCAAGGTTGCGGCGGGAGATATCCAGACTGGACATGAGCAGGTAGCTGCCGGAGGTGGTCTGGGTCAGGTTGATGATCTGCCGCACATAGCCCGGGTGCACATTGGGGCCGATGAGCAGCAGGCTGGACTGCGTTAAACTGCCGCCGCTCTTGTGCATGGAGACGGATGCCATATCAGCCCTGCCGCCATGGCAGACACCGGCAGGCCGCCGCCAAAGTAGAAGTGGGTGCCGTGGGCTTCGTCCGCAAGGCAGAGCATCCCGCATCGTGGGCCATTTTTACGATGGCGCGCAGGTCGGAGCAGATGCCGTAGTAGGTGGGGTTATTCACCAGCACAGCCACAGCATTCGGATGCTCTTTAATGGCCTTTTCCACCTGTTCCCGCTTCATGCCCAGCGAGATGCCAAGCGCTTGTCCACCTCGGGGTTCACATACACCGGCACCGCGCCGCACAGTACCAGTGCGTTCAGCACACTGCGGTGCACATTGCGGGGCAGAATGATCTCATCGCCGCGCTTGCAGGCGGTAAGCACCATGCTCTGCACACTGCTGGTGGTGCCGCCCACCATGAGGAACGCGTGGGCAGCGCCAAAGGCATCTGCGGCCAGCTCCTCTGCTTCCCGGATGACCGATACCGGGTGGCAGAGATTATCCAGCGGCTTCATGCTGTTCACATCCACGCCCACGCACTGCTGGCCCAGAAAGGCGGTCAGCTCCGGGTTGCCGCGGCCTCGCTTGTGGCCGGGCACATCAAAGGGCACCACCCGCATTTTGCGGAACTGTTCCAGCGCTTCATAGATGGGCGCACGGTTCTGGTTCAGCCGGAACCGTGTTCGGTTCTCACTCATGTTTTTCCTCCGTCCCTGATCCCGATGCAAACAAAAAAGCGCAAGTACCGCACAAAAAGTGCAGACTTGCGCTTTGAAAAGCATTTGAATGCGCCGCCAAAGCCCCCCGGAAGAAACACCAGAGTACAAAGGCCGCTTCGCATGATTCAAAAAGACGGGATTATGAGAGTCTATATAGCAATTCTGCTTTTACTGCTCTTTATTGACCGTTTCACAAGTCTGCACACTGACTGCGCAATTTCATGGTTGTAAAGGAACCAACTTATAAAATTTGAGCTGCTACACTCAATCAATAATGGCGGCTGTGCCGCCGGTCGGCAGTGGACCCGGCTGTCCGTATGGCCTTAGCCCCGCTGGGCGGTCCATGGTAAATTGCTTTGAAAAGACTCTGCTATGCTTTGTCTCTCAAAATCAAATGTGATTTTATCATGCACAGAAAGCGTTGTCAATGATTTTTTTGAAGAAAAATTTAAAAAATCAATGCACAGAGTACCAACCTGAATACCGTTGCAAAATATTATGATGCACAGTACACTATGGTTACTACGGTTCTTATTGTTCTGCTGATCCTTGCACTGCTGGAAATCGTCCTGCTGAACGGTGCCGCAGCTGTTCGAATCCATCCTCGAGAGTGAGACTTAAGATGCCGGGCAAAACAAAAACCTCAGCGTACTTTTATACGTTGAGGTTTTTTGGTGGGCGCGGGTGGATGTCGCGAGCCGCGCTGCTAAAAACAGCCCACCGGGCTGTTTTTGCGCCATCTTCAGCGATGTCGCCGCAGCTGTTCGAATCCACCCTCGAGAGTGAGACTTAGGATGCCGGGCAAAACAAAAAACCAGCGTAATTTCTACGCTGGTCCTTTTGGTGGAGCGAAACAACCCAAATCCGAACCATTGCCCTCTGGGGCATCTTTGGCGGCGATTTCATCGAAAGTGATGGTTTTTGTGCCGTCTTTGTAGTTGAATGTAATCAAAACTTTTTCATCATAGAGATAAACAGCATTCACGAATGTATTGATAAGCGTTTCCCGGTGGCTTTTCACGTTCGGGTCGAGCTTGCGGAACCGGGTCAGCCAGAACCGAACCTGATTTTCACTCAACCGAGGCCGAGCGATTTTTTCTTCGGCAATCCGAACTTCAAGTTCTTTCTGCTGGGCTTCCAGCTTTTCCAAACGCGATTTGGTGGAGTTGGTCAGCACACCTGCTTGAATGGCGTTCAGCATATTTTCAATGCCGTTCTCTACCTCGCGCATCTGCTTTTCCAGGAAAGGGAGAGTGGTGTTTTCCTGATCCTGCAACTCCATCACTTCCGCAACGATGGCATCAATCACGGCATCGTCCTGAATCAGCTTCATGGTTTCAGCTATGACCAAATCTTCCAGCCACTCTTTACGGACGGTCTTTTTCTTGCAGGTCTTGAAACGCTTCGCGGTGGCGCACTTATAATAATGATGAACGACCTTGTTTCTACCCGTACCGCACTCGCCGAACATCATCGCGCCGCACATTCCGCAGAACAGCTTGGTGGTGAGCAAGTAATCGTCCTCGGCCTTGTGGCGGGCAGGAGCGCGGCTGTTCTTTTTGATTTTCAGCTGCACTTCCTCAAACAAATCCTTGTCCACGATGGCCGGGATGCTGTCGGGCATCACAATGTCCTTGAAGTGGTTTTCCCCGATGTACCGTTTGTTCGTCAGCAGCGTCTGAACACTGTTGTAGGTAAACTTCTGGTTGCGGTTAGTGGTCACGCCGCTGTCGTTCAGCCAGTTCATCAGTTCTTTCATAGTTGCGCCATCGTTGTACCGCTGAAAGGCTTCTACACAAAGGGAGCTTTCAGCGGGTCGACTTGAAAGAACTTCTCCTCATCCACCTTAAAACCAATGGGAATCGTGCCGCCGTTGTACTTCCCCTTCAGAACATTCTCGGTCATGCCGCGCACAACTTTTTCAGAAAGTTCTGCCGAGTAGTATTCAGCCATGCCGGTGAGCATACTCTTGACCATGATACCCGCAGCTGTCAGAGATAGGCTCCGTGGCAGATACCAGCTTGACATGATTGCGCTCCAACTGGTACTCATAGTGGGCTGAATCATAGCGGTTCCGGGCAAAACGGTCGAGTTTCCAGACCAGCACGATGTCAAATAACCGTTTTTCGCTGTCCTTGATCATCTGCTGGAAGTCCGGGCGGTTATCGGTTTTGGCGGAAAGGGCACGGTCAATGTAGTGTTTGACCACGGTAATGCCGTTCTTTTCGGCGTAGGCCGTACACTCGCGAATCTGCCCTTCGATGGATTCTTCGCGCTGGTTATCGCTGGAATAGCGGGCGTAAATCACGGCGGTCATGCAAACACCCCTTTCACTTCATTCTCCGCAGGCGGCGCACAAGGTCGGATGCGCTGTACAGCACACGAGCCACCGAAACAGCATCCCCGCCCACAATGTAGAACACCGAGTAGTTGTCCACCAGCATCTGCCGCAGCCCTTGAGTGCGCTCCGGCTCACTTTCCACTAGCGCACAGCGCTCTGGCAGGATGTTCAGGGATTGGATGGCTTCTGCAATACGATTATACTGCCCCATAGCCGTGTCAGGCTCCAGCAGACGGTCAGCAATATAGCTGTAAATCTGCTCCATATCGCTGAGGGCTGCACGAGAAATTTTCACGTCATACTGCTTCATCTGTGCTGTTCCCTGAACTGTGCGAATGCGCTTGCCGCATCCACGGTATCACCGTTCTGAATTTCCTTAATGCCTACCTGCAAGGCTGCATGAAGCTGATCATCGGTCATGGTGTCAGCATTCAGAGCCGCAGGAGCTTTCGGCAGGGACAGAGAAAAGGGGATGCCGCCAGTCAGGGTGATCTGGCGCAGGTACATATCAATGGCGGTTGCCATCGGGATGCCGAGCTGCTTCAGCACATCCTCGGCCTGCTGCTTGACGGTAGGGTTCACACGGAGATTGAGCGTCATTGTTTTTTCCATGGTTATCACCTCGGATTTATTGTAACGTATTTTGCGTTGCAAGTCAATTCGAGGTGAACGCGCAAATGAAATTCTCCATATCGCACAATATATTCATCGTTAAATTGTTCAAAGCGCGGGATATTCACCCTCTATAATAAATTCTTGGAGTGTGCCTAGCTTTTGCTGAGTAGTAAGTTTGAATATTATCTCTCTTGGCTGCGACCATGGCAGACTGGAAGTTTAACCTTCAATAAACTATTTACTGTACAATTCTTTTAGAATACACCAAAGATTCATTATCACACCAACGCCACCAACAAGTGCAATGAGAATCCCTGCAACTACTGTAAGGCGAACATTTTGATTAAAGGCATACCATAAAAAATTAGTGTCCGCACAAAGTATAAGCAAAATTCCAACAATAAATATGCTTACCGATACGATTGCTGTAAGAATTTTTTTCATGTTACACTCTCCTTTGTGTATCACTGTTATTCTCCGAGAAAGTTCGACTCACATCCCTATGATAGTGAACACATCATTCGTTTCAAAACACTTTGCTGCCCAAGGAACTGCTTCTGCAATAATCTCTTTGCAAGTACATCCATCCGATTGACTTTTTGTTAAAATATTATCCCATTGTACTTTTGTAACGATTGTTATTCCATAAAAGTCAAACTCTGGAATCACTTCAAGAATCAGATCTGAAACATGGCGGCTATTCCATACTTCATCACTGATGCTAATAGATGTGTCAAGCCAGCACTTGTCATGATACTGCCCTTGTTGAAATTCCAAGTAGCAGCTGCTGTGTGAGGCTTTTCTTTGATCTTCGTCAATAAAATACTTCAAATTAGTTCACCCGTATTAGCAGATAGCTGTGGTCATCGCTATGTACTACAAGCGGAAAAGTTATATCAAATCCCATTGATCGTTAGCAATTCAACCCATCACAGTAACCATCTGGAAGTATTGATACTGATATTCGTCTTCTAATACAGCCTGCATCTCTTCCATGTATAACGGGTCTTTCAACAGTTTGAGATGAAATGCTCGCTCTCTCCAAAGTCGGACTCCAATTTCAGGGAAAAGATATTCCGTTCCCAGTTGCAAGTCCTTTTCGTTGCAAACAACGTTGTCCTTTTTCATTAAGCTATCAATAATACACTCGGCGGTTGTATTAAACATATCCAGCCCGAACAATTTTATTGATGCCACTTTAGACAACTCTCTCTGGATGCCGATTTCAGTAGCTTTTCCGTTCCGATACTGCACCAGAAAGAACGAATCATTATCCATATATCGTCCTGTTATCAAATTAGGATCACCAGTTTCAGCACAACGCTCCATTTGCATTGCTTCATCAGAAGAATTCGACCACTGTTTCTTCATTTGTAGAAGAGCATTTTCTAGCTCATCTGGTGCCATACCTAATTTTAATTGTCCAATTCCAATATGTGGTATAATAATTATCTCTTTCATAACAAAACCTTATACCAAAAAGGTAAACCACACAAATGCAGCAGTTGCACATATCATCAGAACCAGTAGTATCGTACTTGCAAGTTTCTTCTCAATGGAAACTTTCTGATTTTCGCATAGGACAATCTGCTGAAGATTGTGAAATTCGGCTTCGCTGACATTTCCATTTAATGCTTTCCATGCAGTGTAGCGATCTGTAACCAGCAAAAAATCGGACAGCATTTCCATAAAGATGACAGCGAAAAATGCCAGAGAAAAGAACCACATCCCATTCCATTGAAGTTCTGTCAACACCCTCTGAAGGCTTGAAGGCTTTAATGACACTAACGAAATAATGTAAATCAACGTGTTGCAGAATTCTCTTGCTAATGGCCCTTTTTGTTTAAGAAAATCCATTTTCAACCCTTTCCTTACAAACGGAGTGACTTAACCACCAATGGCCTGATAGTAATCCGTTTTAGAACGAATCTCCTTACATTATCTGCTGGTGTTTCCAGTAATGGTTTCGCTCCGTCCATCATAATAGCTATTTATTTTTAAGATTCACTTTTATCCTGCATCGGAATCACCTCCATGCAAACTTTTATGCATTTACCTTCCACAGGAACTTCTGCTTAGTCATTCTTATTGCTGCAGATCGGCTCCATCCTGTAAGCACCCCAAAAGATGTACGTAAAGCCTCTTGCCTGCATATTTAAGAGAAAGCGGATATGCTCTTTTACCATTGATTTGAATGTAGCCATTTTCAGAAACCGTTATGCGAATATCTGGCATTTCGTCCATTGTTTCACCAAAAGCTATCGTGAGTTCATTGAGTGCACCGCTATCACCAGAACCACCAGCATAATCAGTGACAAAATATGTCTGCTCAAAAGTTTTGGCAATATCTATATATGTCAGGTCATCCTTTTCAAATAGCCAAGACTGGTCAATTTGAGCACCATTAGTGTCTACTGTAAGATGGTATGCTGATACTATCCTGCATTGTTTCAATGGACGTTCTATTATCACAAGGTGAGTGACTTTTATACAAATCAGTATGACCACCAAAATCAAGGTCACAGTCATTGTGATTACTTTTTCTTTTTTTCTCATCATAAATAGACAATACACCTCCAATCTTTTGCTCCTAATAGGAGCTTTTGCTTAGTCAACGTAGCTCGCCTTATGTTTGTGACAGCTTTTTTGAAAAAATCTCAAGGTCTTGTCAACTTTGGACGTTTCAACAAAAAAGTGCCCACACATTTTGTAAGCAATTACAAGTATGTGGGCAAAAATTTAGCCAGTCAGGAAATGCTCTCTGCAATTTTTAGAATCTCTTCACGCGGTATCTTTCCAATAATCGTATGTGAAATGCCATCTTTCTCCCATACTAGCACATATCCTGTACGTCCTCCGCTATTGTTCGTTCCGAGTGTTGCATCGGCTGTTCCAACTTTAATGCGCTCATAAACCGTGTGCTCATTGTCGAAAGTTTCGACTTGTCCATAGTCTTGAATTACGGAACAGTCCACATAATAAAAGATGTTCTTATCATTGACATCAACATAGGCATGAAGAAAGGATATTTCGTTATCATATCCTTGTTCATAATCTCGTTCAAAGCCATCCGGCACATAATGGTCGCTGTATCCATTCGGAAGCTGTTCCAACGGTTCGCCGTCCACTTGATACGTCAGCTGCATCTCAATGGGCAGGAACTTCTGAATCATCGTATAGACCGCCTTGCGGAAGTCTGCACTTACTGCAAGCGCGCCGAGAGTTAAAATTACCAGCGTCATGGCTGCAACAAGCACTCGTTTCAGCACCGGACGGCGTTTATGCAATGCCGCTTTCAGGCGAGCATCCCATCGGGAAGTGTCCGGGTAGCGTTCCTTAAGCTGTGCCGGAGTTGGCAGCTCGTCCAGTTCTTTCTGTGCATCTGCACGGAGTGCCATCACCAAAGCTGCATCAAAAGAAATCTCTGTCCGCTCACTCACGCTGTTCAGCTCCTTCCACAATAGTTTTCTTCCACGGAAAAGCCGCATCCGAGCCACTTCATCCGTCAGTCCAAGCGATTCGGCAATCTCCCTGTTGGTGTAGCCCATTGCCAAAAGGCGCAGCGGATCACGATACATCGGTTTCATCTGTCCGATCAGTTCTGTCAGGTATTGGATGTTATCGGTGCTGACTGCTGCATCATCCGGCACCGGGGCATCATCTGGTGCGTCCGGGACTTCTTCCAGCGGTTCTTCTCGCTGCTTGCGAAGCATATCGTATGCACGGCTTCTACTACAACTAACGAGATAAGCAGCGAGTTCGTGACAGTTTTCTCGATGAATTTTAGAAAAAATTTTTGGCAACGTACAAAAAACACCTCTTGCAGTACATCTTCTGCCAGATACGAATCGCCCATAATTTTGTAAGCGGTATGGTAGACCAGCCGTTTGTAG
>ENA-OQCF01000685-OQCF01000685.1-human-gut-metagenome-genome-assembly--contig:-NODE-685-length-12698-cov-9.292896_pt1 | contig 12698 bp, 16 predicted proteins | sample MGYA00242756_ERZ504573 | MGnify/ENA primary metagenome ERZ504573 (study PRJEB26092, sample SAMD00036240) | human gut metagenome | host: Homo sapiens | study: EMG produced TPA metagenomics assembly of...
GGCGCGCAAAAGCTCGAACACGCGAGCCTCGGCATCGCTTTTTGGCTCAGGCTGGCAATTGTTGCCACGCATCGCTCGGCACCCGTCCCCGCCACACCCGGCAGCACGTCGCGGGCCATGCGCGCGAGCATGCGCACCGTGCCTGGCTGCGCGAAAGTGGCTGCAGGTCGGCATCGTCGAGACGCGTGACCATGTCCGAGAACAGCATCTGGCGCTGCAGGTTGTCGACGAAACCGCGCCCGTCGCCCAAAAGCTCCCAAAGCGAGCGAAGCCACGATGTAGGCGTCTTGTAGTCGATACCCAGCGAAACGCCGGCTTCCGCCGCATCATGACGGCACAGGTCGAGCTCGGCAAACGTAGGTGCCAGCAACACGGCACGCCCGTGGCGGGCAATAAGGTCGGCAAGCAACGACGACTCGGCATCGCTCAAATCCGTGCCGGCATTGGTGGTATAGATTCGAACAGGCATGGTCCTCCGCTCAAACTGTTCGCAATAATCAATGTATTCATCCTACCCGCCCACGCGGACAGATTTGCCCCACGCCAACAGATTTGATCCCTTGGGGACGGAGGAAAACGGATCACCGAGAAGGTCAGTTTAACCCGGTGATCCGTTTTCCTCCGTCCCCAAGGGATCAAAAAACCGCCCCCGAAGGAGCGGTTTTACACAATCCGTTTTGGCGCGGCCTACTCGCCATCCTCCAGCTTGATGAGGATCTTGCGGTAGCCACCGTACTCGCCGTTGAGCGCCTTGGACACACGGCTCACCGTGGTGGACGAAGCGCCGGTACGCGCCTGAACCTCGACATAGGGCTCGCCCTCGTCCAGGTAACGCGCGACCTGCAGACGCTGCGATAGATCGCAAATCTCGCGCGGCGTGCAGATATCGGTCAAAAACGCTTGGATATCCTTCTCGTCGTCCAAAAGGCTAAATGCGTGGACCAGCTGCTTGACATCAGGCTTGTCAAACATGTTCTCGATATTCATCGATCACCGCCAAACCCGCCAAAAGGCATCGAAGTTGATACTGACATCGGGCATCGTTCGCCCGTTCTATGCAATAGGGCAACGCCTGTGGCTTTTGCCCGTAGCAGTGTAGCACACCACCAAACTAAAGCGACAAGACTCTCTGCCAGCGGCGCGTTTTTTTAGGACGAACGCCGGTTTGAAACCGAATGCGCACGCAAGCTCCACGAATATCTGAGACAATGGGCGCCCAAACAGGACCGTGCCCGCGCATCTATCCGAGTTGCAAAGGCATGCGCCTCTCACGCCTCTTTGCCACGTCTTGCGCAAGAAAGGATCTCCACCATGCGCTTTTTGCTCAACTGGCTTTTGACCTCAATCGCCATCGCGATTGCAGCGTTTCTCGTCCCCGGCATTCAGCCTTCGGCATGGCCGATGCCTGGGTCTGCTTTGCTTCGTGGGACTGTTCCTCAACATCGTCGACTCGCTCGTCAAACCATTCCTGACGGTCATCTCACTGCCGCTCACTATTATCACGCTTGGTATTTTTCAGCTCGTAGTCAATAGTTTTATGCTCGAGCTGGCCAGCTACCTGTCGGTCAATCTGCTGGGAGCGGGTATCTCCATTGCCGGCTTTGGATCGGCCTTTATGGGCAGCATCCTGGTATCCATCATGCGCAGCATTCTCGACAGCATCGCCAGGAACTAAAGCGACCAGATACGGACCGCCACAACACGCCAAAACGAAGGCCGTCCATCGCAACGATGGGCGGCCATGTCATTTGTCAAGCCTCAGAGGGCAAGAAAATCTACCATTTCTGCCCCGTCCCCAAATGGCAGGTGGGGCTAGATGACGTAGTCGTAACCCTCGTTGGGGGCGACGAGCGCATCGAGCGTCACGCCATCGAGGTAGTCGTTGATGAGCTTGTCCAGGTTCTTCCACACGCCGAGTGTAGGACACTCGTCCGAACGCGAGCAGCCCTTGCAGTCGCCGTCCAGGCATGCGACCGGTGCCAGGCTGCCCTCGGTCAGGCGCAAGATCTCGCCCACCGTGTACTGCTCGGGCGGACGCGTGAGCACGTAGCCGCCGCCCTTGCCGCGCATGCCCGAGAGCATATTGGCGCGGACGAGCGTAGCCAAAATGATCTCCAGATATTTCTCAGAAATCCCCTGACGCGCCGCGATCTCTTTGAGGGGAATGCGGCCTGCCGCCTGGTGCTCGGCCAGGTCAACCATAACGCGCAGGGCATATCTGCCCTTTGTGGAAACCAACATATATATTGCTGCCTTTCGGTCTTTTAATTCGTAGAAATTCTAGCCGAAAAATTGGTTTTGAAAATACCTATTCCCGTCAAGCTGGTTAATCGACTCGTAATAATCTTCTATTTCCTATTGCGTTACTAGGCTTTAGTGCCTACTATGCTTGCCAACAGCAAACGAACAACCTATAAGGTTTGTGGGTTTCGCTGCTACACACACCGTAAAACCACACGGTATCCAGTCATTTGAACACTTTGGAGGTTCACCATGAGCAATGTTTACACGTCCATCGATCAGCTTATCGGCCACACTCCGCTTCTGGAGTTCACTCACTTTGAGGCCGATGAAGACCTCAAGGCCCGCGTGCTCGTCAAGCTGGAATACTTCAACCCCGCCGGGTCCGTCAAAGACCGCGTCGCCAAGAACATGATCGACGAGGCCGAGAAGGCCGGCAAGCTCGTGCGCGGCGGCGACTACACCATCATCGAGCCCACGAGTGGCAACACCGGCGTCGGCATCGCCTCGGTGGCGGCGGCCCGCGGCTACAAGGTGATCATCACCATGCCCGAGACCATGTCCGTCGAGCGCCGCAAACTTATGCAGGCATACGGCGCACAGCTCGTGCTCACCGACGGCTCCAAGGGCATGAAGGCGCCATCGCCAAGGCCGAGGAACTGCAGAAGGAGACACCCAACAGCATCATCGCCGGCCAGTTTGTAAACCCCGCCAACCCCGCCATCCACAAGGCCACGACCGGCCCCGAGATCTGGGATGACACCGACGGCAAGGTCGACATCTTCGTCGCCGGCGTTGGCACCGGCGGCACCGTGACCGGCGTGGGCGAGTTCCTCAAGGAGCAGAACCCCGAGATTCAGGTTGTCGCCGTCGAGCCCGCCACTTCCCCAGTGCTCTCCAAGGGCCAGGCCGGCCCGCACAAGATCCAGGGTATCGGCGCCGGCTTTGTGCCCGACGTCCTCGACACCCAGGTCTATGACGAGATCATCCCCGTCGAGAACGACGACGCCTTTGCCACCGGCCGCGCCGTGGGCCACAAGGAGGGCGTGCTCGTGGGCATTTCGTCCGGCGCCGCCGTGTGGGCCGCACTGCAGCTGGCCAAGCGCCCCGAGAACGAGGCAAGACCATCGTGGCTCTGCTTGCCGACACCGGTGAGCGCTACCTGTCCACGGCACTCTTCCAGGACTAGGGCCTCTCGTTCTTAGAACGAGTCCAAGGCACGCCGGCCTCCCCTCTCTTCTGGCAGCCTGAGCTCATCCCAACAGGGTGTCCCACGAGACGTCCGAACTTGATACAATGTCTGCGGCGCGGAACCAGCCTCCCGCGCCGCTTTTCTTTTTTGGCCACATGCCACCAAGGAGAACCTCCCCATGCACAACAAGCGCGTGCTCGTCGCCATGAGTGGCGGCGTCGATTCCAGCGTGACCGCGCATCTGCTCAAGCGCCAGGGCTACGAATGCGTCGGTGCCACCATGCGCCTCACCTGCCCCGCGCCCGATCCTGCAACGGGTATGAGCAAAGTCGACCGCGACATCGCCGATGCAAAGGCCGTCGCCGAGCACCTGGGGATACCCCACCACGTGCTCGACCTGCAGCAGACATTCGACCGCAACGTTATCGAGCGCTTTGTGACTGCCTATCAGAAGGGGCTGACGCCCAACCCGTGCATCATCTGCAACCGCCACATTAAGTTTGGCGCGCTGCTCGATGCGGCGCTGGACATGGGCTGCGACTACATCGCCACAGGTCACTACGCCAAAACGAGCCAGGCGTCCGACGGCACCTGGCAGCTGAACCGCGGCGAAGATCCCAAAAAGGACCAAAGCTACTTTTTGTATTCGCTCACGCAAGAGCGCCTGGCACGCACGATCTTTCCGCTGGCTGGGCTGGACAAAGAGCGCGACGTGCGCCGGATTGCCGCCGAGCAGGGCTTCATCAACGCCAAGAAGGCCGAAAGCGAGGATATCTGCTTTATCGCGGACGGCGACTACGCGGGCTATATCGAGCGCCGCTGCGGACATCCCGCTGCACCGGGCGACATTGTGTGGCGCGACGGCAGCGTGGTCGGACGCCATAACGGCGCGCTGCGCTATACCATCGGCCAGCGCAAGGGTCTGGGCGTCGCGATGGCGCATCCCGTGTACGTAACGGCGTCGATGCCGCCAACAACACCGTACATCTGGGCGAGGCAGAGGACCTGACGGCCACGGCGCTCACGGCCAACGACTGGATCTGGAGCGCCCCTGCCGACCGCATGGAGGCCGAGCTGGATGCCGGCGGCATCCGCGTGGGCGCCAAGTACCGCTACCGACAGAAAGACCAGGCAGCGATCCTTACGTGCGACGAAGACGGGCAAATGTTGCTGACCTTTGACGAGCCGCAGCGCGCCATCGCCCCCGGCCAGGCTGTCGTTATATACCGCGGCGACATCGTCCTGGGCGGCGGCACCGTGACCGGCGCACTTAAGTAGCCGCGGGTTTATCGCTGCACGTGTCGAAGTACCTCAACAGCGGCACCAACCTCGATTATGCGACGCTCGAGCCGCGGCGGATGGCCTCGAGTCGACCCTCCGCCGTGGCCCATTCGCTCTGCGAAAGAATCTCGATCGCCTCATCAACAAATCCGTTGAGCCGCGATGAATCGAACCAATCGAGCAAATCCGCAAGCGCCAGCTGGACGGAAGGGTCGGGCCCAAACGGCTTAGCGGAAAACCCAAACTCCCCAGCTGCGAGCACGGCAGTTGGCACGTTGTACCACAGGCAGTTGCCGCTATCGAACAGCGGAGCAGGTTTTATCTCCAGGGTGTCGACATTGCGGATGATGCCGAAGTTTCGCCAATGGCGGTCGCTGTTGGCCAAAAGGGCATCGCAGACAATCATCTGCGACATAGACCTTCTCACAGCGGCCTCATCGGCACCATGCTTGCCAAGGCAGCGACAGTATCGATCGTATGTCGAGTTTCCCCGCTGGCCACCAAGTGCGCCCTTAACGTAAACAGCCGGAACGTATTCCTCGCGGCCGTCAAGAAAATCCTCGCACAGGCACGCGGGGCCATCGAACATCCGCTCAACCGTATAAGGAACAAACTCGCCCTCCGACAGCAAGCGACGATGCAGAGCCGTTGCAACCGCCTCGTTAAAGGGCCGTTGGTCGTCCATGCCGCATCCCTTGACCAGAACGCGAACACCGTTGCGAATCATCCACGATTTAGGGAGCTCGCCCTCGGACGTGTTATCAGGATTTTTAAGACCGATGCCTTCCAGCCAACCCGAACGCTCTTCGGGTGCCGATCGCTCAAATTCGTTCTCAAAGTAATTGATGTTTTGCCATTTGAGTTCGGCGCAATCGGCCGGCCGCAGCCAATAGCAATCCGAAAGCGATAGGCCCAGGCACTGAACCGGCACCTCAATGCCACTGGCAATTCCCAGTTCACGATAGCGCGAGACGAGTCCGGGGCGGACGTCAGGCACCGACCGATGGCTCCACCACACGTTGAGCTCCCGTTTATTCACCGTAGGAGAAGAACTCGAGCACGTGCCAAACGGCATCCTCTGCGCATCGAGCACCTCGGCGATTTCGAAGGGAAACTCACGTGTCGGATCAAATGAGACATGCGCGACCTCATGGTCGGCCGACATCAGCGTAAACTTGCGCCCCACATCGGCCGCAGGACGGCGTCCACGTTTGCGGACCTTTTGATAAGCGAGCGCAGAATCATACTCAACCATCTTCCGTCCGCCCACAATATCGCACGCGAGCGTTCCCGATGCGGCAAGTTGCGATATGCGGGCTTTCGTAACGCCCAACAGGCGGGCGGCATCACCCATAGATAAGTACTCAGATGTATTCATATGCCGCATCACCTCGTTAAGTAATTTACGCGTTTAGTTAACATATTACATACATCATAATACTAAACGACCTAAGGCGAAAAAAGGCCCGAGAAATCGGGCCTTAGCGATTGGTCAGCCGAGTCGCAAACTACTTCCCTAGCGCTGGACGTAGGCGCGAACGAGCTCGTAGGTGTTGCGCACACCGTCGATGTGGCTGCGCTCGTAGTTGTGGCTCGCGTACACGCCGGGACCGATCAGGCCATGGCGAATGTCGTAGCCGGCCGAGAGCGTGGCCTCGACGTCGGAGCCGTAGTGCGGGTACACATCGATGGCGTAATCGAGCTCCAGCTCGCGCGCGATATTGGACAGCGTGGTCACCAGGTCGTAGTTGTACGGACCGCCCGAATCCTTGGCGCAAATCGACACCATGCGCTCGGTGCAGCCCAAGTCTCGCCCACGCAACCCATGTCAACGCTGATCATCTCGCGCGTGTCGGCCGGCACGAAGGCGCCGCCGTGGCCGACCTCCTCGTACACGGTAAAGAGCAGCGACACCTTGCGCGAAAGCGACACCTCGCCGTCAGCAACGGCGCGGGCCAGGCCCAGCAGAATCGACGCCGACAGCTTGTCATCCAAGAAGCGGCTCTTAATGTAGCCGCTCTCCGTCACCGTGGTACGCGGATCCATTGCGATGATGTCGCCCGTCTGAATGCCCAGCTCGAGCACATCATCCTTGCTGTCGACGTTCTCGTCGAGCAGGATTTCCATGTTCTTCTCGATGGTCTTGACCGGTTCATCGGCCACGTGCGCCGAAGGCTCGGTATTGAGGACCACACCCGTGTACACATTGCCATCGCGCGTATAAACGGTGCAGTTCTCGCCATCGGCCGTAGACCACTGATGCCCGCCAAGCGTCGTGGGACGCAGGCGACCATTGTCCTTAATGGAGCGCACCATGCGCCCAGGGTATCGACATGGCTCGCCAACACCAGCGGCTCACCCTCGCCGCCAAGCTCGACCAGCACGTTGCCCTTATTGGAACGCTCGGGCCCAAACCCCATCTCGCGCAACGTTTCCATCAGATAATCAGTCGCCGCACGGGTATAGCCCGTAGGCGAAGCAATCGAGGTCAGCGCCTTCAACTGGTCAGTAATATAGGAGAGCGTAGAATCCATCTTGGACACCAAAGTCACCCTTTCATATCGAATTAAACCCACAGCAACAATACCACCGCGAACCATCTTTTTACCTAGCGAGACGACCCATCGAGCTCCCCAGAACTGCGCCCGCCACGATAACGAGCCGGCGGGCCCCCTGCCCGTTAGCCCCAGAATCTTTCCGCAGGACGGAAGAAGCCCCCGCCGCACGAAGTGCGCAGCGGGGGCTTCCGACATGTCCGAGGACGATTGTGGGGCTAACGGGCAGGGGCCCGCCGAACCAAGTTAGGCAGCCGGGCAGATCTTCTTGAAGAGCTCGATGACGTCGTCGAGCGTCGCCTCGCGCGGGTTGCCCGGGAAGCAGGCGTCGGCCATGGCGTCCTTGGCCAGGACCTCGATCTCGTCGGCCTTCATGGCCTCGCAGACGTGCGGGATGTTCACGTCGGCGGAAAGCTGCTTGACGGCGGCGATGGCGGCGTCGGCGGCCTCGTCGGTGCTCATGCCCGTGGTGTCAACGCCCATGGCGACGGCGACCTTGGCCAGGCGCTCGGCGCAAACCGGCTTGTTGAACTCCATGGCGATCGGCAGCAGCATGGCGCAGGCGACGCCGTGCGGGGTGTCGTAGTGAGCGGACAGGGTGTGAGCCATGGCGTGGTCGATGCCCAGGCCGACATTGGAGAAGCCCATGCCGGCGACATACTGGCCAAGAGCCATGCCCTCGCGGCCGGAGCGGGCTGGCCGGACTTGGCCTCGGCGACGGAGTCGCGCAGGTTCTCGCTGATCAGCTTAATGGCCTCAAAGTGGAACATGTCGGAGAGCTCCCAAGCGCCCTTGGTGGTGTAGCCCTCGATGGCGTGGGTCAGAGCGTCCATGCCGGTGGAGGCGGTAAGGCCGGCGGGCATGGAAGCCATCATGTCGGGGTCGACGACGGCGACCTCGGGGGCGTCGTTGGTGTCGACGCACACGAACTTGCGGACCTTCTCGGGGTCGGTGATGACGTAGTTGATGGTCACCTCGGCAGCGGTACCGGCGGTCGTCGGCACGGCGATGGTGAACACGGCGTGGTTCTTAGTGGGAGCAACGCCCTCGAGGCTGCGGACATCGGCGAACTCGGGGTTGTTGATGATGATGCCGATGGCCTTGGCGGTGTCCATGGAGGAGCCGCCACCGATGGTCACGATAGCGTCAGCCTCGGCGGCCTTGAAGGCCTCGACGCCGTCCTTGACGTTCTGGATGGTGGGATTGGGCTTGATCTCGGAGTAGAGGCTCCAAGCGATGCCAGCGGCGTCGAGCTCGTCGGTCACCTTGGCGGTAACGCCAAACTTGACCAGGTCGGGATCGGAGCAGACGAAGATCTTCTTGTAGCCGCGACGCTGGAGCTCGCCGGGGATCTCCTTGATGGCGCCGGAACCATGATAAGAAATGGTATTGAGAACGAAACGATTAGCCATTGATAGCCTCCCATCGTGTGCGGGGCACCCATTACGCCCCACGCTATGAGTCCCATCCTAACGCTTTTGAAACAAAAAACACGCGAGAACATCAAAAGTGTTAAAGCGTTTCAACATAATAACGGAGCCCTAGTCCTTCCCTCCCAACAGCAGCGAGGGCTAGATTATAGGAGCAATCGCCCAAAGAATACGACCAACTCAGTCTAAAATTGTTTCTGTTTTAGCAATATATGTTTGACAATACGTTTATAAAAGGATACTTTATAGTAAATAACATGCATGCAGCAAATAGCGTCATTCATTTTGTTAGAAATTGCCCATGTTGTTATTGCAGCTGCTTGCACTGCAACGTACAGCGTAATTCTCCGCACGAAGCAGAAGTCGGTTCCAATTCGATCGAGGCGATGACACGTGTTGGCTACTGGTCCTAAATCGAGCAAGACGGCTACAAACGAATATCGAATCTCAATTGAAGGTAACCCTTATCCGCATGCTCTAGCTCTCATCAACCCAGCTGGAGACAACCTCGATATCAAAAGGCATGGGTTCACGGGTCCACTAGGACAGCTATTGAGTCTTAAATATACCGTTTATGACGATGCAAATGAAAAACTCTTTACTGTCGTCGACGGTGGTTTTAGTAACATGCCCAGGGTTGCGCTCATCATCGAACACAAGGAAGTTGCGGTGTTCGATTATGGCCTAAACAGACTTGAGATGAAGTGCGTAACGAACATGCCGAATTACACAATAAAAGGTAACTTCCTATCTGGAGATTACGATATATTCAGTCAACGGGAAGTGAAGCTATCTTCAGTTATCGTCCTTCAATGTGATAAAGAATCGTGCTTTAGCATACAGGTTTTGGATAAAGCCGAATTAGCCGCCGCAATTGGAATACCCACAGCCATTGCCCTTCTGAGGGCTCGGATTGAAGAGCATCTCGAATAAATCGCAAAAAGCAGTTCGTAACAACATTCAGGAGCTAGATAGTTTTTCTGGCTCCTGAATGTTGTTACGAACATGCACCTTAGCGCTTAAGACTCGTGGTCTGCCAGTCAGCTATGATGCGGGCCCATTTCCTGTGCAAGTCGCGCTCACGGTCGATAAACATGATGCAAACGCCACGAACAGCAGCACGCTCGCCACCGCAATGGCGTGCAGGCCCATGCGTTCGATGCACCAATTGCCCAACACGGCGCCAAACACAAAGGTAAAAATCACGCCAAAGTACAGCAGGCCGTTTTCCAAAAAGCCGCGCTTGTGGGTGATGATGTAATCGTCCACGTTTTGCAGCGCGTTGCGCAAGTTGCCGATGCACATGGTCGTGGCGATGCCGTGACCATGTATCTTGCGAAAGCTCTCGACTTGCATACCGCAGGCAAACGAAGTGAGGCAGTTGGCGAGCAGGTTGAAATCGCCACCGGGAATAAAACTCACGCCCAGCAAGATGACGGCTTCAAAGAACACCGTCACCTGACGCCAGTGAATCACGCTGCCAAACCGCTCGTGAACCAGGTCGGCAAGCATAATGCCCACGGCAAACGACACCACGGGGAAGAAATAGCGTCCCGCGAGCGCCCAGTTGCCCTCCGAGATGCTCACGCCCACGAGCAGGATGTTACCCGTCTGAGCGTTTGCGAAAACATGGTCGCGCCCAATGTACGAATAAACGTCCATAAAGCCACCGGCGAGCGCCAAGATGATGCCCAGCTCAATAGACTCCGATATCTGCTTGGCACGCTGCATCGTCGTGCATCCTCCTTGTTGACGACTCTCTCGTGCGTTGGCGGAAACATAGCCGCCGTTCATACTGTAACCCATTGACAACATGGCATGCGCGCGAGACGAGTTCCCCAACGCGCGGATACACAGTCTGGAAACAAACGGCACCCGCATCGACGCGCCGATCCGCCAGCTCATGTACTCCACCAGTCTTTTTAGCCCCGTCCCAAAAAGACTGGTTACAATTACGTGCAGCATACTAACAACGGGAGGAATCGTGGCAAAAAAGCCCCAGGACGCTCAGCACAACCAGCACGGCAAGCATGCCCAGCGCGGCCAGCAGCAAAAGCGTGGCGGCAAGGCCCAGGGTGGCCACGCCACTCATGCCCAGGCAGCGCCCTCACGCCCTGGCGTCCGGGCCGCGACAAGTTCCTCCCCGTCAACCGCGCCGACATGGATGCGCGCGGCTGGGACCAGTGCGACTTTGTCTACATTTGCGGCGACGCCTACGTGGACCACCCTAGCTTTGGTATGGCCATCGTCAGCCGCGTACTCGACGCGCACGGCTACAAAGTGGGCATCATCTGCCAGCCCGACTGGACCGACCCCGCCAGCATCACGGTGCTCGGCGAGCCGCGCCTGGGCTTTCTCGTCAGTGCCGGCAACATGGACTCCATGGTCAACCACTATTCGGTGACCAAGCACCGCCGCCACACCGACGCCTATACCCCCGGTGGCGAGGAGGGGCACCGCCCCAATCGTGCCGTCACGGTCTACGGCAACCTCATCCGCCAGACGTTCAAGGACGCCCCCATCATCATCGGCGGCATCGAGCGAGTCTGCGCCGCCTGGCCCACTACGACTACTGGCAGGATAAGCTCAAGCGCTCGGTGCTGCTCGATTCGGGCGCCGACATCCTCATCTACGGCATGGGCGAGCACGCGATCGTCGAGATCGCCGATGCGCTCGACGCGGGCCTGCCCATCGATCAGATCACCTATATCAACGGCACCGTCTACCGCACCAGCTCGCTCGACGAGGTCTACGACTACGACCTGCTGCCCAGCTGGGACGACCTTGCCGCCGATAAGCTCAACTACGCGCGCAGCTTTAACGTGCAGCAGCAGAACATGGACCCCATCACCGGGCATCGCCTGGTAGAACCCTACCCCAACAGCGTCTATGTGGTGCAGAACCCGCCGTCCGCGACGCTTACCACCGACGAGATGGACGAGGTGGCCGAACTCCCCTACGCACGCGATTGGCATCCCGATTACGACGCAGCGGGCGGCGTGCCGGCTTTTGCGAGATCAAGTTTTCAATCAGCTCCAACCGCGGGTGCTTTGGTGAGTGCTCGTTTTGCGCGCTGACCTTCCACCAGGGCCGCGTACTGCAGATGCGCAGCCACGACTCGATCATGCGCGAGGCCGAGCTGCTCACGCGCGATCCCGAGTTTAAGGGCTACATCAACGACGTGGGCGGACCGACGGCTAACTTTAGCCGCCCGGCCTGTGACAAGCAGCTCAAGCACGGCGTGTGCAAGAACAAGCGCTGCCTATGGCCGAGCGTGTGTAAGAACATGGTGGTCGACGAGAGCGGCTACACGCAGCTGCTGCGCGACCTGCGCCAGCTGCCGGGCGTCAAGAAGGTCTTCGTCCGCAGCGGCATCCGTTTTGACTACACCATGGCCGATGCCTCGGACGAGTTTTTGCGCGAGCTGCTGGAGCACCATGTCTCGGGCCAGCTACGCGTGGCGCCCGAGCATGTGAGCGACGCGGTGCTCTCCGTGATGGGCAAGCCGAGCCGCGCCGTCTACGACGCGTTCTGTCGCAAATTTGAGCGCTTGAACCGTGAATACGGACTCAAGCAGTACGTGGTTCCGTACCTGATCTCGAGCCACCCCGGCTCGACGATGAAGGAAGCGGTGGAGCTTGCCGAGGCTGTGCGCGACATGGGCTACATGCCCGAGCAGGTGCAGGACTTCTACCCCACCCCGTCCACCATGTCGACCTGCATGTACTACACCGGCGTGGACCCGCGCACCATGGAGCCGATCTATGTAGCGCGCGACCCGCACGAGAAGGCCATGCAGCGCGCGCTCATCCAGTATCGCAAGCCCGAGAACTACAAGCTCGTGCGCGAGGCGCTGGAAAAAGCCGGGCGTCGTGACCTGATCGGCTACACCAAGCATTGCCTGATCCGTCCCGTACCGCCGCGCCCGGGCGAGACGTCTGCTGGCGGTGGGCATGGCACCGGCAAGAAGGGCGGCAAGCCGCACGGTGACGCCGGCGC
>ENA-OQCF01000686-OQCF01000686.1-human-gut-metagenome-genome-assembly--contig:-NODE-686-length-12696-cov-1.770069_pt1 | contig 12696 bp, 15 predicted proteins | sample MGYA00242756_ERZ504573 | MGnify/ENA primary metagenome ERZ504573 (study PRJEB26092, sample SAMD00036240) | human gut metagenome | host: Homo sapiens | study: EMG produced TPA metagenomics assembly of...
TGAACTTGATAGCCTGTTGTCTGTGTAGCCTGCTCTTCCACTTTACTGTAAACTTTTTTGAACCTGCTTTAAGTGAGGAAATTCTTGTTGCCTTTGGCTTGATTGTGAAATTAAAGCGTCTTTGTTCCGCTGTATTTTACCCTTAAAGGTAATCTTTACTGCTACTTGCCAACATACTTTCTGCCTTTTGCATAAGACACAGTATAGTCAGTATTCTTAACAAGTGTCTTTCCTGTTCTGTCCTTAACAATAACCTTAGGTGTTCTAACCTTTCCGTTATATGTTAATGATGTTGCTTTAAGTTTTATGCTTGATGCCTTTGGAATTACTGTTGTTGAAAGAGTTTTCTTACATACCGAACAGTAATTTACTATCGTGCCGTTTGCTGTTGGGGTTGCCTTTGTTACGGTTTGCTTTGTGGTGTGGGCAATCTTAGCAATATTGCCCCAAGATGCAAGGTCGGTTATTTCCTTTGTACCGAGTACATCTTCATAGAACTTGCCACAACCTTCGCACTTGTAGTACGCTTCCTTACCGCCCTCTGTGCAGGTGGCAGCTTTCGCAGCAACCAAAGTCAGATTGTGAGTGTGCGTTACAGTTTTGGCATATCCGCAGGTGTCGCAAACATTGTCAGAACCGTAATCGTGAGCCGCTTTGGTTGTTGTAGCATCGCAGCGAGTACATTTATACCAGTGCCTGTGCTGTCGCCGGTCAAAGCGGTACTCCAATCGTGACCGAGAGCTGCGATATTGTCAACAGTCTTGGTCTGTGTATTTGCCCAAGCTTCAGTAAAGGCTGCTGTATAGGTTGTTTCGCCCTTTGCTGTGCAGGTCGGAGCCTTTGTCTGTGCGCTTGTTACAGTTAGCAGTTGAAGTTTCCTTATGACCTGCATCACGCTTACAGGTGCGTGTTGCTGTGCAAACGGTGTTGTCTGCATTCCAAGTGTAAGCAGGTGCGTTCCAATCGTGATTGAGAGGTGCAATCTCTACGCTTGTTTTATCGGTAATTTCTACCGATCCTGTTGCATCTGCGAACCACTTGTCGCAGCCATCGCAGGTGTAGTATGCGGAATTGCCCGCAGTAGTGCAGGTGGCAGCTTTCGCAGCAACCAAAGTCAGATTGTGAGTGTGTTCTTCGTTTTTATTTTTGTAATAATATGTAACAACCGTTCCGTCCGAAACAATAGGCTTATTCAAGCCGTCAACCTTTATAAATTCATAATCATAAAGTGTTTTTGCCGGTGTTAAATCAAGCTTTGTGCCGTATGGCACGGTAAATGTTCCGCCGGCAGTGTTTGGAATTTCAGAGCCGTCCTCAAATTTATACTGAATTGAAACGGTTGTGTAGCGCTGTGTTTCCGTATTGTCGTCTGCAAGCACATTTCCGTTTTCATCGAGCACCTGAAATGCCACGGTATCGCCGCTCTTAAGCTGTGCGTCTGACGGAATTTGATAGATAAGCGAGCAACTCTTTAAGCCTGAATTAAAGTCGCTTTTGATGTGATCCAAAGCACCGAGCGGCCAGAAGTTTGCCTTGTCATTCCAAACAGGGACATCAAAGGTTTGTACTGTTTGAAGCGGATTTCCCGATGAATCGGTTGCAATGCTTCCGTCGGAATGCTTAATCCACATTTTGAATTTAATCTGACGAGCTTTCTTATCCGAAATATTTTGAATAACGGTTCGAATTTCAATTTTTTTTGCCGTTCATATCGGCATTGAATCTGTTTTTGCTGTTGCCGCTCAAAAGACGGTCATTGCGATTATATGTGTAATTATAATATGAACTTGTTTCAAGGTCGGTAAAATCAGACGGCTTTGAATAAGCGCCCGTATATTCCTTAACCTCGGGAGTTGCAACATAAAGGTCTACATCCTTAACAAGCTGAGACATTCGCTTGAAGCCCTGCAAACGGCAAACCTCACAGAATTGATAGTTTGTGTCTCTCATTATGCACTCATAACTTGAAACAAGCATTTTTGAGCCGTAAGCATTGCGACAGGTATATGTGTTTCTAAAACCTAAAAGCTGTCGCCATTTTATCTTTTCCGGGTCTTCAACCGAGGAAAGATTGAGCGATTTAAGTTCCTTATCGTCAAGCAAATATCCGTTACTGTATTCATCACCGAGACCGAGCAAACCGTGTCCAAACTCGTGTGCAAAAGTTTTTGACGCACGATAACTGTCTGATGGCGAAATGAAATAATGGAAGCCGTATTCACGGTTATTATAAGCACCGCCGAAATCTGATTTTGTGTTTACAACCATAGCGAACTGAGCAATATAATCGTGAACATAATAATAAGGCTCATATTCCGAACCGGACGGAATTGTGTTTGGATCACACTTTTTTTTGATATGAGCATCGTGAATTTTCTCGATAAATTCCGGTCCGATACATCTTTCAAAAATGTGATTTTTCCACTGACTTCTGTGGAGATTATTAGAAATAACAGGCGAATTATATTTGTCGACTATAACATCAAAGAAGGTGCTTCCGCCATTGTCAAAACTTGATTCTGAAGCTGTGCAAAGGGCGTAAACATTAAATCTGTCGGCATAACTTCGGTAAGGTTCATATTTCATGGCCTCTTGCCAAAGTCGTTTGACATCATTGATGAATTTGCCTTGCTGACTTTTTGTATAACCTCGCCGCAAACAACAACAACCATATTCTCCGTATCGCTTCGTGTTTTTTGAATAGTGTATACCGGAATGGTGGGGTTGGCGTATTTTCCGTCACCTGAATACCACGGCCCCAAGGTAAGCTGAATGCTTTGCTCGGTGCTGACATTCCAATCGGGATTTGCGTCCTCGGCAGGTTCCGAAATTGTATAATCATCCTCTTGTTTGTTTGGAGCAGAGCCGACATAAGGGTTGCTTTGTGAGCCGCTGCCGGAAGTTGCAACAAAATATTCGGAATCAAGATAAAATGCAGGTCTTACACCCAAATCGGAATACCACGGAGCATAACGACCGACCTGACCCGATGAACTGATATAACGCATATCGTGATTGCAATCGGTAACAGGAGTGCGAAGCCAATAAGGCCAAGCCATACCGTCATTATTATACGCAACATAATAACCTTTGAGATTTTTCCACACGGCATTAGCTGCTTTACATCAAGAAGAAAAACCTTTTCGGTTGTAGTTTCAAAATATGAACTGTCGTAGTTTGCCACCGCTTCCGAAATATCGGTGTAGTATAACAAATCCGAATTTGCGTCTCCATCAACTATGCCTTGTTGTATTCGGGATGAGAAACGAGAGAACGCTGGGTAACGGTTTTCATTGCCGCAATTTCAGATTTTGAAAAAGCGTTGAGAAAACCCGCTTTTTCGTTGTACGCTCCCACACCGCTTACATATCCGTCTTTCGGAGGGTTGCCGCAAAGCCAATCGACTTTGCCTTCAGCTGCGGTCGAATTTAACCAAGAACGCATATTGCTGTCTTTCCAATAGTTAGAACCGTAATCATCACGCTTATAGCTTCTGCTGTGTGATTTTGAATTGCTGTTGTCATTTGTTTTGGCATCATATGCAAGGGTGTCAACAATTTTGTCTGCAAGCATAAGCGGTCCGTTATTGTCAATGCTTACACATCGCCAAAGAATTGAGGCATTGTTATACGTGCCCATTTTAACATAGTCACCGACTTTAATATCCGGCTTTGATGCCGCCTGAACGCTCATCGGCAAAATTGAGATTGCCATGCACAATGCCAACAATATTGCTGTTATTTTTTTCGTCATTAAGTCACTTCCTTTATAAGCGATATATTTGCTTTTATTATATTGTAAGGAATAATGTGTGTCAATGAAAATCCATTTAAATTTTTGTTAATTTTAGTTCAATTTGTTTCCTTTCCTTCTTTCCCTTGTTTCTTCGCAGCCTGTCTCAGACAGATTACTGTAAATTTTATTGATAAATCTTCATAAAAGCCTCTGCTTCTTCTGGAGAAATATCTTTCCATGCAGCCTCCTCAATCTCCACAAAAGCTTCTTCCACAAGCTTCTGGCTTTTTTTCCCGGATTCTGTCATGAAAATTATGAAAAGTCCTTCTGTTTCCATTGAGCATACGCCGCTCGATCAAACCTTTCTCTTCCATGCGGTTCAAAATTGAAGTCAGAGACCCTGCCTCAATAAAACAACCCGCTGCGATTTCCTTCTGACTGGCTCCATCATGATTTTTAAGATAATCCAGAACCTTCGGCTGTCCAAGCGTAAGCCCTGAAGCCTTCACCCGCTCCAGAAGCCTCTTCTGAATCAGCATCTGGTTAGCCATTGTCAGATAATGCAATGATTATGTCCATGTTTCACGTTCCTTCCCTTTTTGTGTTAAGCACAAAACAAAATAGTTATATTTCTAATATTTAGAATTATAACTATTTTATAAAAGATGTCAACCCCGCTTTTGTTACTTCCGCAGCTCCTTTCACATATTGTCCATACATTTCATCAACATAAATATCCGAGCCATCAACAGCAATTGGATCATAGCCTTTCAAAGTCTTATCGAGGGAAAATGCATTGGAAAATGAGTAAAAAAGAGAATCAAAGGCCTCTAAAGATATTTTTTTACGCTGTTGAATCAAAGCAGACGCTGTTGGTGCAAGAAGCGTTAAAATCGAAATACTTTAACCATTGTCGGCTCCGACATCCCTTGCACGGAAAGCTTCATTGAGACTTCCTTAAAGAAAATCAGCGGCTCTCCCGTCCCGGGAAGCCGCTTTTGTCATAAATCGTTAAAATGTGTAGCAATCGTTTTCTTATGTGTTGTACTGTTTCAGGAGTGCATCTAACAGGCGGTATGCTTCTTCACGCTAATATTTGGAATGCTTTGCATGAAGCTCGTCCAGGTTGATGTTTGCAAAGATTTATGAATCGTATTGCTTTTCATCACAGGAATAAGTATAATATAAGTATAATACATGAAGAAAAGGATGTGGAGGAGTAAGGAGTATGGAGCGTTTTCGACAGCGATATGGGATTGCTCTGACGAAAAAGAAATTGCAGGAGATCATCCTGATGCTGATGGCCTGGGAAGCGGTGTTTGCCTTTTCTTATCTGGGATACATTGAGCTTCCGGCCATTTCCACCACCACGTTGCACATTCTTGTGATTGTGGCGGCTATGATGCTGGGGGCACAGGGGAGTGTGCCGGTGGTATGCGTTTTTGTTGTCACGTCCATGTGGATCGGCACCTACAGCCTGTCCCAGCTCGACCGGGTATTTTCTCCCTTTGCCAGCGGAATGCCCCTTGGATCCATAATGCTGGTATTTGCCCGCGTGCTGTTTGCGGCGGGAGCCGGTTGGCTCTTTGACCTTTATTTTCGGAAGCCTCGCAGGTATGTCTATCTGGGCATTGCGGGGATTGCGGCTGCCAGCACCCTTCTTCATGGGCTGTGCGTTTTTGCCGCTGTTATATTGCAGTTTCCCTATGCTGCGGCAAATGATTTTAGAAAATCTGTTTTCCTATCCCATATTCCGGGACTGGCTGTCCTATGTCCTGGCGATCATCGCCTGCTGCGGCATCCATTGGTTCTGACTCGGAAGTCGGTGAAAAACAGATTGTCGCAGCTATGCGACTGTCCTCCGGCAATGCAAGAGTCCGGAAACCGGAAGCAGCTGATCTATTCGGAAACCGTTGCGGTAGTGGTGGGCATTCTGTGCATCCTGTTTCTGCGAAAGGCCATCTTCAAGGAGCTGTACCTGCAAGGCATAGATGTCAGCGAAAACCTACACCAAAATATCACCGCCTTTTTGCTGCAAACGCTGGTGGCTCTGTTGGCGCTCTTTAGTGTTGTCAGCGTTCTGATCCAATGGATTTACGAGTATTATACGGCGCAGCGGATTCGGATGAACAAAAAGCTGATGGAGCAGCGTATGAAAAGCTCCGTAGATGTTCTGACCGGCGTATTCAGTCGGCTGGCGTATCATGAGTGTCTGGAGCAGTACGCGGATTCCGTTCCGACAGATCTGACCGTCTTTCTCATGGATATCAACGGCTTAAAGGGGGTCAACGATGCCCTGGGGCATGAGGCGGGGGACGAGCTGATATGCGGCGCTGCCCAATGTATCACCCAGGCGGTGGGGGATCGGGGGAAAATCTTCCGCATCGGTGGGGATGAGTTCGTGGTGCTGGGTCAAATGACCCAAACCCAGGCGCAGGAAATTCTGGCGGCGCTGCAACGGATTGCGGCGGCCTGGTCCGGGACGAAGGTGGGGACGCTGAGTATTTCCTCCGGGTGCGCCTTTGCCGACGACCATCCGGATTTTTCCGTAGAGCAGCTTACCAAGGCAGCAGATTTGTCCATGTATGCCCAGAAACAGGAATATTACCGGGCAAAGAAACTGTCCTCTGGCACACCCGTCTCTAGTGGGAACGGGGTGCGTCCATAAAAAGAAATATATACCTCTTCCTTTCCCTTTTCATTTTTTCCTTAGCCACCTATATATATTTCTCAGTACACCAGTTTCCAGCTCACCGCCTGCTGCCTTGCATCCACAAATCTCTTATAGATACCTTCCTGCTTCATTAGCTGCTCATGTGTTCCCTGCTGCACAATTTTTCCTTTGTCAACAACCACAATCTGATCTGCATGTCTGACTGTTTTTAATCTGTGGGCAATCATAATAATCGTTTTTTCCTTTGTAAGTGCATCTACTGCATCCATCAGCTCCTTTTCATTCTCCGGATCAACATTGGCCGTTGCTTCATCTAATATAACGATTGGTGCATCCTTCATAATTGCCCTGGCTATGGAAATACGCTGTTTCTCACCACCGGAAAGTGTGGCGCCGCCTTCTCCGATTACTGTGTCATATCCATCCGGAAGTTTGCTGATGAAATCGTGACAGCACGCTTTCTTTGCCGCTTCCACCACTTCCTCATGACTAGCATCCTGACGTCCGAATTTAATATTATTCTCAATGGTATCTGCAAACAAATACACTGACTGAAATACAAATGAGAAATTACTCATCAGACTGTTCATGCTGTAGTCTTTTACATTCACGCCTCCAAGCGTCACTTCCCCGGAATCCACATCCCAAAACCTGGCGATCAGATTGCAAAGTGTTGATTTTCCTCCACCAGATGATCCAACAATTGCTGTCGTCGTTTTTTGTGGGATAGAGAGCGATACATCGTCAATGATCTTCCGTTTGTCATAGGAAAACGTAACATTAGAAGTCTGATGTCGTAATTCTCCGGCTGAATCTCTTTGCCGTCGATATCCATGGTGTCCAGCTCCAGTATTGCATTTGCTTTATCTACACATACACTTACCACATGTAAAAGGGATGAATAATTTCCTGCGCATTCCAGGCTGGAATAAAGCATAAATGCCGAGATTGTCATACCGATCGCATAGACCGCGCTCATGGTGCCATTGATATAAAAATATGCGCTGCCTGCTACGATCACAGCACCTGTAATTTTGGTTATCACACTTTGCAGAAAATGATAGGGCACAAACAGCATTTCCATCTTTGTATTGACCTTTTCGCATGCTTCATTTGCATCGTTTAATCTTTTTGCCTGTTTTCCAAGCAGGTTGTATGACTTCACCTCTGATATTCCCTGCAGATACTCCATGATCTGGTTTACAAGCTCCGTATCGCATACCACTTTTTGCTCTGAATCTTTTTACCCGCATTCTGCATCACAGAATTGACCCCAAAGAAAATAAGTACTCCTGCTGCAGCTATCAGTCCGATTCTCCAGTCAAAAATAAACAGCATAAGAATGATCATTGATGTTTCCAGAATTCCCTGCATTGTCAGCATAACCACTCTCGCAGCCACATCGCCAAGTATTTCCATTGTATTGGTTGTAATGGAAGAAATTTCCCCGATACTATTGGAATTGAAATACCCCATCGGCAGATATCGCAGATGTTCTGCAATCTTGATTCTCATAAAAGCACTTGCATTATATCCTCCTCTGTCTGAAGCACTGTAGAGTATCTCTTGCAGATTACGTCGACTACAATTGCAAGAACCATAATCGCAACGGAGCCTCCAATATATTTTCCTGTCGTTTTCCCACTCAGCAGACCAATCAGTATGTACATAATAGCCGGAATCTTCATTGCTGAGGCAAGAGCCTCTATGAGTCCGATCACTATCGACAGTTTAAATTTATTGCCATTTTCCCTGCCTGAAAAACGAAAGAATTTTGCCAGAATCCCAAACATATCATTCTCCCTCCTTCACAGTATCTTTTACAAAAATATGGGCATTCCACATTTCCTTATAAAGCGGGCATGACACCAGAAGTTCCTCATGTGTGCCATGTGCTGTTACATTTCCATCATTTACAACAAAGATCTGGTCACTGTCCTTAACAGTAGAAAGTCTGTGTGCTATTACGATCAGGGTCTTCCCTGCTACCAGTTTTGCGATAGAATTCTGCAGAATTGCCTCATTTTCCGGATCTGTGTAGGCAGTTGCCTCATCAAGGATCACGATCGGAGCATCCTTTAACATTGCTCTTGCAATGGAGATACGCTGCCTCTCGCCACCTGACAGATGTCCTCCTGCACCTCCTACAACCGTATCAAATCCATTCTCCAACTGCATGATAAATTCATAGCATCCACTTTTCTTTGTCACCTCGATGATCTGTTCATCTGTAGCATCCGGATTTCCCTGTCTGATATTTTCACGGACTGTTTCATTAAACAGATAATTGTCCTGTGCAACATATGCAATTTTCCGATTAAAATCTGCAAATGCCAGTTCTTTGACATCAACTCCACCGATTTTGATGCTTCCGGAATCCACATCCCACAAGGACGCAATCAGCTTTGCGATGGTCGACTTGCCGCTTCCGGAAGGTCCTACGATTGCATTTACCGTTCCTGCTTTCAGCTCCATAGTTACTCCGTGCAGGATTTCTTTGTCGTGATAACCAAATCTGACATCTTCAAGAGTAACGGAGTTATCTTTTGGAACACTTTTACTTTTCTCTGGACGTTCAAGCTCCGGCTGTTCCAGAATTCCTGCCACTTCACCAACAATCACTCCGATCTTGCCAAGATCATCTGTATAGGAACCCACTGTGATCAACGGTCCAACGATTCCAAGTGATAAAATAATGCAGATGACAAAATCTGAAATCGCAAGTGTTCCATTGGCTACATAATGTGCCCCAAACGGCAATACCGTAAGAAGCGTATAAGGTGTGACCACCATCATCAGTCCATGAAAGATCGAGCACCGTTTCATCCAGGAAATAAAGGAATCTGCATATTCAAAAGCCGCCTTTGTAAATTTGGCATAAGAACTTTCTGTCTTTCCAAATGCCTTGATCACTTCGATTCCGTCAATATATTCCACTGCCGCATCATTCAGATCTTTTGTTGTCTGAACCGTTCTCTCGAAGCTTGGTTTATAATCCAGCATCATTCCAAAATAGGAAAGAAATCCCACTATAACCGGCACCAATGACCAGAGTGCCAGTCTCCAGTCTGTCAGGAAGAAATAAATCAAAATCACAATCGGTGCCAGCAGATTGGACGTGAATTCCGGGACAATATGCGCCAGTGTTGTCTCGATACTGTCGATTCTTTCCACCATAATATTTTTAAATGTACCGGAAGGTGTGTCTTTCACATAGCCAAGAGGTACCCGCGCCAGCTTGTCACAGCAGGATTTTCTTATATTTGCAAGTACTGCAAACGTTGCTTTATGTGACAATGCTGTCGAAAGTGAATGAAGCAGTTCTGCAATGATAAACGATAATGCAATCAGAACCGCTTTTGCAAGATATATTTCAAACTCCTTTTCACCATTTAAAAACAGCTTTACTACATCTGCAATAATAAAATACGGCAAAATCTTAAAAATCACATTTCCTATTGCAAGTAACACACTCCACACATAGGCAATTCTTTTTTGTCCGGCCCACGTCAGGATCCAGCTGACTGCCGACTTCTTTTTTTTCTTTCACATCTGTTCACTCCTTACGTTCGTTTTATTGTTTCGTTTTATTGTTTTACCTTTCTGTTAGTTCGTACTAACCAACATATAATAAAATAGGTGGTTTACTGGCATTAACCACCTGATATTATTATCCAGTCTGAACTTTATTCAGAAATCCAGAACCTGCAACACACATAACCTATTCAGAATTCCTGCATCAGTTATACTGGAAATTCAATATTCCACAATCGTTCCCAGCCACCTGTATTAAATTCTTTCAGTTGATGTACATTTTTCTTTGCAGTCTCCCTGTCTATATCATGCTCAATAATCTGAAATACTGATGAAAAAATCCCGTATAGATCATATGCATAAGGCTTTCCTCTACAATCGGTATTTTTACACCGGCTTCCTTCATTTTTTTCCATATATTTCAGGCTGGACTTCATTTCCCGCTCCACCATATTGTGTATGAATAATTCAAATTTTCCACTGTCTCCGCATTTCAACAATAATCTGAAATTATCATAATGATCATAGATATAATCAACCATCTGCTCCATCCCATCACTGGATGTATCCGACATATTCCTTGTCTGATCACTGGCAGAAAGCTTTTCAAACTCCTCAACGATCTGGTCATAAATCTGATAAATATGTTCCATATAAGGATCCGTCAGTGCATCAAAAAAGTGCCTCTTTCGTCGGATAATATTTGTAAAATGCTCCAGTAGTAAGCCCTGCATCTTTTAACATATTTCTTAAAGATGCTCCTGTCAAACCATCTTCAGAAAATGTTTTCTGGCTGTATCTAATATGTTTTTCTGTGTATCTTCTGCTTTCGTCGACATTCTTTTCGTATCCTCTAAACTTCTTTTCAAAATATAACAGCGCTATATAACACTGTTATATTTTAACTCATTACAGGAATTTGTCAAGTCTTGGTGTTTCAATTTTTTATTTTCCTCGTTGTATTCAGTTTCCACTCCGCTAGATGCTTTCTGCAGTTTTACAAGTCTGTTCTATTCAGACAGATTTTCTGTTCCTCAGATCGTCGTTGCTCTGCTGAAGCGATTGATTCAGCTTCTGCGTTTCGGACAGTTCGGTTGTCAAACGATGAATTTCGTCGTTTAATTTCCGAATTTCGTCTTGCATTTCGTGATTCTCGAAGAATAGCTTCTGTTTTTCCATTTTCAGCTTGTGTGTCCTTTCCTGAAATTTCTGGATAAACTCGTTCATCTTCTGATTTCTCACCTGTAACTCGTCTCTCTCTTCCGTCACTAGCTCCAGTGACGCCGCCTGCTCCTTCGCAAGCTGCTTCCACTTGTCGGTAGTATCCGGCAAGTTCTTCATCTGATCTGCTGTCTCTGTTGGCTGAATCTCTGGCTTTTTTCCTATTTCCATTAAATTCATTCTCTAGTCCCTCCTTGCTGATATCCAGATGAAATGTTTTTGACAGATTGCTGTCTCGCACCTTCTTCCCATCCTGATTCTGAAATGTGATGTGCTTCCGTTTATCTGTCCAGTTTACGTTCCATCCAAACTGTTTCATTTTTTCTATAAACTTTTCTTTGCTGATACAATTTTCCAGTGCTTTTAACACTGCCATTGCACAGTCCGCTACAAAGCTATCCTTTACCTGCTGACGGAACAGATTATATTTGTCTTTGCTCCATGCAATGACTTCCCCTTTTTCAATCTGACTTCCATCAAAATGCTTTCCTTTTTCGGCAACGGTCAGTCCTCGTTCCCGGCACATCTGATTGGTAAGCTGTTTCATACGTTCCAGATCTTTTCTGGTGTTATGCAGCTTTCTCCCATCTTCATAACTCACTGAATTAGTAACCAAATGGCAGTGGATATGGTCTTTATCCTTATGCACAGCACTAAGGTCTGGAATCCACTGAACCAATTTTCTGCAAACTCTTTTCCAAATTCAAATGCCTGCTCCGGGGTGATCTGCTCATCCTTATGCCAGGAAATAATGTTGTGGGCATACATTCTCCCTGTATCTTTATTCCACATCTTCTTTTCTTCCAAAAAGGTTCTGTACACCAGATCATAATTAATTTCATTGTGACAGTACGGGCCTGTTATATAAGTAAGCAGCTCACTTGTCTTGTCCTGTCGTAAAACATATTCAATACAATTTCTCATTGCTCCATGTGTATTTGTCCGCTTATTAATCGTCTTATTAACTGCCATATCCTTTCACTCTCCTTCCGATACTTGAGAATATTTTTATTGAGGAAATACAACATACTGTCGTTTGGGATTTCTCCATCTGTATGCAGTTTTCTTGCAATCTGGTTGATATTTGTCGTAGCTCCCCGGAGCTGACAAAGGATATCCGCAAACATCTGGTTCAGTCTTTTCAGTTCTTCTATTTCCTCTGCCGTTGCTATCTTCAAGTCTGCGATTGCTTTTATCACAACTTCCTGCTGTGTTCTTCCGGATTCTTTAACCTTGCTCTGAAACAAATCGTATTCCTCTTTATTCATCCGTATGGTTACTGTATGATTTCGTTTTCTCATAGGCTTTTGTCTCCTTTCATTGCTTGATTTTCATTCTTTGTTAACAGCCACAGCGTTCTGGCGGCATATTGGTAGGAGATTTATAAGAGAGTGCAACGCTCTCTTATACAGGTGCAGGACAGCGTCCTAGTCAATCAGTAAGTGTTCCGTAGGAATGTCCGGTGGACATTTCGCAGGAATACTTTACGCCAGTTGACGGTGCCCTGGGTTCCAAGGGCCGGGGTCAACGGT
>ENA-OQCF01000687-OQCF01000687.1-human-gut-metagenome-genome-assembly--contig:-NODE-687-length-12687-cov-4.500318_pt1 | contig 12687 bp, 17 predicted proteins | sample MGYA00242756_ERZ504573 | MGnify/ENA primary metagenome ERZ504573 (study PRJEB26092, sample SAMD00036240) | human gut metagenome | host: Homo sapiens | study: EMG produced TPA metagenomics assembly of...
CACGCCGCCGGGGCCGCGCAGCGCTGGCATGGCGCGGGAGGCCGGCTTTCCTGAAATTTGCGGCGACATCATGCTGGCGCTGCCGGAGTACACAAACGCTGAATTCGACCGCACGCTGGCCCTGTTGCGGGACGGCGGCTGCACGCATATTTCGGCCTATTTATTAAAGGTAGAGCCGGGCACAGCGTTTTACCGCAATCCGCCCGCGGGTCTGCCCGACGGCGACGCGGCGGCAGATTTTTACCTGTATGCCGTGCAGCAGCTCGAGGCCGCAGGCTACCGGCAGTATGAGATCAGCAACTTTGCCCGCCCGGGCCACGAGGGGCGGCACAATCTTTTGTACTGGAACTGCAGCGATTATTGGGGCGTCGGCCCTGCCGCCCACAGCTGTGTGGGCAATGTGCGGCAGTTCTGGCCCGACGACGTGCAGGGATTTATCGCGGGTACCGTGGCCGAGCAGCGCGAGGGCGACTGCACGTCGGAGGATTATCTGTTGATGCAGCTACGGCTTGTCAGCGGGCTGAACATCCCTGCGTATGAACGCCGCGGCGGACGGTTTACGGCGGCACAGCGCGTCTTTATGCGGCAGTGCGTCGGGCACGGGTACGCCGTGTGGGACGGAGAGGTGTTCCGCCTGACCCCCGCCGGGATGGTCGTGCAGAATGCGATATTGGAGGAATTGATGTAAGCAAAGCCTCCCCCCCAGGGGGAAGGTGGCCCGCAAGGCCGGATGAGGGCAAGAGCTGCCGGAATTGCCCGGTAACGGCTGCTGCGGGAGAGTCCGCCCTCATCAGTCACCTGCGGTGACAGCTTCCCCCGAGGGGGAAGCCTTTTGGCTCAGCAAAAAACGCACACGCGGAAAATTTCCGCGTGTGCGTTTTTTGTACTTTTATACTTCTCTCACCGGCCAGCCGAGCAGGTCGGCGGCGGTGCGGTCATGGGTGACGAGGATCGTGGGGCGCTCCCCCGCCAGCCGTTTTGTGACGGCGACGGCGTCCTCGACAAGCTCGGCGTCCATGCCGGTAAAGGGCTCGTCCAGCAAGAGCGTTTTCGCATCGCGGCAGAGCAGCGCGCGCAACAGAGCGGCACGGCGCTTCTGCCCGCCGGAGAGCCGCGCCGCAGGCAGCGCCAGCTCGGCATCCGTAAAGCCAAGGGCACGCAGCTCACGCTCGGCATCCTGCGGCGTCAGGCCGTGGCCGGTCAGCGTCAGGTTGGCGGCGGCGGTCAGCTGCGGGCAGAGGCGATCCTCCTGAAAAACGGCGGCGGGCGTTTCGACGCCGGTCACTGTGCCGGAGTCCGCGGACTCCAGTCCCAGCAGGATGCGCAACAGCGTGGTCTTGCCGCAGCCGGAGCGGCCCATCAGCACCATGGGGCGTTCCACTGTCCAGGTAAAGTGCTGCAAAACCGGCGTACTGCTGAAGCTTTTGCAGAGATCGGTTATCACAATGCTCACACGCGCACCTCCCCGCAAAGACGTGTCTTGGCCGCGCGCAGCAGGGCCGCCGCTGCCGCGGACAGCGCCGCCGACAGCAGCACGATGACGAGCGTCCACGCGAACACATCCGGCGTGGACAGGGTGATCTTCGCGCGGTAGAGCGCGTCGCCCACGCTGTGGTCCGGCAGACCGATGACCTCGGCGGAGACGCCGCTCTTCCAGCACATGCCCATGGCGGCGATGCAGCTCTCGCAGAAGGACGGGAAGATGCCGGGCAGCCAGATGTACCGCAGCCGCGCGGTGAGCGGCAGGCGGTAGACCTTCGCCATTTCCGGCAGCTTCGGGTCGGTGTCGGCAATGCCGCCCAGCACGCCCGCATAGACGACGGGCAGCACATGGGTAAAGCTGACGATGACCGACAGGTTCGCACTGCGCACCCAGAGCAGCGCCAGAATGACAAAGCTGGCGACGGGCATGGCGCGGATCAGCTGCATGGCAGGGTCAATGAACACCCGTACCAGTGCCAACGTGCGCCCGCTGCGCCAAGAAGCAGGCCCCCTGCTGCTGCCAGCAGGAAGCCCGCCAATATGCGCAGCGCACTGAACACGATGCGCTGCCAGAATGCAGCTGTGGGTGCCAGCTGTGCCAGCGCCCCCAGTGTCTGCAGGGGCGTAGCCAGAAACAGCCCGCCGTGTCCCAGCCCCATGGCGGCAAGCTGCCAGGCCACAATCCACGCGGCAATGGCAGCCAATCGCTGCCAGATGGGCGTCTGGTTTTTAGCCTGCATAGTAGAAGTCGTCGGCAGGCAGGGCACCGCCCACGCTGGCGGGGTCGGCGGCGTACAGAACCTTGAAGTAGGTCTCGAGGTCGGTCTTCATCTCGTCGCCGGTCTCAAAAACAATGTTGCACTGCGGCAGGGCCTTCTGGGCCAGCGCAGCCTTGGCGACAACGCCGTACTTCTCGCAGAGGCTGCGGTGCCCTCGAGGTCAGAGTTTGCGGCCTCGACGCTGGCGGCATAGCCATCCATGAAGGCGGCAAAAGCCTCAGGGTCGTTCTCAACAGCATCCTTGCGGACGACCAGAACGCCGGTGACCAGCTTGGAGCCGGCGACCTTCTGCCATTCCTCGTTCATGTCAAGCGCAACGCGCAGACCCTCGACCTGGGACATGGCGCTGGTGACGAAGGGCTGAGGCAGCATGGCGATGGTGGCCTCGCCCGCCTGGACCTTGCTCAGGGCCTCGGTGGCCTCGCTGCAATACTCGATGGTAACGTCGCTGTCGGGGTCAACGCCGTTCTCGGTCAGGACGTAGCGCAGAACGTACTCGGGGGTAGCGCCCTTGCCGGTGGTGACGATGGTCTGGCCCTTCAGATCCCCGACAGAGTTGACGGTCTCTCCGTTCTCGACGATGTAGAGCACGCCCAGCGTGTTGATGCAGGCAACTTCCACTGCACCGTTCGTCTTGTTGTAGAGCGTGGCGGCGAGGTTGGCGGGCACAGCGGCGGCGTCCAAGTCTCCCTTGACCAGCAGCGGCACGATTTCATCGGCAGCGCCGTACATCGTGAAGTTGTAGTTGGAGGCGACCTCGTCGCTCATCAGGTTGACGAGGCCCATCGTCGTGGGGCCCTTCAGGCCCGCGATGCGCAGGGCGGCCTCGGATGCATCGGCGGTTTCTTCAGTAGCGGGGGCCTCGGTGACGGCGGGGGTTGCCTCGACGGCGGATTCAGCGGCAGATTCTGCGGCAGACTCGCTCACAGTCGCGGCCGCGCCGCAGCCTGCCAGAGAGGCGCACAAAGCAAACGCCGTTACAGCGGCGAAAATACGTTTCAGTTTCATAAAAATCTTATCCTCCTTGTTGCTTTTGCGGCCCTACTATACTATAATAAATGTGAATTGTCTGTTGCCCGTGCAACAGATACCCTTTTCAACCGTTTGCAAGGAGCTGTATGGACTACACACCCTACTACGAAACGATGCGCCGTACAAGCCTTTTGCGCGGCATGACGGACGCCGAGCTGGACACGCTGATGGCCTGCTTTGCGCCGCGGGTGCGCCGCTACGCCAAAGGCGAGCTGCTGCTGATGGCGGGCTACGAGACCCACGAAGTCGGCCTTGTGCTGGAAGGTGCTATCACGGCAAGCAAGCCGCTGGCCGACGGCTCTACCGTCGTCATGGCCCGTATGGGGCCGGGCGGCGTCTTTGCCGACGTGCTGGCGGGCGGGCGCAGCCGCAGCCCCGTCAATGTCTCCGCCGCCGAGGCCTGTCTGGCACTGTATCTTCCCTGCGAGGCACTGCTGCGCCCCTGCGCCGCGCTGCACAGCGCACACCTGAAGCTGCTGCAGAACTGGCTGGAGACCATCAGCGACAAATACTTTGCGCTGGACCGCCGTTTGGAGCTGATTTGCTGCAAGAGCCTGCGCGGACGCATCTGCATGTGGCTGCTGGAACAGCGCGAGCGGTGCGGCGCGGATACGTTTTCCACCGCCATGACCCGCACTGAGCTGGCCGCGTTTTTGAACTGTGACCGTAGCGCGCTCTCCCGCGAGCTGAGCCGGATGCAGGAGGAGGGGCTGATCGAGCTGTTCCGCGGCAGCTTTAAGCTGCCCGATCCCGAGCGCCTGCACGCCGCCTGCCCGCAATTTTAACATATTGAGGTTATTTGTATGAACAACCGTACCGACCCGATTTTGTACATCGTCATCCCCTGCTACAATGAGCAGGAGGTGCTGCCCATCACTGCGCCGATGTTTTTGCAGAAAATTAACGATTTGGCCGCGGCGGGCAAGATCAGCCCGGAAAGCCGCGTGCTGTTTGTGAACGACGGTTCAAAGGACCGCACCTGGGAAATCATAAACGAATTGGCCGCCAGTGACGAGCATTACGTCGGCATCTGCCAGAGCCGCAACCGCGGCCACCAGAACGCCGTGCTGGCGGGCTGATGGAGGCCAAAAGCCGCTGCGACATTACGATTTCCATCGACTGCGACGGGCAGGACGACATCAACGCGATGGACGCATGGTGGATGCCTACCGCGACGGCTGCGACGTCGTGTACGGCGTGCGCAGCAAGCGCGAGACCGACACGTTTTTTAAACGCTTTACCGCGGAGAGCTTCTATAAAATCCTCAACGCCATGGGCGCGGAGGTCGTCTTTAACCATGCGGACTACCGCCTGATGAGCGCCCGCGTGCTGGAGGAGTTTGCCCGGTTCAGGGAGGTCAACCTGTTCCTGCGCGGCATGGTGCCGCTGGTCGGCTTCAAGTCCACCTGCGTGACCTACGAGCGCCACGAGCGCATGGCGGGCGAGAGCCACTATCCCCTGTCCAAAATGCTGGCACTGGCGTTTGACGGCATCACAAGCCTGTCCATCAAACCTATCCGATTCATCACCGGCTTCGGCGTGTTTGTGGCACTCGTCAGCTTTATCGGCGTGCTGTGGGCCGTCATCGAGCCGCGCTCGGCCTGACCGTGTCCGGTTGGGCGTCGATGACAAGCATCATCTGCTTTGTGTCGGGCGTGCAGCTGATCTGTCTGGGCGTTATCGGGGAGTACATCGGTAAAATTTATCTGGAATCCAAGCACCGTCCGCGGTATATTATCAGCGATGCAACGCCAAACTTTGGCGAGATCAAGGAGGACGCGCAATGAGCCGACAGGTATGGAAGGGGTCTACCCTGCTGAACCCGGAGCCGCCCGTGTTGGTCAGCTGCGGCAGCCCCGACAAGCCGAACCTTATCACGGTGGGCTGGACCGGCACGATCTGCACCCAGCCGCCGATGCTGTCCATCAGCGTGCGGCCCGAGCGGTACAGCCACCATCTAATTCAGGAAAGCGGCGAGTTCGTCGTGAACCTGCCCACCGAGAGCCTTGTCCGCGCCATCGACTGGTGCGGTGTCAAGAGCGGGCGCGACGTGGACAAGTTCGCTGCCATGCACCTGACCGCTGTCCCTGCGGCCAAGGTCGGCACGGTGTTGGTGGAGGAAAGCCCCGTGAATCTGGAGTGCAAGGTCGCGCAGGTCATTCCGCTGGGTTCGCATGATTTATTTCTGGCCGAGTGCGTAGCCGTGGATGTGGACGAGCGGCTGCTGGACGAGAGCGGCAAGCTGTGCCTGAACAAGGCGAAGCTGATCGTCTACAGCCACGGGGATTATCTGGCGCTGGGAAGAAAGCTGGGCAGCTTTGGGTACAGCGTGCGAAAGAAGAAAAAAATCGTTAAAAAGTGATGCCTGCTTCCGGGCCGGTTTGTAGAGGAAGGATGAATCCCTCCCCTACGGTTTTCCCGGAGGGTCTGCGATGCAGGGCGGCTGCCTTCCGCAAGGCCGCGTGCCCGGCCCCTGAGCGATAAAATAAAAGACGTGCCTCCCACAGAGCGTTTCTGTGGGAGGCACGCATTTTACAATATTCCCTTGCTTTTCAGTATCCCGACCAGCACAACGATGACCAGAGCGGCTACGCAGACGCCGATGAAGATGTCTATGTATTTCAGCGGAACCTTGCGGAACTTCTCATAGAAATTCTCAAAGGCGTTCAGTTGGCTGTGATCCGGGCGGGAATCGGACTTTTGCGTTTCAGAGGTGGTTTTTTCTTCTTCCATATTACTTCTTGCCCAGGTACTTGCGCAGGTCAAGGGCAACGGCGATGACGATGACAAGGCCCTGTGCAATGTAGGTGTAAGCGGGGTCGACGCCGAGGAACTGCAGGCAAATCTTCAGGACTTCAAAGACCAGAACACCGACCAGAACGCCGGAGACCTTGCCGACGCCGCCGTTGGTAGAAACGCCGCCGATGGTGCAGGCTGCGATAGCTTCCAGCTCATAGCCGTTGCCGGTGTTGGTGGAAGCGCCGCCGGCCTTTGCGCCGACGAGGAAGCCGCCGAGAGCATACATGCAGGAGGCCAGGATGTAGATGCGGATCAGGGACGCGGTGACGTTGACACCGGCAACCTGAGCGGCGTTCTCGTTGCCGCCGATGGCGTACATGTACTTGCCGTGACGGGTCTTATTGTACAGGAACCAGAAGAAGATGCCGACGATCAGCGCAAAGATGGCCAGGAACGGGATGGGGCCCAGCGTGCCGCTGGCAACGGTCAGGTAGCTCTGCTTGTAACCGCCCATGGGCTGGTTGTTGGTGATGACGGAGCACAGGCCGTAAACGATGGTCTGCATACCCAGCGTAGCGATGAAAGGAGGAACCTTCAGGAATGCGATAATGCAGCCGTTGATGGCACCGAAGCAGGCCATGACCGCCATGACGATCAGCAGGGCCACGGGCCACGGAATATCGGGCAGCCAGGGCAGCATACGGGCAGAGTAGTCAACACTCTGCAGCAGCATGGCGGAGAAGCAGGCGGCCAGGCCGACCTGGCGGCCGGCGGACAGGTCAGTGCCCTTGGTAATCAAGCAGCCGGAGACGCCGCAGGCGATGATGAAACGCGGGGCGACGTTCAGCAGCAGGTTTTTGCCGTTTGTCATGGTAAAGAAGTTCTGGGTCGTGCAGCCGACGAAGAGGGCCAGCAAAATGATCAGAATAATGATCGCGTTATTGGACAGGAATTTTTTAAAGTCGAATTTTTTCTCCATTTTCGGATTCCTCCTTATTCAAACTGGGTAGCCAGCGTCATGATGTTCTCCTGGTTCGCCTTATCACCGTCGATAAAGCCGGTGCAGCGGCCATCGCACATGACCATGATGCGGTCAGACATGCCGATCAGCTCGCTCATTTCGGAGGAGATCATGATGATGCTCTTGCCCTGTTTGGCCATCTCGGCGATGATGCAGTAAATTTCATACTTTGCACCGACGTCGATGCCGCGGGTCGGCTCGTCCATGATGAAAACATCGGGGTCGTTGGCCAGCCAGCGGGCAATCAGCACCTTCTGCTGGTTACCGCCGGACAGCGATTGAATCTGCGTTTTGGAGGACGGCGTCTTGATGGACAGCTTGGCGACATTATCCTGCACGAGCTTTTCGATTTTGTTGTCGTCCAGCATAATGCCGCCGATCAGATACTTGTTCAGCGATGCAATGGAGACGTTATCCGCAATGGAAAGCACACCCAGAATACCGGTGGCGCGGCGGTCCTCGGTCAGCATGGCGATGCCGTTTTTGATGGCGTCCTGCGGCTGGTTGATGGTCAGTTCCTTGCCCTTATAGGTGATGGTGCCCGACGTGTGGCAGCGCAGACCGAACAGGCCCTCCATCAGCTCGGTGCGCTGGGCACCGACCAGACCCGCAACGCCGAGGATCTCGCCCTTGCGGACGTTGAAGTTGACGTGACGGAAGCTCTTGGGGTTGATGGACGTGAAGTCCTTGACCTCAAACACGACCTCACCGGGCGTATTCGAGCGCGGCGGGTAGAGGTTCGACAGTTCACGTCCGACCATCTTGGTGATGATCATATCGGTGGTCAGTTCCTTGGCCTCCCAGGTGCCGATGTACTGGCCGTCGCGCATGATCGTGACTTCGTCGCTGATGCGAAGAATTTCGTCCATTTTGTGGCTGATGTAGACGATGGAGACGCCCTTGGCGCGCAGCTCGTTCACGATGGTGAACAGTGCCTCGACCTCAGCTGCCGTCAGCGAGGAGGTCGGCTCGTCGAGGATCAGCACCTTGCAGTCTGCGGAGACCGCCTTGGCGATCTCAACCAGCTGCATCTGGGAAACGCTCAAGGTTCCGAGCTTTGCGTGCGGATCATAATTCAGATGGACTTCCTTCAGGACTTGGCCGCATCCTCATACATTTTGTCATGGTCGATAACGGTGACGGGTCCGTATTTCTTGGTGGGATAGCGCCCAACGTAGATATTCTCGCCTATGGAGCGTTCCGGGATGGGCTGCAGCTCCTGGTGCACCATCGCAATGCCGCGGTTCAGTGCATCAAGCGGGCCCTTGATCTGGACCTCCTGTCCCTCATAAATGACCTTGCCTTCGTCCATGTGGTAGATACCAAACATGCACTTCATCAAGGTGGACTTGCCCGCGCCGTTCTCTCCCATCAGCGCATGGACGGTGCCGGGTTTCAATTTCAGCTGTGCGTGATTCAGTGCCTTGACGCCGGGGAACGTCTTGACGACATCACACATCTCCAAGCGGTACTCTGACAATTCGCTGGCCCCCTTTAATCTTTTGTAACCTTTTCGCGAAAAAGGGTGCGTGCGCCTGCGCACACGCACCCCGGTTGTTCTGGTTTAAGCTGTGGCTTTTTTCAAATTACTGGAAGTCCTTGACGTTGTCAGGGGTAACCTTGACGTAGTCAACGTAGACGCTCTGGTGGTCGGCCTCGAAGGTCTTGCCGCCCAGCAGCTCCTCCATGGAAGCAACAGCCTGCGTAGCCTGGCCCTTAGCGTCGTTCAGAACGGTACCGGTCATGTTGCCGTTGGCAACTTCGTTCAGGGCAGCGTCCAAAGCGTCAACACCGAGAGGTAGATGTCCTTGTTGACGGTACGGCCTGCAGCCTGAATGGCCTGCAGAGCGCCGATAGCCATATCATCGTTGTTGCAGAAAACAACTTCGATCTGATCGCCGTACTTGGCAAGGTCGTTCTGGCAGATCTCCTGGCCCTTGTTACGATCCCAGTCACCGCGCTGCAGGTCAAGCTGCTCAACCTCACGCCGGCATCGGTCAGAGCCTTGACGGAGTACTCGGTACGCAGCTGAGCATCGATATTCTCGGGGTCGCCCTGAATCATGATGTAGGAAACCTTGCCGTCGCCGTTGATGTCGCCCTTGTTCTCGGTGTCGAGGATCAGCTCGCCCTGGAAGGTGCCGGACTGAGCAGCGTCGCAGCCGACGTAGACCAGCTTGTCATAAGCGGACATCTGATCGGCGGTGGGCTCACGGTTGATGAGAACGGTGGGAACATCGGCACCCTTGACGGTGGAGATGATCTGGTCGGCAGCGGAGGTCATAACGGGGTTGATGATCAGTGCGTCAACGCCCTGGGTGATGAAGGTGTTGATCTGCTCGTTCTGCTTGGCCTGGTCGTTGTTGCCGTCGACGATGGTGACCTCGTAGCCCTTGCCCTCGAGGATCTCCTGCAGTGCATTACGGTAGGTGGTCATGAAGGCATCGTCGAACTTGTAGATGCAGACGCCTACCTTACCGCCCTGAGTTGCCGCGGTAACGCTCTGGGCTGCGCTCTCGGCAGCGGACTCGGCAGCGGAGGTGGACTCTGCGGGAGCCGTGGACTCCGAAGCAGCGGTGGAAGTGGAGGCGGAACCGCCGCAGGCGGCGAGAGAGACGGCCATGCAACCTGCAAGGGCCAGAGCAGCAAACTTTTTCATAATGAGTTTCTCCTTCTTTTTAGATATGCAGTAGATTTTCGGGCGGGTCGCTTGTAGAGGAGCGAACCCTGTTGACAGTTATTATAATACTCGGGGACGGGTGAAAAAACAAGGTGAAATTTCACCGACTATGGGTGGAAATTTTCACCGTTTAGGGCAGTTTCTCCAGTCGAAAGCGTTTGTTTTTGTGCAGAATGCGCAATAAAAGTAACAAAAGGGTGCTTGTTGTTTTCATTTTGTAAGATTTTTGCGGGTGATGGAAAAATAAAAAAGCCCCTTCTCCGAAGTGGGAGAAGGGCTTTGACGGTAGCTCGTAGGGGCCGGGCTTCGTGGGTCACCCAAACGGGAACAGGACCTTTTGCTTATCCATGGCAAACATATTTTCCCGGGTGATGGTGCGGGTGGCGGTGATGTTCGATTTTTCGACGCTGCTTTCCTGCCCGGCCAGCAGCTTGTAGGCGCTTTCGACGCCGAAATAGCCCATACCGTAGGTGTTCTGCACGATCAGCGCGTCCACCGTACCGGTCTGCAGGGCGTCAATCGTTTCGATGTTCGAGTCGAACGCCGCGAGCCAGAGGTCGTCGGCGCGCTGCATCTGCTGGACAGCCTGCGCCGCGCCGACGGCAGTCGTCTCGTTGAGGGCGATCAGCACGTTGATCTCCGGGTGGGTGCGCAGCATGGCCAGCGTGTCCGCGCGGGCACTGGCGGCGTTGGGGTGTGTTGACACGGCGGCAGTGATCCTGGCGCGTCCGCTTTCCGCAAAAGCATCGCGCGCACCCTGCTCCCGGTCCCGCCCGTTGGCACCGTTGACCTCATAGTTGATAAACCCGACGCAGAGCTCCCTGCTGTGCCGTCCAGTGCGCTCTGGGCCGCCATCCGGCCTGCGCCGTAGTTGTCCGCGCCGATGTAGGCCGCAACGTTGTCAGAGTTCACCGCGGAATCCACGCTGATGACCGTCACGCCCGCCGCGGCGGCGGCATCAATGGCGGCGGCGTTGGCTCATAATCAATGGCGGAGAAAACGATAGCCTGTGCGCCGTCCTCAACGGCATCGGCAATCAGCTGGTTCTGCGCCGCATAGTCCTCCTCATCGTCGGGGGCCGTTATGGTCAATTGCAGGTTATATTCCGTGGCGGCGGCCTCTGCCCCGGTAAAGACGGCGTCCCAGAACTCGGAATCCCGATTGTTTTTGGCTACGAGCGCGACCCTGTAGCGGGTCGTTGTGCTGTCCACGGGCTGCATGGCACAGCCTGCCAGCAGCACGGCCAGGGCCGCGGGCAGCAGACGTTTAATGGTTTTTGTCATAGTCGCCCTCCCTGTCCTCCGGCACGCGCGGGGTGCGGATCGTCACCGTAGTGCCTCGTAGGGGGCGCTTTCAATGGAGATACCGTAGTCCGCGCCAAAGTAGATGCGCAGACGGTCATTGACGTTCTTGACGCCGATGCCGGTGCGGTCACTCGGCTCATTCTGCAAGAGGGCCGCGACCTGCTCCGGCTCCATGCCGATGCCGTCGTCCGCGACGATGAGCAGAATATCATCCCCGTCGGGCTTTACGGTGATTTCAATGTGGCCGGAATCGACCATCAGATCCAGCCCGTGAACAATGGCGTTCTCGATGATGGGCTGCAGCGTGATCTTGTTGCACAGGCAGTGCAGGCAGCTCTCGTCCACCGTAAAGTGGTAGGTAAACTGGTTTTTGTAGCGGTATTTTTGAATTTGCAGATACGCCTCGGCGTGCTGCAGCTCCTTTTCGATCGGGATCAGCTCATGCCCGCGGCTGATGCTGATGCGGAACAGCCGCGCCAGTGCATGGACCATCTGGACGGCATCGGCATTTTTGCCGCGCTCACACATCCAGGCGATGGAATCCAGCGTATTGTAGAGAAAATGCGGGTTGATCTGCGCCTGCAGCGCCTTGAGCTCTGTCTTGCGCAGGACAATTTCCTCCTCGCGGACGGTGGTCATAAGCTGCTGGATGCGGCCCACCATGTGGCCGAAGGAGTCCGAGAGGTTCTGCACCTCCCGCGTGCCGCGCACGGCCTGAAAGGCGAAGTGGTCGGCGTCCTGCTCAAACTGCTCCATGGCTGTTTCGAGCTGCTGCAACGGGCGGGACAGCAGGCGGGACAGCACCCAGCCCGCCGCCAGCGCGGCCAGAAAAACAAGCCCCGCCGTGATAACCGTGATGCGCACCATCTGCCGGAAGCTCTCATTGACGGTTTCGTCAATGTAGCTGACGCCGACGACGCGCCATGTGCTGCCCGGCACACGCTGTACGCTGTAGATGACCGTGTCCTCCACGTAGGTGCCGTCGCCGAGGCAGGCCAGACGCCCGGCCTCCTCCTTCTTTAACCCGGCATACAAAAGCTGCTGCTGCGGGTGGTAGACCATGTTGCCGCGCTCATCCATCAGGTAACAGTAGCCGTGCTGACCGATGCTGACGTTGTTGATCGTTGCGGCCAGCTCCTTGAAGCTCAAATCTACCGCAAGCCAACGGCTGCTGCCGCCGTCCCCCGGCACAGCGCGGATGACCGAGACGACCCACGGGTAGTAGCTGTCAAAGATCGACTCTACATGCGGCGTGCTGATGTAGCCATGCCCCAGGCGCCGGGCCGTGGTCAGGTCAAAGGAAAGGTTGCGCAGTATGTCAGATTTCGGCGTGCGGCCCGCCTGGGCCCAGCAGTCCAACAGACTGCCGTTTTCGTCGTAAGTCGTGATGGCTGCGACCTCGGGCCGGGCTGTCAGAAAGGCATTCAGAAATGCGTCCCGCATCGCAGGTTCACTGTCAAGCTGTTCCAGCACGATGCCGACGGTGCTGTCCATCGTGTTGACGTAGTTATCCACCGCGCCTGCGACCTGGCTGACGACCTGGGCACTTGTTCGTGCGCGCGCCCTCCACAACAGCACTGCGGTAGCTGCCGCAGAAACAGCGTGGTGCAGAGGATCAGCGCCGCCACGCCACGCCGGAGATCGAGCGCTG
>ENA-OQCF01000690-OQCF01000690.1-human-gut-metagenome-genome-assembly--contig:-NODE-690-length-12675-cov-2.025661_pt1 | contig 12675 bp, 16 predicted proteins | sample MGYA00242756_ERZ504573 | MGnify/ENA primary metagenome ERZ504573 (study PRJEB26092, sample SAMD00036240) | human gut metagenome | host: Homo sapiens | study: EMG produced TPA metagenomics assembly of...
AATGACGAAGAAACTTATAAAGGGAAGCCTCCGTACCGAAACTTCAAGTTTGACGGAGGGCTTCCTGTTCTTTCCTTATGCTTGCTATTTCTTGTGCCTTATTCGTACAGCGATTTGGCTATACCCATTTCCAGTCCACGAAGTTCTGCCAGTCCACGCAGGCGGCCGATACAGGAATAGCCGGGATTGGTTTTCTTCTTCAAGTCGTCCACCATCTGGTGCCCATGGTCAGGGCGCATTGGGATGGAGACGCCACGATGTTGCTGCAGTTCAAGGAAGGCTTTCATCACGTGATACATGTCCACGTCTCCTTCCAGGTGGTTGGCTTCGTAGAAGTTGCCTTCGGCGTCGCGTTGCGTACTGCGCAGGTGGACGAAGTTGATGCGGTCGGCAAACTGCTGCATGATGGCTGCACAGTCGTTGGCACTGCTTACACCGAGTGAGCCGGTGCAGAGGCAAAGGCCGTTGCTCTTGTTGGGAACAGCGTCAATCAGTGCCTGGAAATCGGCAGCACAGCTCATGATGCGTGGCAGGCCGAGGATGGAGCACGGTGGGTCGTCTGGATGGATAACGAGCATGACACCTGCTTCGTCGGCTACCGGAGTGATTTCTTGCAGGAAATAGATCAGGTTGGCACGCAGGCGTTCCGGAGTGATGCCTTTGTAGCGGTCCAGTTCCTGCTGGAACTGTTCCAGGGTGAAGCTTTCTTCTGAACCGGGAAGTCCGGCAATCATGTTGCGTACAAGCAGTTGTTTGTCTGCCTCCGTCATCTGTTCGAAGCGGGTACGGGCCTTGGTCTTTTCCTCGTCAGTGTATTCGGCTTCTGCACCGGGGCGATGTAGCAGGAAGAGGTCGAAGGCGATGAAGGCGGCACGTTCAAAGCGGAGGGCACGACTGCCGTCAGGTAGTTCGTAGGCGAGGTCGGTACGTGTCCAGTCCAGTACGGGCATAAAGTTGTAGGTGACAATGTGAATGCCGCATTTGCCCAGGTTACGCAAGCTCTCTTTATAGTTGTCGATATACTTCTGGAAGTCTCCGGTTTGGGTCTTGATATGTTCGTGTACGGGTACACTTTCTACTACAGACCAGCGCAGACCGACGGCTTCAATCATTTCTTTCCGTTTCTTGATTTCCTCTACTGTCCATATTTCCCCGTTTGGAATATGATGCAAGGCGTTTACAATGCCGGTAGCCCCGGCTTGTTTGATGTCCCAAAGGCTTACCGGGTCGTTGGGACCGTACCAGCGCCAGGTTTGTTCACAAAGAATCATGTTATTTATTGTTTGATGATTTGCAATTTACTATTTACATCGCGAATGCGTTGAACCCTCCGTCCACTACAGCCACCGTACCGGTGACAAAGCTGGAAGCATCGCTGATGAGGTATTGGATGGTTCCGCAAAGCTCTTCTGCACGGCCCATACGTCCGAAGGGAGTTTGGCGGATCACATCTTGCCCACGTTCCGTGTAGCTTCCATCCGGGTTCGTCAGCAGGGCACGGTTCTGCTCTGTGAGGAAAAATCCGGGTGCGATGGCATTTACACGAATACCTTCGCCAAACTTTTTGGCAACTTCTGTAGCATGAAAGCTGTGAAATTGGAGATACCGGCTTTTGCGGCAGCATATCCGGCTACGCGCGTCATGGGGCGGAAAGCAGCCATGCTGGAGAAGTTGACAATAGCGCCTGCCTTCTGCTCCACCATTGGTTTGAGGAAGACTTGTGTAGGCAGTACGGTACCGGTCAGGTTTAATTCCAGCACCCGTTGGAATTCTTCTATCTTCAAATCGAAGAATGTACCGTAGGCGCGATGGTGGCACCCGGCATATTTCCACCGGCTGCATTCAGCAGGGCATCTATGCGTCCATAGGTTTTCAGAATATCAGCCAGGTTCTGTTCCAGCAGTTCACGGTTCGTCACGTCGGTTGTCAGGAACATGGCTTCTCCACCGTTTGCCTTGATTTCTCTGGCAATGGCGTCCCCTGTTTCTGCCTTGCGTCCTAAAACAACAACTTTGCACCTTCTTCTGCCAGATGAAAGGCGATGGCTTTCCCCAATACTCCCGTTCCACCGGTTATAACCACTACTTTGTCTTTGATGTCAAATAAGTTTTTCATGATTCATTCATTTAAAATTACGTTGTGATTTTATTTGATTAACATTGCAAAAATACGGAATAATCTGTTGCACTGCATTTACAATCGTACAGAAAATATGTGCTTATTGTTTAGGTGATGGACTTCTGTAATATCAATAAACTCTCCGGTCCCATATTGAACAGCAGGTCTATGATGCTCAAGTTGGGCAGAAACCCGAGTCTCTCTTGAAACACCTGATAATAAGGTTGTGGTGAGAATTCTGTATCTTCCAGGGCAAAATCCTTTTTCGGATGAATGCGTTCGCGGAAATCTGTCTCATGCGGAGCAAACTCAGTCCGGTATCCGGTAGTACGTGTCATATCCGGTTGCAAGTCTATCAAGGAACAGACGAGGTGGCAAAGTTCTTCGTTGAAATCGGCTAAAAATTCATATTTCTGTTCATAGAAGGGACGGAAGTCATCCTTGTAGTATTCGAAGAAGGGAGTGTGGTTATAGGCAGATTCTATGGCATTCCAGTGCAGATGCCTCCAGTTACCGTGGTCTGAAATACGTATATCGCGCATCGGGCATTTCAGGGTGCTCGGTTTGACGGTGGGGATGGAAAGGGCCAGTTCACCGTCCGGTGCAGCAATGGTACAACGGTTCCGGTAAGTCTGCTTCATATAGTGGTCATGCTGTTCGATGAATACTTTATCGTATGCCAGTAGTTTGGTATAATATTCTATGGGAGCCAAATAGGCGGAAGAAAGAAAAACTGTTTTCATCAGTATATTTACGATTAGATGATTTGCGATTTACGATTGAAGTTACTGTTCATTGTTTGTATTTTCATTTTTATTCTTTCATTTGTTTGTCATTCCACTTTTTTCCATATCCTGCCCCATCGGTAACCGCTGAAAGGTCCTGTTCCCTTTTCTTTGGAGAACCAGATGACAGACGCCTTGCCTATGATGTGGTCTTCGGGGACGAAACCGAAAAGGCGGGAGTCCGAAAGATTGATGGCATTGTTGGCACCTACCCAGTAGTAGTCTTTGGTAAAATGGCAGTGCTGCACGGGCTTGCCTTCCACATAAAGGGTGTCGTTCTTGATTTCGGCCTGTTTCTTTTCGTGAAGTACCAGGGTATTCCGCAGCAAAGTCTTGTTCCACGGATATACGCGTACGGTTTTGCCTTTGCCGGGGATTATCAGAGGTTTCAACATCTCCATGGAGTCTTCCTTGACAATCGGTTCTATCCAGCAATTCCCGTTCATGGCTTGTTCCAGCAAGTAGTGTTCATAGCGGCTGAAACTACGTATATTCTTTATTGAGTCCTGTCCCAATAGTTGGTTGGGAGCGATGGAAAGGATGGAAAGCAATGAATCCAAACTGTCGTTCCCGTTGCCTGGGGTAAGAATAAAGAAACTTCTGGTCGGGTGCATTCTTTTCGGAAGGAATCACTGAAAAAAAGCGAATCTATCAGCAAGGTATCTCCGGGAGTACCGATGCAACGGCTGATAAAGACTTCCCGTCGGTCGATCACGGGTTCTGAAAGATTGGCAGGATTGTTGAATACAAGAATATCCTCTTTCTGCACCGGACTGTCCGCCCAGCGATGATATCCCCATAACTTCATAAAAGGAAGTCGTAGACCGTAGCTCCACTTGTTTACAAGAATACGTTCACCCTGATACAGTGAGTTCTCCATACCGGAAGAAGGGATAAGATAGGAAGTTGCCACACAACCCCGAAGCAGCACTACGACGAGTGCCACTCCAACGATTGTAATTGCTATCTTCCACCCTTTTTTCATTTAATGTTGTCCACCCACTTGAATATCCGGTTCCAGCGTATCTTGCCATCAAACCAGCTGCGGTCTTTGTCCAGTGACAACCATACTACGATAGGCTTTCCTACGACATGGTCTTCCGGCACAAAACCCCAGTATCGGGAGTCGGCGGACTTGTCGCGGTTGTCGCCCATCATCCAGTAGTAGTCCATATTGAAAGTATAGGAGTCGGTCTTTTCACCGTTGATGTAGATGCCGTCTTCCTTGACTTCCAGTTTGTTGCCTTCATAGGCAACGATGCAGCGTTCGTAGATGGGCAGGTTATCCTCGGTCAGCTTGATGGTGGCGCCTTTGGCAGGAATCCAGATTGGGCCGTAGTTGTTGCGGTCCCATTGGGTGTAAAGGTTCAGCGGATACATCTGTCCCGAGAATTCTCCCGGTTCGATGATAATACTACTGATGAGTTTCTTGTTGCCCGAAAGGGTCTCGTACATCTTTTTAGTGAGCGGAAGATGATAGACCGGTGCCAGCCTGCCTTGGGCATCCCGGCGGTCCAATCCCATTTCAATCAGATTCTCTTCCCAGCCCAGACCGTCGGTCATCAGTGTCTGGTCCTCTTTGCTGATGCCCAGTTCACGGAACATATCATCGGTGATATAGGGCCCCGTTGTTTGTACAAAGTAGTTGAACTGCATTTCTGTAGGGTTCTCGATAGCTTTGCCGTCGATGTATACTTGTCCCTTCTTGATTTGCAATGTATCGCCGGGTAGGCCTACGCAACGTTTTACATAGTTTTCACGACGGTCGACGGGACGTATGACAATGTCACCGTACATTCTCGGATTGGAACGGATGAGGTTACGTCCGGCATTGTAGTACAAATCATAGACGGTACGTTGCTGTTTGCGTGTCAGACTGTCCATATTCACTTTGTTGGGATACACGCGTTTTCCTTCTTCGTAAGCAAGGGTATAGAAATCTGTCTGCTGGAAGTTGGTGGCTACCGTGTCGCCTGCCGGGAAGTTGAACACCACAATGTCGTTCAGTTTCACTTTGCCGAAGCCCGGTACACGTTTATATTTCCATTGGGGCCATTCGATGTACGATTTGGTGTTGAATACCGGCAGTGTATGTTGTGCCAGCGGCATGGAAAGCGGCGTATTCGGTACGCGCGGGCCATAACTCATCTTGCTGACGTAAAGGAAATCGCCTACCAACAAGGATTTCTCCAATGAGGAAGACGGTATCTGATAATTCTGGAACACATAGATATTTACGAAGTAGACGGCTACCAGCGCAAATACGATGGCATCCACCCAACTCATGATGCTGCGTACGGCAGGATTCTCCGATTTCTTCCAGAACCCCCAGGGTATCTTCTTACTGATGTAGATGTCAAAAATGAAAGGTAGTACAATCAGCCCCAGCCAGCTTTTTACCCAAACCAGAAAGGCAAGGTAGAGCAGGGTGACTATACTGAATTTAATCCATTGGGTGCGTGTTGCTTTTCTCATGATGTCTTAGTCTTTTAAAAATGGAAACAAGTCACTCATTCCCAAAGCACCTTCGTGCTTGGACGGTATATTCGGCAGCAAGGACAGCTCCCAAGGCAAATCCCCTGCGATTCTTGGCATCGTGGGTGATGGTGATGCTGTCGGCTTCGGAGTCGTAGCGGATGCTGTGGATGCCCGGTACTTCTCCTTCGCGGATAGAACTTATGGGCAGCTCATTGGCTGCACATTCCGTAGAGCCCGAGACAGTCCCGTCGGGAGCCTGGAAAGTTCCTTCTACCATTTGTCCTTACGGTCGAGATTCTCCAGAATACCTTCGGCAAGCGTGATGGCCGTACCGCTCGGAGCGTCCATCTTGTGGATGTGATGCGTTTCGCTCATTGTCACATCATAGGCAGGGAACTGGTTCATTATCTTTGCGAGGTACTTGTTGACAGCAGAGAATATGCTTACTCCCAAGCTGAAGTTGGACGACCAGAACAGTGTTTTGCCACCTTCGGTGCAAAGCTTCTTCACTTCGTCTCCATGTTCCGCCATCCATCCCGTACTGCCGGATACCAATTTGACTCCGGCCTGGAATGCTTCATATAGTTATTGTATGCAACCATGGGATTGGTGAACTCTATGGCAACGTCGGCGCTCTTGAAGGCTGCCGATTCAAAGTCTTCCTGATTGTCGACATCGATGATGCTTACAATTTCGTGTCCGCGGCCAAGGGCTATTTTCTCGATTTCCTTGCCCATTTTTCCGTAGCCGATTAATGCGATTTTCATTGTTTCTATCTGTTTTTATTTAGTTTATCAACAAACTATAGGTCGCAAAGATAAATCTTTTTTCTTTACATTTTGTAACTCAACATTAACGTCTTTGTTAACATGGAACAACTACTGCATTATGTTTGGAAGCACAAAATATTTCCTTTGTCAGCACTCCAAACAACCTCCGCCGGCCGGTAGAAGTGATAGATCCCGGTTTGCCGAACATGAATGCAGGCCCCGATTTCTTTAATGCCAAACTGAAAATAGACGGTACGCTTTGGGTGGCAACGTCGAAGTGCATACGCAGGCATCAGAGTGGCTGCTCCATAGGCACGACTGTGACAAGGCGTATGATACTGTCATTCTGCATGTAGTGGGCGAATCGAATTGTGATGTGTACCGCACGAACGGTGAGCTGGTTCCCCAGATGGTGCTCACCTGCCCCGACACTGTCCGTTTGCGCTATGAAGAGCTTCGGCAGACAGAGATTTATCCTCCTGTTATTCCATCCTTGCCTCCCTTCCGAAGCTGACCGTTCACTCCTGGCTGTCCGCTTTGCAGGTAGAGCGTTTTGAGCAGAAAGCACATGTCATATCCCAGCGGCTCGAACGCTGCAATCATCATTGGGAGGATGTTTTCTTCATTACTCTTGCTCGTAACTTCGGCTTCGGGCTGAATGGGGATGCTTTCGAGGCATGGGCAAACCGCCTTCCATTCCGCGCCGTAGACAAGCATCGGGACAGTCTGTTTCAAGTGGAGGCTTTCTTCCTGGGGCAGGCAGGCCTGCTGGAGGAGGTCCCAGCGGAGGCGGATGATTATTATTTGAAACTTCAGAAAGAATTCCGCTACCTGCAACGCAAGTTCGAGCTGCCAGCTCCCATGTCCGTTGAGCAGTGGCGATTTCTGCGTCTTCGTCCCGATAACTTTCCGCATGTACGTCTGGCGCAGCTTGCCAGTCTGTATCATAAGGAGCAGGTACTCTTCTCACGTATCATGGAGGCGGAAACGCTGGAAGCGGTGAAGAAGATACTGGCTGCCAATACTTCCGTGTATTGGGAAGAGCACTTCAATTTCAGAAAAGTTTCACCCCGGAGGGAAAAGCGGGTAGGGGACGGTGCCTTGAATCTGATTGCTATCAATACGGTCATCCCGTTTCTTTATGCATACGGCCTGCACAAGGCTGATGACGTTTTGTGTGACCGTGCCACCCGTTTCCTTGAATCCTTGAAGGCCGAAAACAATCACGTAACCCGACTTTGGGATGGTGCCGGCCTGCCGGTATCTACCGCTGCTGACTCGCAGGCTCTGCTTCAACTTCAAAAGGAATATTGCGACAAGAAAGACTGCTTGCGCTGCCGGTTCGGTTACGAGTATCTGAGGCATAGATGATAATAATTATCGCCCCATGGCCTTAGCATTTTATCACTTTTATATTATCTTTGTGCGTTGAAAAATAATCCGAGTATATGAAGGCTATCCGCTTTGTTTTTTGTCTGTTTGCGGCACTCATGCTGACGACTTTCAATGGTCTGGCTGCCGAAGAGGAGGATTTCAAGACATTCCTCCGGAAATTCACGTCCAGTGCCTCATTCCAGTATTCCCGAATCAAGTTTCCTTTGAAGTCTCCCATCGCCCTCTTGAAGGATGACGGCGAGACGGAGCAGACTTTTCCCTTCACCCGCGAGAAGTGGGCATTGCTGGACGAGGAAACGCTGAAGGAAGGACGTATTACCGAAGAGGAGGGAGGCACCTATATATCTCATTTCACTGTCGATGAACCTGCCCATAAAGAGTTCGAAGCAGGCTATGATGAATCAGAACCTTCCTTCGTGTGGTCTTTGAACTGACGGATGGCAAGTGGTATGTCACCGACTGCTATAACGACTGGTACAACTTCGACCTCCCTATCAGTGAACTGGAAGAAACCATTCAGGCGGTACAAGAGGAAACAAGGCTTCGAAAGAACTTCATCCTGATGAAGCTGGGGCAGAAATCCGCCTCAATCATTATTTTATCCTTCTTCTGTACGATTTATGCCCCCCCTTTTCCAAAAAGAGGGGTTTCTTTGTGCCGTACTAATGCATTGGAATATGCGGTTACAACTTCTTTTGCAGATTTCCAAGTAGCAAATATCGATAACCTTAAATAAACAGCCATGATGCAATTCAGTAAATGGAAAATAGGAGCGGCAGCGCTCGTTTGCATGTTGCTGCCGGGCAGTGTACATGCGCAAATCGTGAAGAATGAGCGTTTGCTTTCTTTTGAGGAGAGACAGGTTCCGGCGTTTGTCACTACGGCAGCCGGTTCGCAGTTGGGCATTAGCGACGAACATTATAGGGACGGCGACCACAGTTTGAGCTGGACTTTCGAGCCGGGTGCCGCACTGTCCATCAAGAAAGACTTGAAGTTTGAGAAGAAAGACCCGAACGGGGAAAGACACCTATCTTTCGGCTTTCATCGTATGGGTGTACAATGAGCAGGCCCAGGACAAGCAGATTCGGTTTGAGTTCTTGAAGGATGGCAAGGTATGCACCTCTTTTCCTTTTGGCATCAACTTCACCGGTTGGCGCGGAGCATGGGTATGTTATGAACGCGATATGCAAGGTACCCCGGAAGAAGGGATGGACGAAATCCGAATTGTAGCCCCCGACGTGAAGGGGAAACTCTTTTTCGACCATCTGATTACTGCCAGCAAGGTGGATGCCCGCCAGCAGACTGCCGACTTACAGGTACCGTTTGTAAATAAGGGAACCACCAACCACTGGCTGATTATCTACGAACACTCCTTGTGGAAACCGGACATCCCTCTGACAGACGTGACCGAGGCGCAGAAGCAGGATATACGGATTATGGAGAAACGTTTCCGCGACATGCTCTACACGCCTTCCGCACTTTCGGAGAAGGAGATGCAGTCCATCCGTAAGAAGTATGATTTTTATCGGATTACCTACAAGAACGGCAAGGTAGCAGGACGTCCTATCTATTTCGTACGTCACTCCGAGGCATACGAACGTATGGTACCCGATTGGGACAAAGATATGTTCTCCAGACTGGGGATAGAGATAAGCGACTATTTCAACCTGATGAAACGCATCGCCATCGCCTACGACAATGCGGAGGATGCGGCGCTGAAACACGAGTTGAAGCAGAAATTCATCGCCATGTACGATAACGCCACCGACCAGGGTATTGCCTACGGCAGTTGCTGGGGAAATATTCACCATTACGGATATAGTATGCGCGGTCTGTTTGTGTCTTATTTCTTGATGAAGGACGTGTTGCGTGAGGCTGGTAAGCTGGAAGAGGCGGTACGTACGCTCAACTGGTATGCCATCACCAATGAGGTATATCCCGAACCTGCCGTCAACGGTATTGATATAGATACGTTCAACACCAAGTTGCAAGGCCGCATAGCCAGCATCTTGATTATGGAAGATACACCGGAGAAACTGCAATACCTGCGTTCCTTCTCCCGTTGGCTGGACAAAGGCTGCCTTCCTGCGCCGGGACTGGCCGGTTCTTTCAAGCAGGACGGTGCCTGCTTCCATCATTGCAACAATTATCCTGCCTATGCAGTGGGCGGTCTGGACGGTGCCACTAATATGATTTACTTGCTGAGTGGTACCGAGTTCCGCCTGTCCGAGCAGGCACACGAGACGGTGAAGAAAGTGCTTCTCACCATGCGTTTCTATTGCAACTTGAAGCAATGGCCTCTCTCCATGTCCGGGCGCCATCCCAACGGGGGAGGAAGCCTGATACCTATCCAATATGCCACGATGGCCATTCCGGTACGCCGGATGGCAAGCAGAAATATGACCCCGAAATGGCTGCTGCCTATCTGCGCCTGGTTGCCTATACAGAAGCTCCGGACAAGAATGCGCCCGACTATCTGCCGAAGGCTTCTACCCGCCACGAATTGGAAATGAAGAAGTTGCTCGAAGCCCAAGGCTTCCGTCCGGAACCCGACCCGCAAGGCAATCTGGCTTTGGGTTACGGTTGTGTATCCGTACAGCGTCGTGACAACTGGGCTGCCGTAGTTCGCGGACATTCCCGTTATCTCTGGGCTGCCGAGCACTATCTTCCCGCCAACTTCTATGGCCGTTATCTGGCACATGGCAGCATGCAGATTCTTACCGGAAAACCCGATGAAATGGTTACTTTTGCCACCAGTGGCTGGCAGGAAGCCGGTTTCGACTGGAATCGTATTCCGGGTGTCACGAGCATCCATCTGCCTTTCGACCAGTTGCGTGCCCGGGTATTGAATGTCGATACCTTCTCCGGTATGGAGGAGATGCTCTATTCCGATGAGGCTTTTGCCGGCGGTTTGTCCCAGGCACATCTGAACGGTAACTTCGGTATGGTGCTGCATGAACATGATAAGTATAACGGTTCTCACCGTGCCCGCAAGTCGTTCCACTTCTTCGATGGCACCATTGTATGCCTCGGTACGGACATCGAAAACCTGAATACCGAATATCCTACGGAAACTACCGTGTTCCAGCTTGCCGCCACCACTCCCGAAACCCGTCAATACTGGGAGTCCTATCAGAGTGACGGACAGACTTATATAGACCCTAACGGCGTTAGGTTATTACAATTTCCAAAGCCTCCCGCCCTGCTGCCCGGTACGAGAAGAACTTTCCGCAAGTGACCGTGGGCGAGCGTAGCACCAAGCTACTTCCGGTGATTGGGTGTCCTTGACATTGCAACATGGCAAAGCCCGAAAGGCGCTTCCTACGAATATGCAGTGCTGCCCCACACGGATGCTGCCGCTTTGAAGCATTCGCCAAGAAACCCACTTACAAGATTCTCCGGCAAGACCGCAACGCCCATATTGTACGCTCTCCGGCAGACGGTCTTACTTCTTACGTCTTGTTCGAGACGCCGCAGACTCTGCCCGACGGTGGATTGTTGCAGAAAGCCGATACATCGTGCCTTGTCATGATACGCGAATATAAGGACAAGCTTCTTCTGACTGTCTCCCAGCCCGACCTGGCCTTGTATCGCGGTCCGAGTGACGAGGCTTTCGACAAAGACGGAAAACGTATTGAGCGCAGTATCTATTCACGCTCGTGGACTGACAATGAGAGTCAGGAGATTCCCGTAACCGTTACTTTGAAGGGACAGTGGAAGGTTACCGAGACGCCCTATTGCAAGGTGGTGTCGGCAGACAAGAAGCAGACAGTGTTGCGCTTTACTTGCCGGGATGCTGCAAGCTTAGAGGTAGAGTTAAAGAGGTAGGGAGAGTATAGGTTAGACATTGATACTGAATACCCACAACACCCGGATGTTTTACCCCATAACATCCGGGTGTTTTACTATAAAACATGGGGATGTTTTGGGGTAATACATCCCCATGTTTGGGTGAATACATCCGGTGTTGTGGGTATTCGGTATAGGAGTCTTAGCCTTTCTCTCCTATAGAGAAAGATACTGGAAACGGTTGTTTAATATGTTCCGAGCAGATTGCTTACTGCTGACTGATAGTTTGCCAGTTTACTGGTCTTATGAATGGTCTTTCTCGCTTTGCGGTCTCCGTCCGGTAACAGATACTCCCAGAAACTTTTCATTTTCATTAATAACTGTGCCTCACCGCCTTGTAGTAGCTCTTGATAGGCGTTGAAGACCTCGGTGTGCAGTTGCCCCACCTTTTTCGCCATTTCATCGGAAGAAATCGGGGTTCCTTGCTTGTATTCCAGCGCCAGAGCAGGATTGGCTAGCAGCCCGCGGCCGATGACGATACCTGCCAATCGGGGGAACCGTGTGGTGATAGAACGGATATCTTCCACGGTATGCAGGTCGCCGTTGTAGAACAGAGGGCGGGTGCACTCTTTGTAGAAAGCTTCAAATCCCTTCAGGTCTACCTCTCCTTTGTATTGCTGCTTGCCCAGACGCGGGTGCAGGATGATGTGTGCGAGGGGGAGTTCGTTGAATAGCGGTAGCAGGGCAAGACACTCCTCCGCCTGCTCCCAACCCAGACGCAGCTTCACGGAGAAACGGATGTCGGGATGCCGGTCGATGGCTTCGGAGAGCAGCGCTTTCACTTCTTCGGGATAGGGCAGCATGCCGGAGCCATTGTGGCGCCGGGCCAGCATCGGAAAAGGACAACCCAAATTGATGTCCGCTTCCCGGTATCCTTTTTCGATGAAAAGGGACATTATGTGCTCCAGCTTGTCCGCATCCGGAGCAATGAGCTGGGGGATGAGGTGCAGGCCCGGATTGTGGTCCGGCTCAATGTCACGGGCATCTTTCCGCCGGATTTCTCCGTGCTCCATGCGTACGAAAGGAGAGTAATAGGTCTCTATGCCGCCAAAGATGCGTGCATGCGCTCGCCGGTAGACGGCATCGGTGTAGCCTTGTAGCGGGGCGAAGTGGATAGGTAATATGTTCTCGTTCATGGCTGCAAAGATACATATTTTTCTTTCTAGTAGGAAGCTGTGCTACTTTTTCCGGCTTCTTCTTTTTGCGGCATTTCAAGCAATATTTGTTTGGCTTGTCCGTTTTGAATCAGTGTTATTGTTGCTTTTTCAGGATTTTCCGAT
>ENA-OQCF01000691-OQCF01000691.1-human-gut-metagenome-genome-assembly--contig:-NODE-691-length-12669-cov-3.011322_pt1 | contig 12669 bp, 13 predicted proteins | sample MGYA00242756_ERZ504573 | MGnify/ENA primary metagenome ERZ504573 (study PRJEB26092, sample SAMD00036240) | human gut metagenome | host: Homo sapiens | study: EMG produced TPA metagenomics assembly of...
GGTTCGAGCGCGTCTGCGGCATTCTGCTGGAGCAGGATTACCAGATCCCCGGTGCCAAGCAGAAGCTGGCCCTGCTGTATCTGAAGGATGCCGATTTCGCCGCCGTGCTGGCCAAGGCCGATGCCCTGCGCGCAGCCTATGATGTGACGGTTCTGCCCCAGGCCAAAAAGCTGGGCAAGCAGTTCGGCACATTGGAAGCCGCTGGTTACAACGCTGTTGCCTTTGCGGACAATGACGACATCAAGGTTCTTGGTCAAAAAGCTGAATAATTAGAATTATTTTTGTGGGGTGTGCCGGTTTTGCGGCGCACCCCGCTTTTTTTGACATCAAGCTGTAACATTCCGGTGCCACTTCCGTGTTATACTGGTAAAGGAAGCAGATATTGCTTTTGGCTTACCCCTTACCACACAACACAATAAGGAGCGTGCCCTATGAAACATACAACACTATCCCGCTTTGCCAGCCTTGCTGCATCCGCCGCGCTGGCGCTCAGCCTTGCTGCCTGCGGTTCCACCAGCCGCAGCACTTACTCCGCCGCTGTTTCTAACGATACCGCCGCCTTTAGCAGCCAGGATGCCGGAGACTATGAATCTTACAGCGCCGAAAGCGCCGCAGCCGGGGAAGGCAGCAGTTTTTCTTCAGACGATCTGACCAGCTCGATGCTGGATCCTTCCACGGTGGAAAGCAGCCGCAAGATCGTGTATAACGCCAGCGTGCGGATGGAAACCACCGACTATGATACCACCCGCGCCGCTTGCAGGAGCCGTAACCGCCGCGAACGGCTACCTGGAAAGCACTGACCAGGGCGGCAGCAAGGATTCCGGCAGCCGCTATACTTATTACACCGCGCGCATCCCCGCCGAAAACTACCGCAGCTTTTTGACCGCCGCCGGGGAAGCCGGGAACGTGACCTCGCTGAACGAGAGCGCGCAGGACATTACTGCTGAGTATGTAGATGTGGAAGCCCGCCTGAAAGCCCTGAACGACCAGCGCGACCGGCTGAACGCCCTGGCCGACAAAGCTGAAACCACCGCCGACCTGCTGGAAATTGAAAGCCAGCTTTCGGATGTGCAGTATCAGCTGGAAAGCTACACCGGCCAGATGCGGCTGATGGATAATCAGGTGCGCTATTCCACCGTGGATATTTCCCTGCAGGAAGTGCGGGTACTGACCCCCACCGCCACCACCTTTGGCGAAAAGTTTGTGGAAGCCGTTACCAGCGGCTGGCGCGGCTTTGTGGATGGGGCCGAAGATCTCATCCTGGTGGTGGTTTACCTGTGGCCGGTGGTACTGATCGTGCTTGCCATCTGCTGGTAGCGCGGCCCGCCCTCAAGCGCCGCAAGGCCCGCCGGGCGGAGAAAAAGCAGGCCAAGCTCGGCTGCAAAGGCTGCCGCCCAGGCGCAGCCCGCAGAGCCCGCCAAACCGGACGACACCGTAAAATAAATCGCACCTCTTCTTTCCAACTTATATCGCAAAGCGGCGCACCGTCCTACAGTAGACGCGCGCCCGCTTTGATTTTTACCGGCTGTGCTTACAGGCCGTACAGCTCGGTATATTTGTTTTTCAGGTAGTTGGTGTAGTGGGCGGCATCAAATGCGCCGCCGCACAGGCTTTGCACCAGCCACTGCGGTTCCTTGGCGCGGCCATGCTGCCACACGCGGCTGCGCAGAGCGTCTTTCAGCGGCTGCATGTTGCCTTCGGCCCACTGGCGTCCAGGTCCATGGTTTTGCGCAGGTCATCCACCGCCTGTGCGCTGTAAGCACTGCCCAGCGCATAGCTGGGGAAGTAGCCCATATCGCCCATTGCCCAGTGGATATCCTGCAAACAGCCGTGGGTATCGTCCGGCACATCCACGCCAAGGTATTCCTTATACTTGGCGTTCCAGGCGGCGGGCAGGTCGGCCACGGTCAGGGTGCCCTGCATCAGGGCCTTTTCCAGCTCATACCGCACCATAATGTGCAAAGAGTAGGTCAGCTCGTCCGCCTCGGTGCGGATCAGGCTCGGCTCGGCGCGGTTGACGGCGCGGTAGATCTCTTCCTCGGTCACGCCGTTCAGCTGCTGGGGGAACAGCTCCAGCAAAGTGGGATACAAATAGTGGATGAACGCGCGGCTGCGGCCCACATAGTTTTCAAACAGGCGGCTCTGGCTTTCGTGCAGGCCGGTGGTTGCGCCGCCCGCCAGGATGGTATAATCATACTTGGGGTCAACGTTCAGCTCATACAGGGCATGGCCGCCCTCGTGCGCCACGCTGTACAGGTTGGAGAACATATCCTGCGGCATATAATGGGTGGTAATGCGCACATCGCCGTGCCAGAAGCCGGAGGTAAAGGGGTGTTCCGTTTCGCCCAATACGCAGTGGTCTGGGTCCAGCCCCCACACTTCCATGATCTTTTTGGAAAGCTTGCGCTGCTGCTCAATCGGCCAATTCTGATACAAAAAGTCGGTGCGGATGGCGCTGCCGCGCTCTTTTATGGCAGCCAGCAGCGGCACAATGGTCTCGCGCAGGGCGGCAAAGAAAGTATCGCACTGGGCAATGGTCAGGCCGTGTTCATAGCGGTCCAGCCAAACTTCATACGGGTCGCGGTCAGGGGCAAAATAGTGGGCCTGCGCGCGCAGGGATTCCACAATTTTTTCCAGATACGGGGCAAAACTGGCAAAGTCATTGCCGCGCTTTGCCTTGCCCCATGCGGGCATGCTTTCCTGCGTCAGCTTGGTGAACGCGGCGTACTCTTCTGCCGGGATCTTGCCAATCTCGTCATAGCTGCGCTGCAACTCCCGCACTTCTGCCTTTTCCTGTTCGGTTTCGGCATCAGCGGCAGCGCGCTGCAGCAGGGCGGCGGTGTCAGCGCTGACCAGCTGGTCAAAGTAGGCGCGGCTCAGCACCTCCATAGCTTCGGCGCGGCCCGCGCTGCTTTCCGGCGGGGCTACCGTCTCACTGTCATAATCGGCAACGGCCATTGCGTACTGGTAGGCATACAGTCTTTTCTCCAGCTCGCGCAGAGCTTTGATGGAATCTTTCATTGAGTTCTCCTTTCCGCCGGGGCGGCGGTTTTTATTCATGGTTTATTATAGCACATCCGGCGGCTGTTCGGCCAGTTAGCAGCACAAAACCGAAAAACTTTGCCCTGCGGCACACTTTCCCCCAACGGCCCATTGTCAGGCGCGGGAGCGGGCCTGTATAATGGTTATAATGTTTTTTATTTTGCCCCTGAGCGTGGGGGATTCAGGAGAACGCCATGAAAAAACAAGCCTCAATCCTGTTGCCTGCACTGCTGGACCTGCTGCGGCAGTATCTGGCGCTGGATATGGCCGTATACGCCGGACACGCCACCTTGCTGCTGCTTACGGCAGCGCTGCCGCTGCTGATGTGGGTGCTGGTCATCATCAACATGCTGCCGTTTTATTCGGTTTCGGACATTGCCGCGCTGGTTGCCCAGCTTTTGCCGGATATCCCGGCCATCCAGTCAATGGCGGTGGATGTGATTGCCAACCTGAATGATCAGTCCACCACCTTCATGGCTTCCTTTGCCGCCATCACCACGGTGATCTCCGCTTCCGGTGGGATGGCCGCGGTGCAAAAGGGGCTGCAAAAGCTGACCCCCGGTGCCCGCAAAACAATGTTTGACCGTTTGTGGGCTGTGCTGTATACCTTTTTGTTGAGGGCCTGATGCTGGTTGCCATGGTGGTGCAAAGCCTGAGCCCAATCCTGCGCGGGCTGGCCGGGCTGCTGCAGCGGCTGCACAGCCTGCTCAGCATCAGTGCTGTGCTTTCGTTGGCGCTTTCGCTGCTGACGGTAACACTGATCTACACCTATGTGCCCGGCGGCAAGCGCCGAATACGGGATCAGCTGCCGGGGGCCGCCGCTGTGGTAGCGGTGTGGACGCTGTTTTCCAAAATATTCTCGTTTTACATCGGGCATTTCTGGAAGTTATCGTACATTTACGGTTCTTTGGCTGCAATCGTGCTGATTACGCTTTGGCTGAATGTGAACATCAATGTGCTGTTTTTGGGTGCCGGGCTGAACGCAAAGATTCAGGGGATGGGGCAGGAGAAAAAGGAACCGGATGCTTGAGATACACCCTAGGGCGCGATGCCTCATCGCATAGGGAAGAAACGCAAATATTGGGCTGCGAACCTGCAAACCATGTGTAGGAAACGACGCTCGCATCGTCCTGCATGGCGGGCCGTAATATGCGCACACGTCGGGATGAGGGCATCCCGCCTTACGTGGCCGGGCGTACAATGTGCGTTCCCACGGGCTCCACAGGGTCAAACGCTTTTTTCTAACGCATTAAACCCATACAAACGCTACCTGATACACCAACAGGGCGGCCGGGAAGTTTTCCCGGTCGCCCTGTTTTATTGCTCTCGTTTTATTGCTTTTTTTGAACCGTGAACTTATTCAGCGGTCTTATATCCATCGGGGTTGTGGCTCTGCCAGTTCCAGCTGTCGCGGCACATTTCGTCAATGCCGTACTCAGCTTCCCAGCCAGCTCACGCTTGGCCTTGCTGGGATCGCACCAGCACTCGGCAATATCGCCGGGGCGGCGCGGGTCAATGACATAGGGCAGTTCCTTGCCGCAGGCCTTGCTGAATGCATGAATCACATCCAGCACACTGTAGCCGTGGCCGGTGCCCAGGTTGCAGATGAACAGGCCGGGCTTTTCTTCCAGCTTTTTGACGGCTGCCACATGGCCGCGGGCCAGGTCCACAACGTGGATGTAGTCGCGCACGCCGGTGCCATCGGGGGTAGGGTAATCATTGCCGTACACATGCACTTTTTCCAGCTTGCCAACGGCAACTTTGGCGATGTAGGGCACCAGGTTGTTGGGGATGCCGTTCGGGTCCTCGCCGATCTTTCCGGAAGGATGTGCGCCGATGGGGTTGAAGTAACGCAGCAGAGCAACGTTCAGCTCCGGGTCTGCCTTGCAGCAGTCGGTCAGGATGCGCTCGGTAAACACCTTGGTAGTGCCATACGGGTTGGTGGTTGCACCAACAGGGAAATCCTCGCGGATGGGCACGCTGGCGGGGTCGCCGTAAACCGTTGCGGAGGAGGAGAAGATGATGTTATGGCAATCGTAACGGCGCATAACATCCAGGATGTTCAGGGTGCAGTTCAGGTTGTTGGAGTAATACTCGATGGGCTTGGAAACGCTTTCGCCCACGGCCTTGTAGGCGGCAAACTGGATCACACAGTCAATGCCGGGATTTTCCGCAAAGACCTTTTCAACTGCCGCATGGTCGGTCATGTCTGCTTCCACAAACTTGAAATCCTTACCGGTGATCTCGCGCACACGCTTCAGGGCTTCGGGGCAGGAGTTGTAATAGTTATCTGCCACCACAATATCGTAACCCGCATTGAGAAGCTCCACACAGGTATGGCTGCCGATGTAACCGGCGCCGCCGCTGACCAAAATAGACATACTGATCGCTCCTTTACACAATATGGAAAGTTGTTGCCGGGATTTTGTATCTTCAACAGGGCATCCGCAGGGTTTGCTTCGTTCCCTTGTTGATTTTATTCTAACGTCTTTATCACAATATGGAAATAGATGTTTCCATGTTTGATATGTAACTTTTGTTGTTACCTTTACCGTTCGCACAGATGCAGCGGGTGCGGGGGCGCGGCGGTAAGCGCCGGGCGTTTGGCCGGTCAGGGCGTGGAACCGCCTGCTGAACCACGCTAGGGAGCCATACCCCAGCATACGGGCCGTTTTCGCCGGGGCGTACCCCTGGGTCAGCAGCAGCGCTGCCTGTTCGGCTTTCAGGCAGGAGAAATACTCCATCGGCCCCATGCGGGTGCGGGCGCGGAACGCCTGCTGCAATGCCACGCGGGAGCAACCATTGGCATCGCACACCTGGTCCAGCGCCAGCGGCTTTTCAATGTTCTGCGCAAAGTACAGGCGCACGCTTTCCACAAGGGCTGCCTGCTCCTGCTCGGCGCGGGCACGGGGGCTTTGTTTGCGGGTGCGTTGCTGCGGCGGGCCAACAGGTACAGCAGCTGTGCCAGATAGATGGTTTGCAGCTCTTTGCCGCCAAACGGGATTTCCGCGCGGCAGGCGGGCATCTGGCAGGCATCCTGCACCGGCTGGAACACCTCGCGCACCGTTTCTGCCAGCTGGCGCAGACAGCTTTTTTCGGCGTTGCCGAGCCGCATATGGCAGCTGCGGAAAGAATCCATCGCACTGCGTCCGCGGTAAATTCCACGCGGAACACCTCCGGCGGAACTTCGCCCACTGCGCGCATGGCAAACAGCTCTGCGGCTGGTGGAACAAAATCTGCCCGGCGCGCAGCAGCACCCGGTGGGTATCGCACAGCTCTTCCACCATACCGCTTTTTACATATACCAGCAGCCAGCCCTCACAGGTGCGCTCCGGCGTTTGCTGGCCAATGCGCCATTCGGATTCCGCCGCGCTGGCAATCCCTGTTACCCGCAGCGGCCATTCATCCCCATACATGCCTTCACCTCCCCTGTTCAGGTTGCTTCATCGCTTGCGGTCCAGTTCTGGCCTGCGCCGTTGCTGAACACACCGGGCGGGTCCTGCGTTGCCGCAGGGAACTGCTCGCTCCCGGGGAAGCTGTCCACCAGCCCAGGCGGTAGGCCGTCAGCGGGCAGAGCGTTTTTTCGATATGGTCATAGCTGATGCCGTTATCGCTGTTGTAGGTGTAATACATAATAGCATCCGGCCAGGTGTTCAGCACATACTGCGCCAGCGGCTGGGTCACAAACGTATCCCGGCTGCGACGTAAAGGTCTGCCGCACCAAACAGATGCAGGATCTCGTGGGCATACACGGTGGGGCTGTTGTAGGTTTTCTCCCCCGCATAGGAATCATAGAGATAAAGACAGCTGAATTCATTCAGGTAATTACCGCCATCCTCCAGATAATGCAGAATGGAGTAGGAAGCCCCCTCCACCGGCAGAAAGATCAGGTAGCCAATGCTTGCCGTGCCGTATTGCTGCTGGATGAATTCCACATCCACCTGTGCGGTCAGGGTGTCCACATCGTCATAGAACATTGTGCCGGTGGTGGTATCTTCCGTCAGACCGGCTTTGTAGGCGGCAAAGGTGCTCAGATTGTTTTCGCCGGTATCGTAATAGATTTTCGGCTGGGCGTTATAGGTCTGCGCCTGCTGGGTGATCCAGTCCACCGCCACGGCAAGATTCTGCCGCGTCTGGGCCAGGGCTTCCTCGGTCCAGGGGTTGGCGTCGTCCTGCAGATAAATGCTGTACAGCACGCTGGGCCATGCTAGCAGCCCGCAGCTGCCGTACACCTGCTGTAAATCTTGCTGTTGGGCAGGGGTCTGGGTGGGGGTTGGGCTGGGGGCCACGGTGGGCTGGGGGCTGGTTTCGATATGGGGGATCGCTGCCTGTGCGGGTGCGGCAGGCTGTGCCGCGCACCCGACCAGCAGGCAGAGCCCCATGGCAAGGGCGGCAAGGTGGAGCAATACGCGCGGCTTTTTCATTCGCGCTTACTCCGGCAGCACCAGCTGCGGCTTGCCGTCAGCATCCGCTGCCAGGGTCACGGTCTGACCACCGGTCAGGCGGCCCGCCACAATGGCTTCGGCCACGGGGTCCTCCAGCGTTTTGCGGATGGTCTTGCGCAGTTCACGCGCACCAAAACGGGTGGATGTTTCGTTCACGATGGCCGCCAGTGCCTGCGGGGTATATTCCAGCTTCAGGCCGCGGGCTTCCAGGCCGGGCTTGTACTCGTCCAGCATCAGGGCAGCGATCTTTTCCAGGTCAGCCTGTTCCAGCGGGCGGAAGGTGATCACTTCATCTACACGGCCCAGGAACTCCGGCCGCAGGAACTCCTGCAGCGCTTTCATGCTCTTTTCGCGGCTGACCTGCTCTTCGGTGCGGCCAAAGCCAGTCAGGGCGGTGCGGTCCGAAGAACCGGCGTTGGAGGTCATGCAGATCACGGTATTGGAAAAATCCACCGTGCGGCCCTGGGCATCGTTGATCTTGCCCTCGTCCAGGATCTGCAGCAGGATGTTCATCACATCGGGGTGGGCCTTTTCGATTTCATCAAACAGAACCACGCTGTAAGGATGGCGGCGCACTTTTTCGGTCAGCTGGCCGGCTTCATCATAACCCACATAGCCCGGAGGGAACCGATCAGGCGGGACACCGCGTACTTTTCCATATACTCACTCATGTCAATGGAGATCAGCGGGTCCACGGTATCAAACAGCTGATTGGCCAGCTGCTTGACCAGCTCGGTTTTGCCCACGCCGGTGGGGCCGACAAAGATAAAGCTTGCCGGGCGGTGGCGGCCAGACAGGTCTGCCCGCGCACGCTTAACGGCCAGCGCTACGCTGTGCACAGCTTCGTCCTGGCCGATGATATGCTCTTTCAGGGCATTTTCCAGCCCCATCAGGCGGCCATACTCGGTCTCTTTGATTTTAACCGCCGGAATGCCGGTCCACAGCTCCACAACCTGGGCCACATCGTCCGCCGTTACCTGGATATCGGCCACGCGCAGCTCCAGCGCGGGCAGCTTTTGGCGCAGCTGGGCCAGCTCGGTCTTGGTTTTGGCCAGTTCCTCATAATCAATAGCGGCATCGCCCTGCTTTTCGGGGTCGGGGTTTTCCAGGTCATGCTCTTTGGTTTCCAGCTCTGCCACCTGCTTTTGCAGGTTCAGGAACTCGGTAATTTCAGGGTGGCGCAGGTTGCAGCAGGCGCAGGATTCATCCAGTAGGTCAATAGCCTTATCCGGCAGGTAGCGGTCGGTGATATACCGTTCCGACAGGTGTACCACATCCGCCACGATGGAATCGGGCACACGCACGCAGTGGTACTTTTCGTAATAACCTTTTACGCCGCGGATAACCGCAATGGCATCATTGATGGAGGGTTCTTCCACCTTGACGGGCTGGAAGCGGCGCTCCAGTGCAGAATCTTTTTCAATAAACTTGCGGTACTCGGCAAAGGTCGTTGCGCCGATAACCTGGATCTGCCGCGGGACAGGGCCGGTTTCATGATGTTGGCGGCGTTCATGGCGCCGTCCGAATCCCCGGCGCCGACAATGTTGTGGATCTCGTCAATGAACAAGATCACATTGCCGGCGGCCTTGATTTCAGAAAGCAGGCCCTTGACGCGCTGTTCAAACTGGCCGCGGAACTGGGTGCCTGCCACAAGGGCCGTCAGGTCCAGCAGGTAGATCTCTTTATCCTGTAAGCGGGCGGGCACTTTGCCTTCGGCAATGCGCTGGGCAATGCCTCGGCAATGGCGGTTTTGCCAACGCCGGCTTCACCGATCAGGCAGGGGTTGTTTTTCTGGCGGCGGCACAGAATCTGCACCGTGCGGTATACCTCACGGTCACGGCCAATGATGGTATCCAGCTTGCCGTCCTTGGCTTTCTGGGTCAGGTTTTCGCAGTAGGTGTCCAGGTATTTGCGCTGGCCGCGGCCACGCTGTTTTTTGGACTTTTCGCCCTTCTCCTCAGCCTTGGGGGTTCCGCCAAATCCAAAGGGGAACACCGGCGAACCGCCGGGCACAAAATCATCCCCGGTATCGTCGGGGTTCTGCATATCGCCGTCCATCATGGGCATCATGGCGCCGCTTTCCTGCGCTTGCTGCATCAGGTCGGCCATGTGCTCTTCCATGCTGGCCAGCTGGTCATCGGTCATATTAAACCGCTTCATCAAATCATCCACAGGCTGAATATGCAGCTCCCGCGCGCAGGTCAGGCAGTAGCTTCCTGCACCGGTTTGCCGTTTTCCAGCCGCTGTACAAACACAACCGCCTGTCTTTTTTTACAGCGGGTACATAACATATGGTTCACCTCGTATTATATAAAAGTAGTATTTATAGACCGCTCTCCAGCGGAATGCTACAATAAGTTCAGGATGCTGTGGATTGGTATGTATCACCTACCGCAAAGACGGTTTTCGAGAGGCTCCAACCACAGCTTCTTTGTTGAAATGTTAATCAGTTAGATACCGCCAGACGGTTTATTTAGAACGAGGTTACAAGAGCAAAGAAGTCTGTGGTCCTGAACAGCATCGAAGTAAATACGTCGGAGGTATCAAAATGATTTGTGTTGGAATTGACATTGCCAAGGATAAGCATGACTGTTGTATTCTTGATTCAGATGGAACGGTTCGTGCTGACTGCTTTACCATTCCCAACAACATGGATGGATTCAAGCAGCTGCTTCAAACGATTCGAAACTGTACCAAAAAGTCAGACAAAATAAAAGTAGGACTTGAGCCACCGGGCATTACAGTTACAACATTCTTGGATTTCTTCTTGACAACGGTCTGCCAACTTATGTCATTAACCCTTTGCACACCAACCTGTACCGAAAGAGTCTCAGCCTTCGCAAAACTAAAACCGATCGTGTGGATGCAAGAACGATTGCAACTATGCTATTGTCCGATGTAGACCTCAAGTCTACACAGATATAGCATACCACAACGAAGAGCTAAAGTCACTAACAAGATACCGATTTGAGAAAGTTCGTGAAAGAGCCAAGTTGAAACAGTCGGTGTCCAGACTGGTTACGATCCTGTTTCCAGAGCTGGAAAAGCTCGTTCCCTCTCTCCACGGTGCTTCTGTCTATGCTCTTCTCAGTGAATATCCCGGTGCAAAGCAAATTTCAGAAGTCCATCTCACCAAGCTGACAAACCTTCTTGTGACAGCATCTAAGGGGCATTACGGAAAAGAAAAAGCCACCCTGATTCGAGAGACAGCCAGAGCTTCTATTGGCTCTGTCATGCCTGCCAAATCTCTGGAATTGAAGCATACCATTAAACTCATTCAGGAACTCACCTCTGAGATTAACGAAATCGAAGATTCTATTCAGAAAATCATAGATGAGCTCAATCCACCAATTCTCTCGATTCCCGGCATGGGAGTAAACTCTGCTGCTGTGATCCTTGCAGAAATCGGGGATTTCTCCAATTTCAGTTCTCCTGACAAAATTCTTGCTTACGCTGGCTGCTCTCCATCTACATACCAGTCAGGAAAACTCACAAACTGCTATGCTCACATGGAAAAACGAGGTTCACGCTATCTGCGATATGCGCTTTACAATGCAACCAAATACGTTTGCCATTGGAATCCTGTCTTTGCTGAATACCTTGCCAAGAAACGTGCCGAAGGAAAACACTACAATGTTGCTCTGTCCCATTCCATGAAGAAACTTGTTCGGCTGATTTATGCCTTGCAGAAATCTGGGAAAACATATCTTGCAGCTGCATGATTTTCTCCTGAGCCTGAGCTAAACCCAAGAACAACTTAGCTGGCGCAGCGAACCCTTGACGAACCGAAGCATTCAATTGCTATCCTGTTTGTGCGAGGGCTGGCTGGGCTTTGCTTTGCTGTTCTCTCCGTCGCCCTCGCTGTGCTGATTCCAGCATTTGAATGCTGTTTGTCAGGGGCCGCGGTCGGTTGGCGGATTTTTTCATTTTGGGGCTTGACTTTTAATAGTTAGTCTCTCTATGGGGTATTCGATTGGATCGGGAATGCCGAAACGCGCACACAACATGCGTTTTCAGAACTTTTCCCATGTACTATTATCCCCCACCCCACTGATATTTGCAAGAGGGGCGGGGGGAATGTTCAGATATTGTTAATCAATAGCGGGTCAAAAACGGGTTCAGGTTTGCCAAAAGTCCATAGATCACGCTTCGGTTCAGGGTGGCTGTGGTCAAAAATTCCAGCTTGCCGCCGGTCAGGTTTGCCGCCACCCACAGCAGAATGGACCAGATCCAGCAGTTCAGCAAACCGCTGACAAAGCCGAACGCAAAGCCCAAAATGCGATTCAGTCCATCCGATGAGCGGGATGCGTTGATGCCGCGCAGCACCCGCCCCAGCATCCGGCAGAGCACCCGCACCACGATCCAGACCGACAAAAACACAACGGCCTGAATAACCGGCAGAAACAGCGGTTCCAGCGCATTGACCACCTGCGGCACCGCATTGCTGGACGCCGCACTGACGGTATCGATCAGCTTTTGCTGGATCGACTGCGGCAGAAAGGTCAGCGCATGGATTGCCTGGGCCAGATCTCCGCCGGTCTTTTCCAGCGTGTCAGCCACAACATCGGTAACGTGGCTGGCAATATATTTATCATAAATGCCGCCGGCCCAAACGCGGGTGCCGTAAGTGCCGCCGATAATGCCCGCCACGGAGCCGATAAGGCTCACCAGTCCGGAGGCAAAACCGCGGCGGCGGCCGGCTTCGGCCGCGCCCAGCACCAGCAAAAGAAAAATCACATCATAAACAATGCCAATATACTGTGTCATAACTCTACCATACTTTCCCATGCCGCACAGCATCATTCGTGCGGCGCATTCAGAACCTCTACCGTGCCGGAAATAAATACCAGTGTTTCGCGGGCGTTGATGACCGCCTGCGGTGCCGCACCATAATCCCGGCTCCAATTATGGGTGCCGTCATAGCCATAGCTTTCCACGCCGGACGCTGTCAGCAGATAGACCGCCGTTGCGGTACTGCTGACGCTTTTGGCCTGCCCGGCGGCAACGCTCGCCAGCTGGTTGAGCGAATCATCCAGCGTGACCAGGGTATCGCCGCCGCGCACCGCCAGCAGCAGCGCCGTGCTGCGCCCGCCGATGGACACGCTTTGCAGGGTGGCCCCGCCATAATCATAGCGGGCATCTCGGTGCCATCGCTCGACGTTGATGATGGCGCATAGGTATC
>ENA-OQCF01000692-OQCF01000692.1-human-gut-metagenome-genome-assembly--contig:-NODE-692-length-12666-cov-7.891140_pt1 | contig 12666 bp, 11 predicted proteins | sample MGYA00242756_ERZ504573 | MGnify/ENA primary metagenome ERZ504573 (study PRJEB26092, sample SAMD00036240) | human gut metagenome | host: Homo sapiens | study: EMG produced TPA metagenomics assembly of...
TCCGAATTTTACCCACCGCGACAAATTGTGCTAGTGGATAACAACCTGCCGCCCGCAGAAAAAGTCCGAATTGTGCGCCCGATAACAACCATTTTTTGCCCCGCGATGCACACCGCACCGAAATTGTGCTGCCGATAACAACCCCGCCCGCCGTAAACTGTGCGGGGGATTCCAACGCCGGCTCCCCGGAATTGTGTGCAGGATAACAACCTGTATAAAAGAGGCTGCCAGGCAAACTGTGCCGCCGATAACAATACAGCCTGTAGAAAACTGTGCCATGGATTCCAACCCCCGCCGCCCCGCTCCGGCAGAAATGTGCGCCGGATAACAACCCCGCCCGCCGCCGAAAAAAAACGCCGCCGGTGTTGGAACAAACGGCACAGTTTGAAGTGAAAATTTTATTTTTCTTTTTAAAGGGGGTGTGCTACAATAAGAGAGTAAAAAGATCCGGCTGCAAGGCGCGGCAGGTGCTCTGGGACGGAAAAGGAAAATAGTACGAAACAAATAACGATATAGTACATTGTGCACTGTGCCGTCTTGTGGTACGATACTACTAAGGTGGTACGATACTACTAAGAAAGAGGAAACAAAAATGACAACGTTTAGAAAAATGCGCCACGGCAAGCGCATCAAGGAATCGTGAGGGTCTGCCGATGAACAAAAAAGCTGTGCCCACCGCCGCGGCGGTGCGGGAACTTGCCATCCTGACCGGAGCCGTGGCCATCATTGCGGCGGCGGTCTACTTCTTCCTTGTGCCCAGCCATGCCTCGGTCAGTAGCATCTCGGGTCTGGGCATCGTGCTGGCAAACTTTGTGCCGCTGCCGCTGTCAGCCATCACGATGATTTTGAATGTCGTGCTGCTCGTCATCGGGTTTCTGACCTGCGGGCGGGAGTTCGGTGCCAAGACGGTCTACACCAGCATCCTGCTCCCGGCGTTTATCGGCCTGTTCGAGCGGCTCTTCCCGAACCTCGGCTCCCTGACTGACAGCCAGGAGCTGGACGTGCTGTGCTACATCCTCGTCGTCAGCGTGGGGCTGAGCATCCTGTTCAACCGCAACGCCTCGTCGGGCGGGCTGGACATCGTCGCCAAGATCATGAACAAATACCTGCACATGGACCTGGGCAAGGCCATGTCGCTGTCCGGCATCTGCGTGGCGCTCTCCGCCGCGCTGGTCTACGACAAAAAGACCGTGGTTTTAAGCGTGCTGGGTACCTATTTTAACGGGCTTGTGCTCGACCACTTTATCTTTGACCATAACATCAAGCGCCGCGTCTGCATCATCACCGGGAAGGAAGAAGAACTGCGCCGGTTCATCATTGAGGACCTGCACAGCGGCGCGACGGTGTATGAATCCTACGGCGCGTACAATATGCAGAAGCGCCGCGAGATCATCACGATTGTGGACAAGGCCGAATACCAGAAGCTGATGAGCTACATGAACCGCGAGGACCCGCAGGCCTTCATTACGGTGTACACCGTGTCGGACATACGGTATCAGCCCAAGGAATAAAAGTGCCGCCGGCTGTTAAGCTGATCGACCTGCACCGGATAGCAGAAAACGATTGACGCAGCAGCGATGAATTCTGAAGAACTGAAAATTTTGGAGAAAAAATTGAAGTTTTTTCAAAAAAGGCGTTGACAAATCCCATCGGCACGCTATAATATATGAGCGTTGAGGGCAGACGCCCAAGACACAAACCCGATGGGGATTCGCATAATGGTAGTGCAGCGGACTCTGACTCCGCCCGTGGGAGTTCGATCCTCTCATCCCCAACCACACCGCAGCAGCCCAGCTGCTGCGGTTTTTCTTTACGGGGTGTAGCGCAGTTGGTAGCGCGCTTGGTTCGGGACCAAGAGGCCGTGGGTTCGAATCCCGTCACTCCGACCATAAGCCTGTGACAAAAAAGATGTCACAGGCTTATTTCTTTGTTGTAACGCCAAAAAATGGCAATTTCGCCAACCGATTTTTGGACACGGTTTTACAGTGTTGTCCAACCATTTTGGGGCGGTTTGCCCACCTTGATTCCCACTTTTCTGCCGATTTCTGGAATTTGGCAGGGGAGGGGGCAATTTTTTATATAAAAAACAGAATAAATCCTGCTGTTTTCAGAATGTTTTCAATTTCCTCGCAGCCAATTTCCTGTTGGCTGCGGGGATTTTTTGATTTTTCCGACAGTTTTCAGTTTGTTTTCAAGTTTTCCATTTTATACCTATTTACAATAAGGAGGATTTTCACTATGAGCATCATTATCGGCATCGACCACGGTTACTACGCCATCAAAACAGCGCATTGTTCATTTCCGGCAGGGCTTACCAGTTACGGAGAACACGAACCCTACACCCGCCAAGGACTCCTAGAGTTTGGAGGGTGCTTTTTTGTTTGTGGCTCCGGGCGGCAGCTATCCAGCGGGACAAGACGGCGAACGACAACTATTATCTGCTGACGCTGGCAGCGATTGCGAAAGAAATCCGGCAACGCGGCTTGCCGCCCGAATGTTCGGTGCGCATTGCAGCGGGTCTGCCGCTGACCAGCTTCGGACGCGACAAACCCAAGTTCAGAGATTATCTGCTGCGGAGCAATCAGCCTGTGAACTACAAGTTCGAGGGCGTGGAGTACAGCATTACCATCGAAGAAGTTGCGGTCTTTCCGCAGGCTACGCCGCCCTTATGACCGAAGTGGGGCTTTTGCAGGACGAACCGTCCATGCTCCTCATGGATTTGGGCGGCTGGACGGTAGACCTTATGCGCATCGACAACGCCATCCCTGCGGCTGACACTGCGCACAGTCTGGAACTCGGCATGATCCGCTGTGTAGATGACATCCGGGAGCAGGTGCGGCGTGAAACCGGGCTGTCCCTCACGGATGCCCAAATCGAAAATATGCTGGCGGGTCACCCCTGCACGGTCAGCGATACGGTGCGCGACATTGTGAACAAACAAGGTCGCAAGTACACCGAACATCTGCTGTCCGCCACGATGGAAGCCGGTTTCGATCTGCACGCTATCCCCGCCGTGTTGCTGGGCGGCGGCGCATCGGTGGTGAGCCGCCACCTAAGTCCCAAGGACGGCCTTTGTAAGACGATTTTCCTGCTGGACGACAAGGTGAACGCGGTCGGATTCGAGCGCGCGTTGGCCGCCGTGTCGCGCCGTAAAAGCGAGGCATGAAACGACCACAATATGTTTTCCGTCCGAACCTCAGCGACCCGCAACACCGCCGCGCGTGGCGTTGCTGCAGCAGATGCCGTCAGCTCGCCGCAAGGAGTTTCTGGTGCAAGCCATTCTTGCAACGGAGCAGACAGATAGGCTGGAAGAAAGCATCCGCAAGGTGGTGCGGGAGGAATTGCAGGCGGCCAGCATAGCCACTGCTGTTCCCAGTCCGCCGCCGGACGATGCAATCCCAGATTCCGCGCTCAATTTCTTATCCACACTTTAGAGGGGGTGGTTCCCATGCACTAAGTTTTTGTTGGTTATGGCTGCTTTGATAGCAAAATTCAATGAATTGTCGTTAGTTCTTGTGAATAGCTTTGCTTCTGCCGCTGTGGTATGCTTGCTTTGCAAACACAGAAAGGAGCGCACCCATGAGCAAATTGACCGTAACCATCCCGGATGACCTGCACCAGAAAATCCGTGAAGAACTGGAACGACAGGGCATCACCACATCGCAGTTCATTGAACAGGCCGTAACCACATTTTTTGAGAAACCGAAGGGAGTCAGCAACATGGCAACACGCACGTTAGCATTTCAGGTATCCGAGGAACTTCTCCAGCGCATCAAAACCTTTCTTGCAAGGTACGAGCAAATTTATCACCGCAAACTGAGCCAGAAAGAGTTTCTGGCACATCTCATTGAAAGAGAATTGGATGAAGCGGAAAAGGACTACGAAAGAATTACGACCGAGCAAGCTGCGGAGGAAAACGCTGATGTCGACTCCGGCGAACCAGATGGCACCGAAATGGAGGTAGATGCACAATACTGAAAATCACATACTTAACCAGCAAGGGCAGCCAGCATTGGTTGCCTCTTTTTTCGTTATCGATCGGTGATTCGATTTATAGATATGTTCTCCGGCATAGGCGGTTTCCGCGAAGGACTGACCCGTGCCGGAGGCTTTACATGCGTAGGACACTGCGAAATCGACAAATACGCCAACCGTAGTTACAATGCCCTGTTTGACACGAAGGGAGAGTGGTTCGTAGAAGATGCAAGAAAAGCAGACCCAGAAACAATGCCAGAATTCCAGCTTCTTTGCGGAGGCTTTCCGTGTCAGGCGTTCAGCACCGCAGGCTCCCGAAAAGGATTTGGCGATCCGAGAGGAACTCTCTTCTTTGAGCTTGCCCGGCTGGCTGAAGCCCGGAAGCCTGCGTATCTGCTGTTTGAAAACGTACCCGGACTGCTTAACCATGACGGCGGCCGGACATTTGCGACGATCCTTAACACGCTGGACCGACTGGGGTATGGTGTGGAATGGCAATGTCTTAACAGCAAAGATTTCGGCGTCCCCCAGTCAAGGAACCGCGTGTACATTATTGGATATCTTGATGAGCGATGTAGAGGAAAAGTATTTCCTTTCACCGAAACAGCAGGAAGTTCTCTTATTCAAACCCACGGTGGCCACCAAGGGGAGCGCGTCTACTCCCCCGAAGGATTAAGCTGTACGCTGGCTGCCAATCCGGGTGGCTTCGGTGGCAAAACCGGGCTGTATGAGGTGGGAGTGCCGATCAAGTGCGCCACAAAAACCGGCTACCAGATGGCACAGGTCGGTGACAGCATCGACCTGAGTTACGCCACAGTCAACAGTCGGCGCGGGCGGGTTGGCAAGCAAATTGCCCACACCCTCACCACCGGCTGCCGACAAGGTACGCTGAATTTTATTGACCTGAACCCAGACCCTAAAGTCACAGAAGTGGCGCGGTGCGTAAACGCCAGAGTCGGCAACGGTATCCGAACGCATCGCGGAGAATCCTCCGGTGTTCTATGTGAGGGGCGCATCCGCCGCCTGACACCGCGCGAATGTCTGCGGCTGCAGGGCTGGGCAGATGACCGCATCGACACGGTGCTTGCCATCCAGAGCGATAACCAACCTACAAACAGGCAGGCAACGGTGTGACAGTCAACGTGGTAGAGGCCATCGGTCGCCGCATTGCAGCCATGGACGCGGAACTGCGGGGTGAGGCACTTGCCCCTTGATTTCCGTGACCAGTATTTTGGCTGTGAAATTGAACTGACCGGGATAAACCGCGCCACGGCAGCCCAAACGCTGGCCAACTTATTTGGCACCCGCGCTGAGCATTCCGGTGGTGGCTATGATGCCTACCGCGTCAAAGATTTGGACGGTAAAGAGTGGAAAATCGTTCGGGACAGCAGTATCCATCCCGAATGCCGCAGGCGGTCTGTTCTTATTGGAGAAACCTATAAGGTCGAACTGAACTCCCCCAAGCTTGAATACAGCGAAATGGAAAAGCTGCAGGAGGTTGTCCGTTCCTTACGCCGCGCATGCGGCATCGTAAACGACAGCTGTGGAATGCACGTCCATGTGGACGCAAGCAAGCACACGCCGCAGAGTTTAAAAAATGTGCTGTCCATCATGTATTCCAAAGAGGATATTTTGTTTGCAGCACTTAAAGTCAACCCTGCTCGCATCGACAGCTACTGTCAGGCGGTGGATGAGCCGATTCTGGAAGAAATCCGCAAGCTGCCCAGCGGTGCAAGTATGGATCAACTGAAGGACCGCTGGTATCGCGGGCGTGACGGCAGCGACTATCACTATCACCAAAGCCGGTATCACGCTTTTTATGCGCAGAAAAGTTATGCTGAGAATCTTTTAGAACAGACGTTACTTCGAGACTGTTCACCAGAAATCTCAGCATAATTTTCTACAAGGTCTTTAAAAACGCCTTTAAGTCAGGGTCGTCGTTCCAATCCGGCATGGCAGGCGTATTCATCCTCGTGTCCATTGTTTCTAATGCCTTGCGCCGGGCTTCGGGATTAGCTTTTGCGTAAACCTGTGTTGTCTCAATAGATTCGTGCCCTAAAAAGTCACGAATATAAATGAGATTTTTGCCTGCCTCAACAAGATGCATTGCTTTAGAATGCCGGAGACAATGCGGTGTAATCTGCGGAAAAAATGAATCCACCGCAGTATTTGCTTTGTGGCTATATTTTGCTAGCACGTAGGAAACACCGCTGCGAGTCAACTTTTTTCCTTGCGGATTTGTAAACAGCTGGTCATTGCGGCGTTCTGGTATATCAAGATGGTTCTCACAAATGTATTGGCGCAATACCTGTGCACACGGTTTGGTAAGCGGAACATCTCGACTTTTTCGCCCCTTCCCTAATAAATGTACAACCGGTAGTGAATCTATTCGGATATCGCAGATTCTTAAATCGCAAAGTTCCTGCACTCGTGCAGCTGAATCGTAAAGGAGAAGAATCATCGCCAAGTCTCTGCGACCTTTTGGCGTGGAAATATCAGGCTGTTCCATTAGAATATCGGTTTGCTGGTTACTCAAATATTGAACCGTAGGCTTTGCTGCTTTTTTGCTGTCAATTGAAAGAATGCGCTGACACAGAATCATTTCATCCGGGCATTCAATTTGTACATATTTTGCAAATGACTTCAACGCAGCAAGTCGTTGGTTTCGAGAAGATATACTGCATTTGCGTTCAGTTTCAAGATATTGTAGAAATTCAAGAATAAGTTCGCGGGAAAGGTCGTTAAAAAGCATTTTCTCTAATTTAAAGCCACAATACTTTTCAAGGTAGCCATGAAAAATAACAAAGGTGTCCCGGTAAGAGTAAATTGTATTTGTACTGACATTTTTAGTTCCTGCCAGATACACGCTAAAGTATGCGGAGACTAAACCGGCGTAGCTGCATCTATTCCTCATTGCAAAGTACCTCTGTAATAGTATGGAATCGGTCATTGAATGGTTCGGTGACTTCCATGTAGGCTTCCGGGACAAGCCTCAAGTATTTTTCGGTTGTTGTAATTCGGTCATGCCCAAGAGCAGTGCGGAGAATCGGCAAACAGGTATATATGTCTTTTCCTTCGGAACTCCATTTGTTTAGAATGTGGACCGCAAAGGAATGCCTGAGATCATGGAGACGAGGCCCTTTTCCTCGACCTCGGTGTGGAATCCCGGCATCAAATAAGCATTTTCGAAAAATATCGTAAATTGTACTTGTATCATAGAATCCGCCATCAGGAGCAGGGAAAAAGTAAATACTTTTTGCATTTGCCACTAATGGATTACTGCGGTAGGATTTCATGTATGCAAGCATTGAGTCCGAAATTCCTACCAGCCGTTCTTTGTCTCCTTTTGCACCGTATATGGCTAAAACTCCAGCATCCAAATCAACATCTGCAACCTTAAGGTGCAGAGCCTCTGACACGCGCAGCCCACATGTATAAAGCAGGCAAAACAGAACCGGCATAACTAAATGTCGTAGTGGAGATTCTGAAGATTCTTTGGTACAATCCACCGCAGAAAACAATCTCTCGATTTCGTCTTTCGTAAAAATGTAGGGAACGAAACATTTATTTACATGAGGTGCAGGGTGGAATGCACATGGAGCATCATAGCCATTGCTGTGCAAATACTTACAAAGAATTCGCACATACGAAATCCGAAAACATTGCGTGGTTTCGTTTTCGTGAGGTCTCTTTTTCTCCCACTTTTGCAGCAGTTCTTTCGAAATGGCAGGTATACGCAATTGTTGCTCATTGCAAAAGTCATCGAATGCACTGAGTGCCTCAACACCGGCGTTGTATTTATTGCCAAGGGCACGTTTTTGCTCCACAACATCCAGCATATATGGTGCAAGCACACTGGTAAAATGGGGTTCAAGAAATTTTTCCTCAAACACTAATCAGTCACCTCCAATGCGCAGCTGCGAAGCTGACGTACATTTACACCAATATATTTTTGAGTAAAATCGGCATTTATGTGTCCTAATACACCCTGAATCGAGGTAATGGGGATTCCTTCATCTAACATATGTGTTGCGAGGCTGTGTCGAAGCGAGTGAAGCCCGTGGTGCTTTATTGAATCCAAAGGAATGCCCGCTTTTCGCATATGCTTAATAAGAATGTTGTCAAAATTTTGCAGAGAGACGTATGGAGCGACTGCGCGGAGAAAAATTTCCGGGGCATCGCTTACAGGCCTTCCATTTTTCAGATAGTCTATTACAGCCCATCCAACATCTGTGGGAAGTGGTAAAGTTATCGGCTCTCCTGTTTTGACTTGGGTGAAAGACACCAAATGCTGTTCCCAATTAAAATTGGCAGGGCGAAGATTACGTATATCGCTGGTTCTAATGCCGAGTTTTACTGCAATCATTAAAACTGCATAATCGCGTTTCCCTTGTGGACTTTCACGGTCAACAGATGTAAGGATACTTTCGATTTGGCTAAGATCTAATGTTGTAGGAATTCGCGCGGAAGCGGATACTTTTACAATTGGCATCATTTTCAAAGACAAATCTGTTTCCTTGTAGCCACTATGCGCAAGGTACTGAAAAAAGCGTAAAAGGATACTGTAATGGAGCCTTACAACCGAATTGCTGTAATTGCACGAAACAACTTTGACGTATCGATTTACAATATCTGCTGAAAGTAATTTGTAATCCGTGACTCCAACGCTGAACAAATAATCTGTAAAGCGAAGAAGAACATTTCTGTGGCTGCGCAGCGTATTCTCCCTGCGTCCGTGGAGAGATAGCTTTTGCAAGTAGTTGACCGCACCTTCTTGCAGTCCTGCAGGGAACTCTCGATTCAACCTCCGCCGAAGCATAACCGCGTTGAAATGTTGGTAGTCTGACAACAAATCCATTGCACGGTGAACTCGTGAACATCGCCGTTCTACTGTTCCCGGCTGCACACCGTAGCAATCCAGCATGAACTGCTGAGCCAATTCCGCTGTAAAATATTTCTTTTCATTTTTATTGCAGTACGCTAACAGGTTCCTAAACGTCGAACGAAAGCCTTGAATATAGTTTTCGCTATAGTGCTTTGCAATGATGCAAGGGATAACTCTTTCCACAAGTTCATACACGGTCAGTCGATTTCCATCATCCACAATAACAACCTCCATCATATCTGGAATACTCAAATTATATAGTTATTATGTAGAGAAAAACAGACTGTTTTTATAATTTTTGTCGCTGTACAATTAAAGTTTGGAACGTGGGATACATAATCGCTTTCTTGCCATAAAAGGCATTATGTTGAGCTCAACATACGCCTTGAACCTGCATTCGGTGTTCTACCATGGCACAGTCGAGTGGCGGCTGTTCAATTCAACGCTGCACGCGGGCGAAGCCAAAGCCAACATTATTCTGGCCATGGCGATCTCGGCGCAGGGTATTAACCAGAAGTACACGCAATTCCGGAAAACGCCCATCGGGGATAACCCGGCGTTCACTTTCCGCACCTTTCTGCTGCGGCTGGGGCTGATTGGCCCTGAGTACAAAAATGTGCGGATGCACCTGCTGAAAAATCTACCCGGTGACAAGGCGTGGCGGCACGACAAGTCGCTATATCCCAGCAACCAAGCAAGGCTCCGCACTGACGAGGCAGATAGGAGAAGAAATGTCCCGAAAAGAATATTTTGCCTATGGTTCCAATCTGAATTTTGAGCAGATGGCTTACCGCTGCCCCGAAGCGGCAGTGGTAGGCATTGCCAAGCTGGACGGCTATGAGCTGGCGTTCCGGCGCGGCTACTTGACGATTTTGCCCAAAGAGGACGCAAGCGTCGAGGGTTTGATCTGGTCGATTACTGACCATGACGAATCTCAGCTTGACTGTTACGAGGGCTACCCGACATTCTATGACAAGGAAACCGTAACGGTCACGGATGCAGACGGCACGCCGCATGAAATCATGGTTTACACCATGAATGCGCCGTACCGCGACCAGTTGCTCCCGGTCAGCAGCCGCTACAATGCGGTTGTCATGCAGGGGTGTCTGGATGCGGGCATCTCTCCGCAGCAGTTCTATGATGCTGACGAAAAATACAGAAAAGCCTACAAGGCCAGAGCCGCGCCCTGTCCCAAGAAACACGCTCCCGAACGGTAACCCTGCCCGCTGCACCCCGCAGCGGGCTTTTTCTTTTGCAACAAAAGGAGAACCAGTATGAAAAACAAACACAGAATAAAGCAGGGCTTGGCACTGCTGCTGGCGGGTGGAATTGCGCTCACAAATCTGGGCGCGGTCATGCCCGCCTTTGCGGAGGATGCCGCAGCAACCCCCGAAACTGCGCAGATGGCAACCCTTGACCCGGACGCGGCGGTTTTGTACGCCGACCTGCCGGATGCACCTGCCGGATCCTACATCGGCAGCGAGGGGCTTCCGGTTGCGACAGGGCAGACAAAAATCGATCTGTCGTTGTGGGCGGACGGTCAGTTGAAGCAGGATGGCCGTCTTGACCCGGACGCCTGAACAGCGGCGACAAAACCGTGACCGTACCCTTGACCGAGGATACCGACTATGCCATTGTGCCGCTTATGGCGCAGGTCGAATACCCTGCGGACGGTTCCCGAACCGATGTGCTGCTGCCCGAAAATGTCACGCTTCTGGACTATTACGGCGAACCCGCACAGGACACGACCGTTCTGCACAGCGAGTATGCGGAAACCTCTGCCGCTGCCACAGGGCTGTATCTGCTGACCGACGGGGATTTCACGGCGCAGCTTGTCTACACTGCCCCGGACGGTAATTCGCTGACCCAAAATCTGAATGTCGTAATTGACCGCAGCAGCACGGCAGCCCCGCCGTTTGCTGATATGGGGGTTGCACCTTACGCAGGGCGACCCACCCCGGCTGTGACAAGCGGGCGCATCACCAAAGTAGCAAAAGTCAACGCTACATGGTTGATTTGGTTTAACGGCGAACCCGCCTACTGCTGCACCCACGGTGCCAACGGTCAGCCCAACGGCTGCCCGCCGTACAGCTATTCCCACACCTCCACGGTGGGCGCAGACCAGTGCATACCCGGTGACCATTACGGCAACCAGATTCGCATTTGGGGCGGACTGAACCAGCTTTCTCTGGACGAGGGCGGTGATTTTCCTGCTGTTTTTTGCGCGGAAGATGAGGCGGAACTGTCTGTCTCGGATTTTTGCGAAATGATTTATGACGATCTGCAGCTGTATATTATGCAGCACTACCCCGACAGCCGGGCGGCTGCGCTTTACCGGGAATCAGCAGAGGAACTGCTGAACGGGGTGCAGACCTATACCGCCGAAGCGGGATATTACACCTACATTTATCAACCCGCCGCCAGTGGGTGGCAGACGGTCGCCTTGATCGGTCCCGCCATCGAGGGTGAAGAACCGGAGCCGGAGCCTGTGCCGCAGGAGTATTATGCCGACTGGCAGGCTCCCGTCCAGACTGCCGGCGGCAGCTTTGATTTGACTTTTACCGTCAACACCGACAAGTACCAGCTGAACACGCTGGAAAAGGTGGACGGCGCGGTCATTACCGTCACGCCCAGCCGGACAAGCGGCAATGTGGATGGCGGCAGCTGGCAGATGCGTCCTGCCGCAGCACAGACCATTACAACAAGCGGTCACACGCAGGATGACAGTTTTCATCTGAATGGCGGTGACGGCTCTGCCACATGGACGGTGCATTACGAGGTGTCCAAGACCAGCACCAGTACGCTTTCCGGGCAGGAAGGACCGTTCACCAGCCAAGCCGAAGCGGATGCCGCTGCCGAAGCCGCCAAGAATGCAGCCATCGGGCAGCTGCAGAACGAAGCGCAGGGCATGGTGGATGCTGCCATCGTCGCGGCACGGGCGCAGCTTGCGAATATTACCTTTGCATACGATGAAATCACCATTCCGAACGGCTTTGATTCAACGCCCGGTGCGCTGGGCAGTCACCAGACTATTACTGTTCCGGCTAATAGTTCCAATGACTATAAAATGCAGAACGATGAATGGTCGGTAAAAGTCAGCATCGACAAAATCGACAGTGAAACCAAGCAGCGCATCAAGGGCGACGCCGAGTTTAAGATTTTTGAGTGGGACACCGTTCGGCAGTGCTATATCCCGTTTGGCGGATACAACCGGTACAAAGTCGAGCGCCAAGCAGATGGCACCTACAAGGTCATCAACCATAGCAATTATGCCAATGGTTCGGACAATATCTATTACACCCAGCGCAATGAGGGCAAGTTTGTCATCGTGGAGAGCCGCGCCCCCAGCGGGTATTACGGTGATTGGACGGATGTGACCAAACCCGGCACGGCAGGCTCTGTGCTGGGCAAGCGGACGTATGCCTTTGAAATTGCCAAATCATTGGACGGTCAGACGATTTGGCGGGGAAACGCCGACTACAATGCCGACATCACCACGACCAACAGCGGCGGCGCGCTCATCGACACCGGCGAGGGCATCGTTACTATCACCTTTGGCAGCCGCAAGGCAGATAAGACCTACGCCACAGACCCTACGGGCATTGCCAACAACGAAGATTCCTACACCATGCACGCCAATGCCGACAAGCTGCAAAATGACCGTGTCCTCGGCAATATTCTGCTGACAAAAGTGGATCTGGACGCTGCACGGTATCTGGCTGCGGGCAGCAACGGCGACAATACGCTGGAGGGTGCAGTGTACGATCTGTACGCTGCAGACACGATTGAACACCCGGACGGTGTTT
>ENA-OQCF01000693-OQCF01000693.1-human-gut-metagenome-genome-assembly--contig:-NODE-693-length-12654-cov-3.440089_pt1 | contig 12654 bp, 16 predicted proteins | sample MGYA00242756_ERZ504573 | MGnify/ENA primary metagenome ERZ504573 (study PRJEB26092, sample SAMD00036240) | human gut metagenome | host: Homo sapiens | study: EMG produced TPA metagenomics assembly of...
CAAAGAGGGCGAGCGAGATATGCCGCCCGCCCTCTGTATTCACTTTTCCGTGTCAGCGAATTGGGTCATGCCGCAATCATGCGGGCCAGACACATCGGTCAGCTCGGGGTACTTCTCCTTGATGGCGGTCTCGAAGTTTGCCTTTGCGGTATCCTCGTCCACGTTGCCGGTGAAGTAGTCCTTGAATGCGGTCTGGAAGCTCTCGTTCAGGCCTGATCGTAGGGACCTGCGTTGGACATATCGATCTTGTTTGCAGCCTCGGCAAACAGGGCGATATGGTTCTGGCCGCCAAGGAAGTCGGACTTGTAATCGCTGCCTGCAATCTCTTCCATGGCCTTCTCGTTGTTGGTGTAGTCCTGCGTATCCAGCGTGATCTGCTTCATGATGGCTTCATCGCAGGTCAGCTTCTGCATCACGTCCCGGATGATCTCGATGTTGTCACTTCCGGCTGCGCCGCAGATCCAGGTGCCGCCCCAGTAGTAGGGTTGAGGCCTTCGCACACGGCGTAGTCGCCGTAGATGCCGTTGCCCACTTCCTCCTTGCCGCCCTCGGCCACAGGGGTCTCCAGCGAGTTGCCCAGCAGGGTGAAGTTGATGCCCCATGTGGAGTAGAAGAAGCCGAACACCTTGCCGGTGGGGCCCTGATCGGCCGCCCACTGGCTGTCCCACAGGCTGGACTTGTTGTTGTAGCCCTTGTCGGTGTATTCCTTGGTCTGTTCCACCCACTTCATGATGTTCTCGTCCACGGTGACGGTGGTGCCGTCCACCCACGGAGCGGCCACATTGTTGGAGAAGGTGCGGTATGCATCGTCAAAGCCGGACAGCATCTTGTAGCCCTTGGCAGAGGCCTGTGCCGCCACATCGTTGAACTTATCCCAGTCAGACAGGTGTGCCTGCACCTCGGTGGGGTCGTCGGTGCCCAGAACATCCTTGGCGATGCTGCGGCGGTATGCGAACAGGCCGGGCGTTGCCTGCCATGTGGTGCCGCGCTGGCTGCGTCCACCGTGACGATGTCCTTGGTATACTGGTACTGACCGGCCAGATCGGAATCGGTCAGGCCGATGTCGGCCTTCACATCCAGAACGTAGTCGGAATCTACATACTTCAGCGCGTAGTCGGCCTCGATCAGGAAAATATCGATCTTGTCATCGTCGGCGGCGCTGTCCTGACTCAGCAGTGCTTCGTCCAGCTTGTTCTGGTAGTTGTTGTTCTCGTTGGCGTTGATGGTCCACTTTACAAGGGTGCCGTCCTTCAGGGTGGTGGTAGACTTGTCGGCTGCGATCTCCTTGACCTCGGGGTAGTAGTCGTTGAAGCGGCTCTGGAATTCATCGTTCCAGCACCAGATATTCAGCACCTTGCCCTCTGCGGAAGCAGGCGCACCGGAAGCGGCTGCAGAGGATGCGGGAGCGGAGGAAGCAGCAGCACTGGTAGAAGAACTGCCGCCGCAGGCTGCCAGAGCAGCACCGATCGTCACGACACCGGAAGCGAGCAGGAAATTACGACGAGAGATCTTTTTCATAAGGGTAAACCTCCTTCATGGTTTTCCATCAAACAAAAATCATTCTCAAAAAACTCCGCGCTGGGAGTTGTGGGCCTTTGTCAAAGGATGCGGACGGAGCCGCCGTCCAGCAGCTTGCCGGACACCCGGATCTGCTCCGGCAGGGTCACACGCGGATGCTCGATCAGCTCGATCAGCTTATCCGCCGCCAGCCTGCCAAGGGCTTTGGTGTTCTGCTGGTAGGTCACCAGCGAGGGTTTGACCACCCGAGAGAGATAGATGCCATCGTATCCCATCACTGAGATATCCTCCGGGATGCTCAAGCCCGCCTCGGCCAGGGCGTTGTAGCCGCCCAGTGCGGAAAAGTCATCCGGGAAGATGATGCAGGTGGGGCGCTGCGGCAGCGCCAGCAACGCCCGGGTCTCTTCAGCGCAGCGATCCACGTCGTGGTACACGCCGCAGCGGACGTACTGCTCCGGCACCTTCAACCCCAGCTCCTCGCAGGCCTGATAGAAGCCTGCCAGACGGTTCTCGGTAACGGCGGTCTTTTCGCCATGGATAAAGGCGATGCGCCGGTGTCCGCAGGCCCATGCCTGCTGCACCAAGGCCTTTGTGCCCACCACGTTGTCCGAAAGGATCGCCATCCGATTGTTGAACACATGGTCGATGGTCACCACCGGCACATCGCCGTTGACCAACTCCACCACCTGCGGATCGTAAAAGTTCACACAGGCGATCACCACGCCGTCCACACCCCGGTAGTGGCAATGCTCCAGATAGCTCATGGATCTGCCGCTGATGTTGTGGTTGATAAAGGTGATATCATAGCCGCGCTTTTCTGCTTCAACTTGAAGCTGTCCAGCACTGCGGAGAAGTACTCGTGGGTCAGGCCGCTCTGTTTTTCATCCACAAACAGAACGCCAAGGTTGTAGGTGCGGTTGGTCTTCAGCGCCCGAGCCGCTGCATTGGGCAGGTAGCCCATGCGGCGGGCCGCTGCGTGGATCCGCTCCCGCGTAGCCTGAGCAATGTCCGGCTGGTCGTTCAAAGCTTTACTGACAGTTGCGACGGATACGCCGCACTCTTTTGCCAGATCCTTCAGGGATGGCATCTTGTAGCCTCCTTCCGATGAAAGGAGCTGCGGGATGTTTCTCGCAAGTCACTTAATCGTTTTCGTAACTTCAATATAGCGCATTCTGCACCAAAAATCAAGCGTTAATGTAAAAGTTTTAGTCTGACTGCATCACTTTCGGCATTTTGTTCCAATGCGACCTGTAGAAATTGTGCATCTCGATTTACTTTCGTTACATTTCGATTAAAACCGAAAAAATTTCGTTGCAGTTTCGTTATGTTTTTCGGTGAAAAAGGTCGTATGTATATATTACTTTTAAAATGGGGTTTCGGGGCTTTGGTTCTGTACTCTGCCGGTGTGCACGCCCCAAAATTACGCCAAAAACTACCGGGACTTCGCAGATTATTTTTAAAAATCTTCCCGGATTTTTGCAAAAAGCCCTTGCATTTTTTTGCGAGATACGGTATGCTTAACGTGATAAGATTGCTTCTTTCACAGTGCCTTAATCGTTTTCGCCCATTGATGTGCTGCCCACCCTACAAGGCGCAGTTTTAAGGAGGAAGCATTATGAAGTTCGGATATTTTGATGACCGGAACAAGGAATACGTCATCACCACCCCGCAGACGCCCCTGCCCTGGATCAACTACCTTGGCAGCGAGGACTTCTTCAGTCTGGTCTCCAACACGGTGGGCGGTTACAGCTTTTACCGGGATGCTCGGATGCGCCGCCTGACCCGCTACCGCTACAATAACTCTCCGCTGGACATGGACGGTCACCGCATCTACATCAAGGACGGCGACACCGTGTGGAACCCGGGTTGCAGCCCACCAAGACCCCGCTGGACAGTTACAGCTGCCGCCACGGTCTGGGCTACACCGTTGTGGAGGGCAAAAAGGACGGTGTGACCGCCCGGCAGGAGTTGTTCGTCCCCAAGGGCGACGCCTGCGAGCTGGATCGGGTGACGGTGTGCAACGAAAGCGCCGCCGTCAAGGAGCTGGACCTGTTCAGCTATGTAGAGTTCTGCCTGTGGGATGCCGTGGACGACAGCTCCAACTTCCAGCGCAACTACTCCACTGGCGAGGTGGAGGTGGAAGGCAGCGTCATCTACCACAAGACCGAGTACCGCGAACGCCGCAACCACTACGCCGTTTTCTGGGCAAACTGCCCGGTGGACAGCTTCGACACCACCCGGGATGCCTTCTGCGGGGTATACGGCGGCCCGGCAGACCCGCAAGCCGTCCGCGCCGGGCACTGTTCCGGCAGCATTGCTCACGCTGGGCACCGGTGGGTGCGCTGCACATCCACCTGAGCCTTGCTCCCGGCGAAAGCCGCAGCATCCTGTTCGGTCTGGGCTACATCGAAAACCCGCAGCAGGAAAAGTTCATCGCGCCGGGTGTCATCAACAGACCCGCGCCCACGCCATGATGGCGCGCTACGCCACCGACGCACAGATCGATGCCGCCCGCATCGCCCTGCGCACCCACTGGGAGGAGCTGCTGTCCACCTACCATCTGGAATCCGGCGAGGAAAAGCTGAACCGCATGGTCAATATCTGGAACCAGTACCAGTGCATGGTCACCTTCAACATGAGCCGCTCTGCCAGCTATTACGAAAGCGGCACCGGACGCGGCATGGGCTTCCGGGACAGCTGTCAGGATCTTTTGGGCTTTGTGCACATCATCCCCTCCCGTGCCCGGGAGCGCATTCTGGATATCGCCGCCACCCAGTTCGAGGACGGCAGCGCTACCACCAGTACCAGCCCCTGACCAAAAAGGGCAATCGGGACATCGGCACCGGCTTCAACGATGACCCGCTGTGGCTCATTGCCGGTACCGCCGCCTACCTGCGGGAGACCGGCGACTGGTCCATTCTGGAGGAGCAGGTTCCCTTTGACAACGATGCCGCCAAGGCGCAGCCCCTGATGGAGCACCTGCGCCGCAGCTTCAACTTTACCTGCACCCATCTGGGTCCCCACGGTCTGCCGCTCATCGGGCGTGCGGACTGGAACGACTGCCTGAACCTGAACTGCTTCTCCGAGCACCCGGGCGAGAGTTTCCAGATCACCGGGCCCAGCGAGGTCCTGTGGCGGAGAGCGTGTTCATTGCGGGCATGTTCGTCAAGTACGGCCACGAATACGCCGAGCTGTGCGACCATCTGGGCCTTGACACCGAGGCTTCCGCCGCCCGCCAGAGCATTGACGCGGTGGAGCAGGCCGTCCTGACTGCAGGCTGGGATGGCGCGTGGTTCCGCCGTGCCTACGATGCTTTCGGCAACCCCATCGGCAGCAAGGAGTGCGCCGAGGGTCAGATCTTTATCGAGCCACAGGGCATGTGCGTCATGGCGGGCATCGGCAGGGAGACCGGACAGGCCGCGCAGGCGCTTGCCAGCGTGGAGGAGCGGCTGGACACCAAATACGGTGTGGTGCTGCTGCAGCCCGCCTACACCGGCTATCAGCTGAATCTGGGCGAGATCTCCAGCTATCCTCCGGGATACAAGGAGAACGCCGGTATCTTCTGCCACAACAACCCGTGGATCAGCTGCGCCGAGGCAACGCTGGGTCACGGCGACCGCGCCTTTGCGGTCTACCGCAAGACCTGCCCCGCCTACATCGAGGACATCTCTGAGATCCACCGCACCGAACCCTACGTTTACAGCCAGATGGTGGCAGGCAAGGACGCCCCCACCTTCGGCGAAGCCAAAAACAGCTGGCTGACCGGCACGGCAGCATGGACCTTCTTCAACATCAGTCAGTACATTCTGGGCATCCAGCCCACCTTGGACGGCCTGCGGGTGGACCCCTGCATCCCCCACACCCTGACCGGCTACACGGTCACCCGCCGCTTCCGTGGCGCAGAGTATCGCATCACGGTGGACAACGCCGCCGGGGTTCAGCACGGCGTCAAGGCGGTTACCGTAGACGGCAAGGCCATCTGCGGCAATGTGCTGCCGCTGGCTGCCGCCGGGACCGAGGTAACGGTGCAGGTAACTATGGGTTAAACCGACTTTTTCTGCTTCCTCATATTATTCTCCTTTCATAACCAACGCCGCCGCGCAGCCCCCCCCCCTGCACGGCGGCGTTGGTTTCACAGCTTATCCGACCGTACAACGATCAAAAATGCGCTCCGCGTTGCTCTGCGCATAGATAGCGGAATTATTATTTTAATTTGCATGGGGCTGTTGCACAAGCCCAACAAAAAGGCCAGAGTTATTTAGCCAAAAGGCTTTACAACTCTGGTCTTTTGCTTTAACGTTAACAGTGCAAAAATGAAACGGATAAAGCAAGAACAGCATATCGAAATTGAGGAGAAAAGTCAACAGTTAAAATTTCGAATCTTCGTGGTCTCCACTTTCACATAGGCATCATCAGGCACCTTGGGGAGATACTTCATCAGGAAATCAACATCCTGCTGGATTCGCCGGACGGCAGCTTCCAGTGCAGCATAGTTGATTCCGTAGATTCGTTTCTGCGGAGCAGGGCGGTCCTCCGGGTGCAGAATCTCGTGCACGATCTGCTTGCGGTTCGAAAAATCGGCTCTGGCAAGGAGGTGCATTGATATTTACGACATGACGCAGGCGGTGGAGGATGGCGCAACGCGCCCTGTCTACTACGAAAGCCGCGTCATCAAGCTGCATCTGGATAAGGACACGCTGGCTCTGATTGATGCGACTTATGACGCATTGGAGCAGCAATCGGACACAGCGACCATTGAAAAAAGCAAGAAAATGTTGGGACAGATGGAAAGCGTGTTGGGCGCAGATTCTACGGTGCAATCGCTGTGCGAGGATATTGTCACCCACTACGAAAAATACCGTGCCAACCTGCTGACCGGTAAGGCGATGATTGTTGCCTATTCGCGCCCGATTGCCATGAAAATCTACCGGAAGCTGCTGGAACTGCGTCCGGCATGGAAAGAGAAAATCGGTGTGGTCATGACCAGCGGTAACAACGACCCGGAGGACTGGAAAGCGATTATTGGGACAAAATCGCACAAGGAGGAACTGGCGCGAAAGTTCAAAGATAACGATGATCCAATGAAGATCGCTATCGTGGTGGATATGTGGCTGACCGGTTTTGATGTTCCCTCGCTGGTGACAATGTACATCTACAAGCCGATGCACGGTTATAATCTGATGCAGGCGATTGCTCGTGTGAACCGTGTGTTCAAGGACAAAGAGGGCGGCTTGATCGTGGACTATGTGGGCATTGCATCTGCCCTCAAAGCTGCCATGAAGGAATATACCAAGCGCGACCAGTCCCGGTATGGCGATATGGATATTTCCAAAGTTGCATATCCGAAGTTTCAGGAAAAGCTTCAGGTGTGCAAGGATTTGCTGCACGGGTTTGATTTCAGCAGTTTTATTGACGGTTCGCCGCTGGTTATGGCAAAGCTGGTAACGGGTGGTGTGAACTTTGTGCTGGATGCCAAAGCACCCAAGCGCAAGGACTTGTTCCTGCGAGAAGCAATGCTGCTGAAACAGTCGCACTCCCTATGCTCCAGCATGACCACAGAACAGGAGCGTCATGAAGCCGCCTACATGGAAGCTGTGCGTTCTACCGTGGTGAAAATTACTTACGGCGGCAGCGGCGGAAAGACGCTCTCGCTGAAAGAAATCAACACTCAAATCAATGAACTTCTGAAAGCGAGTATCCAGAGCCAAGGTGTAATCAGTCTGTTTGACAGCAAGCAGGCAGATGAAAATATCAGCTTGTTTGACCCGGCGGTATTGGACGAAATATCAAAAATGAAAGAAAAGAACATCGCTGTGGAAATTTTGAAAAAGTTGATGGCAGAACAGGTATCACTTTACAAGCGGACAAATGTTGTGCAGTCGCAGAAGTTCTCGGAGAAAATTGCGCAGCTGATGAACTCCTATTACAATGGGCTGATTACAAACGAGGAAGTTATCAAGGAACTTCTGAAAACGGCACAGGAAATCACAGAGTTGTACAATAATGGTAAGAAACTGGGGCTGACGCAGAAAGAGCTGGCGTTTTACGATGCTCTGACCAAGCCGGAGAACATCAAAGATTTTTTACCAGAACAACGAACTGATCGACCTTACCAGAGAACTAACCGAGATGCTGCGTAAAAATCGGACGATAGACTGGCAGAAAAAAGAAACAGCGCGTGCCAGTATGCGGAAGATGGTGAAGCATCTTCTGAAAAAGTATAAGTATCCCCCGGAAGATTACGACACAGCAATCAGCACGGTTATCAGCCAGTGCGAGATGTGGACAGATAACATGACAGCGTAAAATGCGAGAAATATCGATGATTTCCTCTTGACAACACACAGCTCAGCCCTTAAAATAATCTTAGAGAATACTATTATTGAAAATACGAAAGGCTATTTTATGGGAAAGATGATCTTAGATGACCTCCGCAAGCGTTTGGAACGTCTGGACGAAGATGCCGACCTGATGATAGACAACGATGACCGCTACCAGATGGTGATCGTGGGTGGCAGTGCGTTCATTCTGTTGGGCAAGCTGACCCGTGCCACCCATGATATTGATGCGCTGAGCGTTCCGAAAGAGCTGTACGGACTACTTGGCAAGTACGACATCAACACGGATGTGGAAGCCTATATTGATAATTTTCCGTACAACTTCCAAGATCGGCTTCAGCCGCTGCCTTTCGGTGGTACAAAGGTACAGTTCTACACACCCAGTCTGGAGGATTTGGTGATTGCAAAGCTCTGCTCTTTCCGCGACACCGACAAGGCGGACGTGGAGAGCGAGGCTGTGCGGAACTCTTTGGACTGGAATTTGCTGGAACACCTTGCAACCGATGAGGATGAGCTGAGAGCCAGCATTTTGAACGACTGGCGGTATCGAGATTTTTATATCCGTTATCAGGAGTATGTGGAGAGGTGGAGACCGTGAGAAAGCTGACATTTGAAGGCTTTTTGAAGCAGTATGTGGTAGAACTTTCCGGGGTTCAGACGGCAAGTGTCCATAAGCTGGCAGATTGCATGACAGAAAATCCCCGCCTGAAAGAGCCACTGTATCTCTATGCGCTGGCCTTTGATAAAGTGGATTTGTTGCTCCGCTATACCGTAAACAGGGCTGTTGCTGCGGAGTATGAGCAGCTTTCCAATCGCTATTCGCTGGCGCAAATGCTGCTGCTTCTGGAAAACCAGTCACCGGAACTGACAGAGGGCTATTTGAAAGTCTGGCGCAGCTATTGCTCGGTGCGGGATACCTCTCTTGCGGACAATGATACGAAAGCGTTGATTCATCGCCGAGTATTGGAACTTCAGCGGAAAAAGAAACTGACGAATTATCGTCTCTACACAGACTTGAAGCTGAATCCGGGCAATGTGAATGCATGGCTCAAACACAACGATTCCAGCAAAATGAGCCTTGACTGTGCGCGCCAAATCTACAAGTATGCAAAAAGCTACCCATCTGTTCGATAAGAAAAAGGAAGTGAGTCTATGACCGCCGTAATCTATGCCCGCTATTCCTCGGACAACCAGCGTGAAGAATCCATTGAAGGCCAGATTCGGGAATGCACCGCCTACGCCGAAAAGAACGGCATCACGGTCATCAAACACTACATTGATCGTGCATTCTCTGCCAAAACGGACAACCGCCCGGAGTTCCAGCAGATGATCAAAGACAGCGGCAAGAAACTATTTGACGTTGTTCTCGTCTGGAAATTTGACCGCTTTGCACGGAATCGTTTTGATAGCGCAAACTACAAGATGATCCTGAAAAAGAACGGTGTCCACCTGATTTCCGTTATGGAACCCATTGCCGAGGGCTCACAGGGCATTCTGGTGGAAACACTGTTGGAAGGTATGGCGGAATACTATTCCGCAGAGCTGTCCGAGAAGGTGATCCGTGGTCAGACCGAGAACGCCCTGAAAGGGAAATGCACTGGCGGCACAGGAACCATTGGCTACAAAATCGACGAGGAAAAGTTTTATCACCTTGACCCGCTGACCTCGCCGCTGGTGCTGGAAGCCTTTCAACGGTATGACAACGGCGAGAAGATGGTGGAAATCGTAAACTTCCTCAACGACAAGGGTGTCCGCAATATGCAGGGCGGCAAAATGACTCACAGCAGCGTGAACACCATGCTGAAGAACCGCCGGTATATTGGCGAACTGTCTTTTCGAGATATCGTTGTACCAGATGCAATTCCGGCTATCGTTCCGAAAGACCTGTTTGACCGGGTGCAGAAGCGTTTGGATAAGAACAAGCGCGCCCCTGCCTGTGGCAAAGCCGACGAAGAATACCTGTTGACCACCAAGCTGTTCTGCGGCAAGTGTGGTGCGCTGATGTTCGGCGAAAGCGGAACCAGTGCTACTGGGCGCACCTACTATTATTACAAGTGCGCCAACGTCAAGCGGCGCAAGGGCTGCAACAAAAAGACCGTGCAGAAGGAATGGCTGGAAGAACTGGTCGTCCGGGAAACCATGAAGCTGATTCAGGACGATGCGGTGATCGACAAGATCGTTCAACTGGTCATGGATGTCCAGAATCAGGAGAACACCACGATCCTGCTGCTGGAAAAGCAACTGCGAGAGGTCAACAAAAAGCTGGACAACCTGATGAAGGCGATCGAGGACGGCTTGTACACTCGGACAACGAAAGAGCGGCTGGAAGCGCTGGAAAGCCAGAAAGATGAGCTGACTGTAAAAATCGCAGATGAAAAATTGAAGAAGCCCAGCTTCAATGAGGATTTCATCCGATTCTGGCTGATGAAATTTAGAAAGTTCGATATTTCGCGAAAAAAGCAGCGAAAAGCGCTGATTGAAATTTTTGTAAATGCCATTTTCCTGTACGATGACCGGATGCTGATCACGTTCAACTACAAGGATGGCACCCAAACTGTCCGGTTTGAGGACACTTTGACCGCCGACTGCGGAGAAAAAAGTTTGCGTTTGCGAAGCAACGAAAGCCCCAGTGGGGCTTTTGAGCAACAAAACGGTCTTGCGCAAGCAAGATGGAGGGGCCTTGCCCCGACAAGTCGGATTTGTCCAGCTCTGCTGGGACTGGATCGTGCGGTATTGCCTGGAACACAAAATCTATAACATCAATCAGGTCAATACGCTGCTGTTTGAATACGATCAGGAACAGCTGGGTGCGTGATTTGTCGCCTGCCCGTTGACCTTTTGCCCTCCGGTTTGTGGTATCCTTTTGCCAACGAAAGCGATACACCACAAAACGGAGGGCATTTATTATGAAGAAAAATCTTACCGAGCTTGTTTTCATTCTGGACCGCAGCGGTTCCATGGGCGGGCTGGAGCAGGATACCATCGGCGGGTTCAATGCTATGTTGACCCGGCAGAAGGAGCAGGAGGGCGAGGCCAATGTGACCACGATCCTGTTCGACCATGAGGTGCAGCTGCTGCACGACCGTTTTCCGCTGAAGGCTGTTGCGCCGCTGACCGAAAAGGACTACTACGTCCGGGGCTGCACGGCGCTGCTGGACGCCATTGGCTACGGCGTGGAGAAGATGGTGAACATTCAGCGCCATCTGCCGGAGAGTGAGCGCGCCGAAAAGGTCATCTTTGTCATTACCACGGACGGGCTGGAAAACGCCAGCAAACGGTTTAGCTATGAGAAGATCCGCCGGATGATCGAGCGGGAAAAAGAGCAGTACGGCTGGGAGTTCCTGTTCCTTGGTGCTAACATGGACGCCGTGAAGGAAGCTGCCCGCTTCGGCATCTCGTCCGACCGGGCTGTGCGGTTTGAGAATGACGCACAGGGCGTGGCGGTCAACTACACGTTGTTAGCGAGACAGTCTCCCGGATGCGGGAAGCACCCTGCTGCGCGTCCATCGGCGCAGAGTGGAAAGAACAAATCGAAGCTGATTTCCAGAAGCGGCATCATAGGTAAGGGAGGAAACAGCCATGTTAGGAGCAATTTTGGGTGACATCGTGGGCAGTCCCTATGAATTTGACCACAACAATTACAAGCACAAGGATTTTCCGCTGCTGAGCGAGAAATCGCACTTCACCGATGATACCGTCATGACCGCTGCGGTGGCAGTTGGTCTGATTGACGGAAAGGGTCTGCCGGAGAGAACATTTTGTGCAGTGCAGCATGAAATGCGGCTCTGGGGCCGTAAATATCCCCATGCCGGTTACGGCGGGATGTTCCGCCGGTGGCTGCACGCAGAAAATCCGAATCCCTATGGCAGTTTCGGTAACGGCTCGGCTATGCGGGTGTCGGCAGCGGGCTGGCTGTTCGATACGCTGGACAAAACGCTGGAAATGGCAAAAGTGACCGCTGAAGTCACCCACAACCACCCGGAGGGCATCAAGGGCGCACAGGCCACGGCGGCAGCAATTTTTCTGGCTCGTACCGGCCACAGCAAGCCGGAGATCAAGCGGTATGTGGAGCAGACCTTCGGTTATGACCTGAACCGTACCTGCGATGAAATTCGGCCGACCTATCATCATGTGGAGACCTGTCAGGAAACTGTGCCGGAAGCAATCATTGCTTTTCTGGAAAGCGTCAGTTTTGAGGATGCACTTCGCAATGCGGTCTCTCTGGGCGGCGACAGCGACACCCTTGCCTGCATCACCGGCGGCATTGCCGAAGCTTTTTACGGGATGCCGCAGGAACTGCGGGACGAGACTTTGAAACGTCTGCCGGAGGATATCCGGGAAGGATATGAGCTGTTTCGGTGGAACATCGGCCAGAGATAAGACATTCGGAGAACCAAGGAGCAGATACAACACACTCGTGATGTGAAGTATCTGCTCCTTGGTTTTTAATAAGACTCGATGAAGGGCGTCTTGCATCGGCCTGAAAAATCCGATATACTGAACCCAGAGAGTATATCGAATTTTTTGGGAAAAGGAGAGAACGGTATGGAACATCTTTATGAAAAGGCACTGGAAAGTGCGGAATATATCAAGACGCACACGAAAAAGCGCCCGAAGATCGCGGTGGTGCTGGGCTCCGGCCTTTGGCAAGCTGACCGCGGACTTTACGGACACGGAAGAACTGTCCTACAAGGATATCCCCAACTTCCCGGTATCCACGGTGGCAGGACACAAAGGCGCATTGTTGCTGGCAAGCTGGGGACACGGAAGTCTACGCCATGGAAGGCCGCCTTCCATT
>ENA-OQCF01000694-OQCF01000694.1-human-gut-metagenome-genome-assembly--contig:-NODE-694-length-12646-cov-5.873233_pt1 | contig 12646 bp, 19 predicted proteins | sample MGYA00242756_ERZ504573 | MGnify/ENA primary metagenome ERZ504573 (study PRJEB26092, sample SAMD00036240) | human gut metagenome | host: Homo sapiens | study: EMG produced TPA metagenomics assembly of...
ATGTGCCGGGCCTTGTTGGAGACCTCGCTGAATCTGGGCGTTGCGAGATGGACGAGCAGGAAGCCATTCTGCGCTTCTCCCTGCGCAGCTCGGTGCCCTCGGCGAAGGAGCTGCTGAGCTGCAAACTGCAGACCCTGACCGAGCTGCTGGGCGGCAGCGTGCGGTTCCACGGCGACTATCCCGCTTGGACCTACGCCCGCGAAAGCGCCCTGCGCGACCGCTGCGTTGCTGTGTACGAGGCACAGTACGGTGCAAAGCCCCAGATCGTTGCCATTCATGCGGGCCTGGAATGCGGTATCCTCTCGGGCAAGATCGACGGCTGGACTGCATCTCCTTTGGCCCGAACCTGCTGCATGTCCACACCTCCAATGAGCGCGCCGACATTGCATCGGTGGCCCGTGTGTGGGAATACCTGAAGACTATTCTGGCTTACAAAGAGTAAAACCCTCTCAGTCACAGCTTGCGCTGTGCCAGCTCCCCCGAAAGGGGGAGCTTTCTTTGTGCTGACTGTAAAGACGCAAAAAGCTCCCCCTTTCGGGGGAGCTGCTGAACGAAGTGAAGCTGAGAGGGTCAGTCCAAATACTTGATCTTGCCCGGCTCAATGCCCTTGATGCCAAGGCCCGGCTCGTTGGAAACCGTGATCTCCTTTTCGTTGAACACTGCACCGCCGAGGATGGGGTCCTCACTGCACAGCACGGGGCCGTCCAGATCCACGCGGGTGATGATCTGCTTTGCGCAGGCCAGATGCACGGCGGCATTCACGCTGATCTTGGCTTCCAGCATACAGCCGATCATGCACTCCACGCCGTACACCTCGGCAGCGGATGCGATCTTGAGGGCGTTGTACAGGCCGCCGCACTTCATCAGCTTGATGTTCACGAGGTCTGCGGCTCCCATCTGCATGATGGTCAGTGCGTCCTGCGGGGAGAACACGCTCTCGTCGGCCAGCACCGGCACATAGGAGCGCTCGGTAACATACTTCAGGCCTTCAAAATCGTGGGCCTTGACCGGCTGCTCCACGAATTCGAGATCAAGGCCCTTCTCCTGCATTCCGTTCAGGATGCGCACGGCTTCCTTAGGAGTCCAGCCTGATTTGCGTCGATGCGGATGCAGGTCTCCTTGGGCACAGCACCGCGGATGGCGCTCAGGCGTGCGATATCCTTTTCCGGCTCCTTGCCCACCTTGACCTTCAGGCAGTCGTAGCCGCGGTCGATGGCGTTCAGGGCATCGCGCACCATCTCTTCGGGGTCGTTGACGCTGATGGTGATGTCGGTGACGATGGACTTCTTTGCGCCGCCCATCAGCTTGTACACAGGGATTTTGTACAGCTGGCCGTACAGATCCCACAGGGCCATATCCACAGCAGCCTTGGCGCTGGTGTTCTTCTGGATGCAGGCATTCAGTGCGATCATCAGGTCTTCAAAGTCGTCCACATCGCGGCCGATGATGGTCTTTGCGATATGGTCGCGGATGGCACCGATGATGGCACCGGTGGTGTCGCCGGTGATCACACCGGTGGGAGGTGCCTCACCATAACCCACAGCGCCGGTGTCGGTGTGGATCTCTACGATCACATCCTCCACGCTGCTGACCGAGCGCAGAGCCGTCTTAAAAGGCACGCGCAGCGGCACGGAGATCAGACCGAGACGTACTTCCGTGATTTTCATGCAAAAACCTACCCCTTTCGATAAAAAAATATTGCCAGATTATGAAATCTATGGTAGTATTGTATACGAAATTGTCGATATTGTAAAGACAATTGTCCGCAAAAATTGCACAAAAAGAAAGGGGATTGGGTTCATGATCACAAACGGTTTCACCTACATCGCCGTGCTGGTGTTCATTGCCGCACTGCTGGTGTGGTTGCAACGCTACACGAAGTCGAAATTCTTCGACTATGCACCACCTATCGTTCTGCTGTACCTCATTACCATGATTCTCTGCACGCTGGGTGCATGGGACATGGAGCCACCAAGCCTGCCTACTCCGTGCTGAAAAACAACCTGCTGTATGCAATGATCTTCCTGATGCTGCTGCGCTGCGACATCCGCAAGATCATCAAGCTGGGTCCCAAGATGCTGGGCGGCTTCTTTGCCGCTTCCGTCTCCATCTCGCTGGCCTTCATTGCCACCTTCGCCATCATGAAGGGGCCCCTTGGCTCCGAAGCATGGAAGGCACTGGGCGCTCTGTGCGGCAGCTGGATGGGCGGCTCCGGCAACATGGTCGCCGTGCAGGCTGCGCTGGACATCGGCGAAGCTGACATGGCCTACGCACTGGTGGTGGACTCCATCGACTACTCCATCTGGGTCATGTTCCTGCTGTGGGCCATCAACCTTGCTCCCAAGTTCAACAAGTGGGTCAAGGCCGACACCACCACGCTGGATGAAGTGTCCCGCCGCCTGGAAGAGGACGCAAAGTCCAACGAGGACAAGGCTACCTTTGTCAACCTGATCTTCCTGCTGGGTCTGGCTCTGGTGATCTCCGCCTTCGGTCAGGATATCGGCGCAGCCCTGAACAGCGCAATGCCCTTCCTGGACAAGGCCACCTGGACCGTCCTGCTCATCACGTTGTCCGGCCTGATCGGCGCTGTCACCCCCGTGGGCCGCATGGCAGGCAGCACCGAGCTGTCCAACCTGCTGCTGTACTCCGTGGTGGCATTGCTTGCCTCCCGCGCAAGCTTCCTGGAGCTGACCGATGCACCCGCATGGATCCTGGCAGGCTTTATGATCCTGGCCATCCACGGCATCATTCTGGTGCTGCTGGCAAAGATCTTCCATCTGGATATGTTCACCTGCGGTGTTGCATCTCTGGCAAACATCGGCGGTTCCGCATCCGCTCCCATTCTGGCTGGTGCCTACAGCGGCGCTCTGGTGCCTGTTGGCGTTCTGATGGCTCTGATGGGCTACGTCATTGGCACGGCAGGCGGCCTGATTACCGCAAATATCATGGCTCTGCTGGCATAACAAATACTGCAAAAAAGGGGCTGTTGCATGTGCAACAGCCCCTTTTCTTATACGATTTTTTGCTTAGCCGCCCAGATATGCGCTGCGCACGCGCTCGTTGGTCAGCAGTTCGGCACCAGTGCCCTCCATGACCACACGGCCCGTCTCAAGGACGTAGGCACGGTCTGCCACGGAAAGAGCCATCTGTGCGTTCTGCTCCACCAGCAGGATGGTCATGCCTTCCTTGTGCACGTTCTGGATGATGTCGAAGATCTCCTGCACCAGCAGCGGCGAAAGGCCCATGGAAGGCTCGTCCAGCATCAGCATGGAAGCGTTGCTCATCAGTGCACGGCCCATAGCCAGCATCTGCTGCTCGCCGCCGGACATGGTACCAGCCAGCTGCTTGCGGCGCTCCTTCAGGCGGGGGAACAGCTCAAACACCTTTTCCTTGTTGGGTGCAATGGTGGAAGCAGGCTGGGTGTATGCACCCATGTCCAGATTTTCTTCCACGGTCATGTGCAGGAACACATGACGGCCTTCCGGCACATGGGCAAGGCCTGCTTCCACGATCTTGTGGGCGCGCATGCCCTTGATGCTGCTGCCCTTGTACAGGATGTCGCCGGTCTTGGGCTTCAGCAGGCCGGAAATGGTCTTTAAGGTGGTGGATTTGCCAGCACCGTTGGCACCGATCAGAGTGACGATCTCGCCCTGATCCACCTCGAAGGAGATGTCCTTGACGGCGTGGATGTTGCCGTAATAGACGTTGATGTTATCAACTTTCAGTAACGTATCAGCCATGGCTTAGCCCTCCTTCTTGCCCAGATAGGCTTCGATGACCTGCGGGTTGTTGCGGATCTCATCCGGCGTGCCCTTGGCGATGATGCGGCCGAAGTTCAGCACGGCAATGCCCTCGCAGATGCCCATGACCAGACTCATGTCATGCTCGATCAGCAGCACGGCGATGTTGAACTCGTCGCGGATGCGGCGGATGGTCTCGGTTAGTTCTGCAGTCTCAGAGGGATTCATACCGGCAGCAGGCTCGTCCAGCAGCAGCAGCTTCGGGCTGGTGGCCAGTGCACGCATGATCTCCAGACGGCGCTGTGCGCCGTAGGGCAGGCTGCCTGCCTGCACATTGGCGAGGTCTGCCATGTGGAAGATATCCAGCAGCTCCAGAGCACGTTCGGTGCACTTCTTCTCTTCCTTCCAGTAGTTGGGCAGGCGGATCAGCGAAGATGCCAGATTGTACTTCATGGACTCGTGCAGGCCCACCTTGATGTTATCGATGACGCTCAGTTCCTTGAACAGGCGGATGTTCTGGAAGGTACGGGCCACGCCCATGCGGTTGACCTGATAGGTCTTTTTGCCGGCGGTGGGCATACCATCGATCAGGATGGAGCCGCGGGTGGGCTGGTAGACGTTGGTCAGCAGGTTGAACACGGTGGTCTTACCGGCACCGTTGGGGCCGATCAGACCGGTGATCTCGTTGCGGCCGATCATCAGGTTGAAGCCATCCACGGCGGTCAGACCGCCGAAGTCGATGCCCAGCTCACGCACGTCCAGAATGGGCTTTTTGTCCATGTCGCGGTCGGTCAAAAAGCGCCGGAGGGCACACTGTGCAGCTTAGTCTGGTATTCACTCATGGTCTTTGCCCTCCTTTGCTTTCTTCTGGAACAGTTCGCCGTTCATGATCTTTTCCACAATGCGGCTCATGGAGAAGTCGTAGCTGCCAAGCAGGCCGCCCGGACGGAAGATCATCATGAGGACCAGCACCAGCGAGTAGACTACCATGCGGTAGCTGTCAAAGCTGCGGGTCGCCTCGGGCAGGATGGTAAGCACGGTCGCGGACAGGATGGAGCCCAGCATGGAGCCCATGCCGCCCAGAACCACCATGACCAGAATTTCGATGGACTTCATGAAGCCGAAGGTGGAGGGGTCCAGAACGCCCAGATAGCAGGCGTACAGACCGCCGGCCAGACCGGCAAAGGCGGCAGAGAATGCAAAGGCCATGACCTTATAATAAGTAGTCTGGATGCCGCAGCTCTCGGCAGCGATCTCGTTATCGCGGATGGCCAGCACGGCACGGCCGTGGCGGCTCTTCATCATGGCGTGGATGGCAAAGCAGGTAATGACCACGCAGATGAACACATTGGCGAAGTTGGAATACTTGGGGATGTTCTTCAGGCCCTTGGCACCGTAGAACAGCTTGAAGCCCAGCACATCATCGATGTTGTTCAGGGTGATGCGGATGATCTCGCCAAAGCCCAGCGTCAGGATGGCCAGATAATCACCGGTCAGGCGCAGAGCAGGAATGCCGATCAGCACGCCGAACAGGCCCGCCACGATGCAGGCCAGCACCAGACCCACGACAAAAGCGACACCGGAGGCAGATTGCTGTATTTCGTGAACAGGCGCAGGTGTAAGCACCCACGGCCATGAAACCGGCGTGGCCCAGCGGCAGCTGGCCCAGATAACCGGTGGCAACGTTCAGCGAGACAGCCAGAATGATGTTGATGCCCACGGTGAGAAGCACCTTGTTCTGGTAGGTGGACAGCACGTTCTGGGTGAGGAAGGACAGGCCCACGAACAGCAGAGCCACCAGCACGGCGTTCATCAGGTAGCGCACGGGCATTTTGAGCGTTTTGCGTTTGGTATTCATCTTCATGCCCTCCTTACACCTTTTCCTGAACCTTGCGGCCAAGGAAGCCGGTGGGCTTGACCAGCAGCACGATGATCAGGATCGCAAACGTGACGGCATCCTTCCATGCGGAAAGGCCGATGGCGGAAACAAAGCACTCGCACAGGCCGATGGCGATGCCGCCGATCATGCACCGGGAATGGAGCCGATGCCGCCCAGAACGGCTGCAACGAAGGCCTTCAGGCCCAGCATGGAGCCCATGGTGGGGGTCGCCTGCGGGTAGCTGCAGCAGTACAGCACCGAGCCGATACCGGCCAGAGCGGAACCCACCGCAAAGGTAAAGGAAATGGTGCTGTTGACGTTAATGCCCATCAGACGGGCAGCGTCCATATCCTCAGACACGGCACGCATGGCCTTGCCGAGCTTGGTCTTCTGCACAAGGAAGGTGAGCGCAGCATGGACAGCACCGTGACCAGCAGGGTGATGACAGAGGTGAGGCCCAGCGGCACAGAGCCGATGCGGAAGGTCTGGTTGGTGTAGTAGGCCGGAATGACCTTTGCACCGGAACCAAGGATCAGCTCTGCAGTGTACTCCAGGAAGAAGGACACGCCGATTGCCGTGATCAGCAGGGAGATACGGGGTGCGTTGCGCAGCGGGGTGTAGGCGATCTTCTCGATCACAACGCCCAGCAGCGTGCAGGTGATGATGGTGGCGCACACAGCAGTGACCGGGCCAAGGCCCAGCTGATTCATCACGAACCAGGACATGTACGCACCAACCATAATGACATCGCCATGGGCAAAGTTCAGCAGCAGGATGATGCCGTACACCATGCTGTAACCCAGTGCGATCAGTGCATAGATGCTGCCAAGGGACAAGCCGTTGATCAGCTGGCTAAAAAACACTGTCATGGACTGATACTTCCTTTCTTTGCGGCGTTTGCACGCCTTTTGGGGAATGCACTTTTTTACCAAAAAAGCGGAGACGGCCGAGCAAAACCTGTTCCGGCGGTCTCCGCAATGGGTCTTTTATTTCTGAGTGCTGCCTTTATGCCGCACACCGGTGCGCAGGATCAAAGCAGATCAGAACATTTCCTTCAGAACGGGGGTTGCACCGTCGAAGCACAGGATAGCGGTCTGCTTGACGGGGTTGTGGTGCTCATCGAAGGTGAAGGTGCCGGTGATGCCATCGATGGTGCCGCCTGCGATGGCATCGATGACGGCCTGCTTATAGTCGTCATCACCGGCGGTCAGGCCGGCATCCTCAGCAGCCTGAATGCCGTAGACAACGGTCATGGCAGCATCGTAGCCCAGAGGAGCGAAGCCGTTGGGGTACTCCTCACCGTACTCAGCCTTGTAGGCATCCTCAAAGTCAGGGTTGGAGCCCTTTGCGTAGTTTGCGCAGAAGTAGGCATCCTTCAGCTGATCGGCAGTTGCGTAGCCTTCCAGACCATCCCAGCCGTCGCCGCCCAGGAAGGGAACTGCCAGACCGATGCTCTCAGCCTGAGCCAGGATCTGACCGACTTCCTGATAGTAGTTGGGGCAGAACACCACTTCGGGAGCCTTGCCCAGAATGGTGGTCAGCTGGGTCTTGTAGTCCACATCGCCCTCAGAGTAGGTCTCCTGATCGACGATGGTGCCGCCCAGGCTCTCGAACTCGTTGACGAAGTTCTCTGCCAGACCCTCGTTGTAGTCAGCGCCCTTCTGGAAGATGACGGCTGCCTTGGTGTAGCCCAACCGCTGGTAAGCGTAGTCAGCCATCTTGATGCCCTGGAACGGGTCGGTGAAGGTTGCGCGGAACACATTCTCGTTCACGGTGTCGGTCTCGGCATCGTAGGTGACAGCCTCAGCGGTAGCGGAAGCGGTGACCATGGGCATGTTGTAGTCTGCGCTCTCGGCAGCAATTGCCAGAGTCGGGGTGGTGGTAACATCGCCCACCAGAGCGGTGATGCCCTGATCGCACATCTTGGTGAAGCAGGTAACAGCCTGAGTTGCATCGCCCTGCTCATCCATGGCGATGATCTCCAGCTGCTTGCCGTTGATGCCGCCCTTTTCGTTGACCTGCTTCAGGTACAGGGTAGCGCCGTTGACAACGGCCTGACCGTAAACGGAAACATCACCGGTCAGAGGTCCAAGAACGCCCACCTTGATGGTGTCGCCGGAAGCAGCGGCACCAGAAGCTGCGGTAGAGGCGGAAGCAGCAGTGCTGTTGGAAGAACCGCCGCATGCAGTCAGAACGCCGGCTGCAGCAACAACACCTGCAGCGGCCAAGAAATTACGACGAGAAATCATCTTTTTCATAGTGAATATCCTCCTTAGGAGCATTCGTGCTTCAGTATAAAAACGGAAGCAAGGCCCTCTTTCCCTCAAAGCGACCTTGCTTCGTTATCAATATTATAGACCTGTGAGCCAAAATCCGCAATTCACAAACCGTCCATACTTTCAGGGGCATTTTGTGGACTTTGTTGCCAAAATAGCCAAAAGCAGTGGGTCTGTTTTGTGCACTATTTCAATTGCTTCATTTTGTTTGTGTGTCAGGTGAACACAATTCACAAGTTGCAAAAGGGTTACAGGGTCTCCATTTCGGCATCTGCGGCAAACTCGGCCTCTGCACGTGCTCGGCAGCTTTGCCTCTGCTTCCGCTTTGGCCGGAGACTCTGCAAGGATCTTGCGGATGGCGGTGAAGTAGAACACCAGCGACAGGCCGGTGCCGATGCACCAGCCCACGGGCCATGCCATCCAGATGCCCGTGCTGCCCAGAGCAGTGCTGCTCAGCACAATGGCGATGCCCACGCGCAGGATCAGGTCGGAGAAGGTGGCGATCATAAAGCGCACCATCATGCCGCAGCCGCGCAGGATGCCGTCAGTGACCAGCTTGAGCGACACCACAAAATAGAAGGGAGACAGGATGCGCAGGAACAGCATACCGGTGTCGATGGCCGGACCCTGCGGGTCATTCATGAACAGCAGCAGCAGGAAGCGGCCGAAGAAGAAGTACAGGAGCACGATGGCACGCAGATAATCCACACCAGATTGCGGCCTGCGCCAAAGCCCTTGTGCACACGGTCCATCTTGCCCGCGCCCATGTTCTGGGAGGTGTAGTTGGAGATGCCGTTGCCCAGCGTGGTAAAGGAAGTGATGACCATGTTGTTCAGCTTGACGGCTGCAGAGTAGCCTGCAATGACGCTGGCACCAAAGGTGTTGATGACGCTCTGCAGGATGATGTTGCCCACAGAGACGAAGCTCTGCTGCAGGATGCTGGGGATGGCGACCATGGCTACCTTGCCCAGCATGTTCCAGGAGAACAGCACGACCTTGTTCTTGGATTTGAAGGCGCTGATGCGGCGGAACACCACCACCATGGCCAGCACGCAGCTCACACCCTGACACAGGAAGGTGGCCCATGCCACACCGGCTACGCCCATCTTGAGACCGGCCACGAACAGGATGTCCACGCCGATGTTGGACAGGGACGAGACTGCCAGAAAATAGAAGGGCGTTTTGCTGTCGCCCAGAGCGGAGAAGATGCCGGTGGCGATGTTGTAGAAGAACATGAAGGGCAGGCCCAGCACGTAGATATCCAGATACAGCGAAGAATCCGCAAGGATCTCCTCCGGGGTGTTGATGAGCTCCAGCAGGCTGTGGCAGCCCACAAGGCCGATCAGCATCAGCACGGCGCACAGCACGGCAGAGCCGATCAGGGAAGTGTAGACCGAAGTCTTCATCTCATCGTAGTCCTTTGCGCCAAAGTAGCGGGACACGATGACCGAGCAGCCAATGTTGCAGCCAAAGGCAAATGCAATGAAGATCAGGGTGATCTCGTAGCTGTTGCCCACAGCAGCCAGTGCATTCTCGCCGATGAACTTGCCTGCAACAAGGCTGTCGGCAATGTTGTACAGCTGCTGGAAGATGATGCTGCCGAACATGGCAGGCAGAACTGCCACAAAACCTGTGACGGCTTGCCGACCGTCAGATCCTTATTCATATAGAAAATCCTCCTCTATCTACCATAAAGAAACATATTAGAACCAAAAACAGTATAGAGTCATCCTGACAAAAAGTAAAGAAAAATTTTAGTATATCTGCCATATGAAATTAATATGATAGGCATGACGCATCCCCGCTGCTGCCAGTGGGCAGACTGTAAAGACCAGCTGTTTCCTGCTTTGCCGGAATGTTCTGCCCATCAGCTGCCGTTTTTTTGCCCCTTAAAAAGTTTACATCCACAAACATGCGCATCGGCTCTTGCACCGGGCCGGAAAGCGTGGTAGGATACTATTGGTTAGTTAGACACAACTATCCTAATTGGCCGTCACCCGTCTGCCCGCCCCGGGCAGCACAGGGAAGGAAATGATATTCAGGAGGTTTTCGAGATGAACTATCTGGAAATTGAATCTGTTGTTGGCCGCGAAATTCTGGACTCCCGCGGCAACCCCACCGTAGAAGCGGAGATCACTCTGGCCGACGGCACTGTGGCACGCGGCTGCGCACCTTCCGGCGCATCCACTGGTGAGTTTGAAGCTCTGGAGCTGCGGGACGGCGACAAGGGCCGCTATCTGGGCAAGGGCGTGACCAAGGCTGTTGAGAACATCAACACCGTCATTGCTGATGCTGTTGTGGGCATGGATGCCTCCGACATCTACGCCATCGACGCTGCCATGATCAAGGCCGACGGCACCAAAGATAAATCCAATCTGGGCGCAAACGCCATTCTGGCCGTGTCCATTGCCGCCTGCCGTGCAGCCGCTGCTTCTCTGGATATGCCGCTGTACCGCTTTCTGGGCGGTGTGAACGGCAACCGCCTGCCCGTGCCCATGATGAACATTCTGAACGGCGGCGCACACGCCACCAACACCGTGGATACGCAGGAGTTCATGATCATGCCGGTGGGTGCACCCTCCTTCAAAGAGGCGCTGCGCTGGTGCGCTGAGGTGTTCCATGCCCTGGCTTCCATCCTGAAGGCCAAGGGGCTGGCTACCTCCGTGGGCGATGAGGCGGCTTTGCCCCCAACCTGTCCAGCGACGAGGAGACCATTGAGACCATTCTGGCCGCCATCGAAAAGGCCGGTTACGTGCCCGGCAAGGACTTCATGCTGGCTATGGATGCCGCGTCCTCCGAGTGGAAGAGCCCCAAGGGCAAGGGCTTCTACAAGCTGCCCAAGGCCGGCACCGAGTTCACCTCCAGCGAGCTGATCGCACACTGGAAGAGTCTGGTGGAAAAGTACCCCATCATCTCCATCGAGGACGGCCTGGATGAAGAAGACTGGGAAGGCTGGCAGGAGATGACCCGCGAGTTGGGCGGCAAGGTCCAGCTGGTGGCGACGACCTCTTTGTGACCAACACCGAGCGTCTGGCCAAGGGCATCGGGCTGGGTGCAGGCAACGCGATCCTGATCAAGCTGAACCAGATCGGTTCTGTTTCCGAGACGCTGGAGGCCATCAAGATGGCCCACAAGGCCGGTTACACCGCCATCAGCTCTCACCGCTCCGGCGAGACCGAGGACACCACCATTGCCGATCTGGCCGTGGCGCTGAACACCTGCCAGATCAAGACCGGTGCTCCCAGCCGTACCGAGCGTGTTGCAAAGTACAACCAGCTGCTGCGCATTGAGGAGCAGCTGGGCGGCAGCGCCGTTTACCCTGGCATGGCAGCTTTCAACGTAAAGCGCTGAAGCTGTTGAAAACCAATTGATCTTCCGGCACCCGTACTGCTTTTGCAGCGGCACGGGTGCCGTTTTGTTTTCTCCCAATTTTTTCCTGCAATCCGCTGCGCTGCCCAGCCGTATTCCATGCATGCCGGGCATTTTGGCCCGAAATTGCAAAAAAAAGGAGCAAAACATTCATGTTATCTATCTGATCTCTCTGTACAAGCTGCTGGGCACCGGCGATTTTGTAAAAGTGCTGTTGATCCTGCTGAAGGGGCTTTTCGCCTGATGCAAAGCCGCCCTTCTCACTGCGGAAACGGGACTGCCTTACCGGCGGTCTCTTTTTTTGCCTTCTCACTTTACTTTCTTAAAAAAATATGCCATAATGAAACCAGTATTTTTCGGTTCAAAAGCCGTGCCCTGTACTGGGAAATCAGGGCCAGAATCCAACAGAAGAGGGGTATTTTGTTATGAGCAAAACCATCATCCCGGCAAACTATACGCCCGCGCTGAACCTGTACGACACGCAGCGCGCCATTGGTACGGTCAAGCGTCTGTTTGCCGACACCTTGTGCGCCACACTGAACCTGTACCGCGTGTCTGCTCCGCTGTTTCTGGAAGCATCCACCGGTTTGAACGACGACCTGAACGGTGTCGAGCGCAAGGTCACCTTTGATATCAAGGAAAGCGGCATTGAGGCACAGGTGGTGCAGTCACTGGCAAAGTGGAAGCGCAAGGCCCTGAAGGACTACGATTTCCGTGTGGGCAAGGGCCTGTACTGCGATATGAACGCTATCCGCCGCGACGAAGATCTGGACAACCTGCACTCCATCTATGTGGACCAGTGGGACTGGGAAAAGGTGATCCGTCTGGAAGACCGCAACGAGGCTTACCTCAAGAGTGTGGTGCGCTCCATCGTGTCCGCTGTCTGCGCCACCGAGATGAACCTGCACGCCATGTTCCCCCAGCTGCAGGAGCTGCCGCTGCACAGCCCCAACGTCACCTTCATCACCACGCAGGAGCTGGAGGACCAGTACCCGGACCTGACCCCGAAGGAGCGTGAGAACGCCTTTGTGAAGGAGCACGGCACCACCTTCCTGATGAAGATCGGCGCTCCGCTGAAGAGCGGTAAGCCCCATGACGGCCGTGCCCCCGACTATGACGACTGGGATTTGAACGGCGATCTGCTGTTCTGGAACGACCCGCTGCAGTGCAGCTATGAGCTGAGCAGCATGGGCATCCGCGTCAGCCCTGAAAGCATGGACAAGCAGTTGACCATGGCTGCTGCGACGACCGCCGCGCCCTGCCCTTCCACAAGGCCGTACTGAACGGTGAGCTGCCTTACTCCATCGGCGGCGGCATCGGCCAGAGCCGCCTGTGCATGCTGCTGCTGGGCAGCGCCACATTGGCGAAGTGCAGGCCAGCGT
>ENA-OQCF01000695-OQCF01000695.1-human-gut-metagenome-genome-assembly--contig:-NODE-695-length-12576-cov-5.396899_pt1 | contig 12576 bp, 16 predicted proteins | sample MGYA00242756_ERZ504573 | MGnify/ENA primary metagenome ERZ504573 (study PRJEB26092, sample SAMD00036240) | human gut metagenome | host: Homo sapiens | study: EMG produced TPA metagenomics assembly of...
ACTTTCGTCTGAGGATTTTTTGTTTGGTTGGCGGTACAGGACTCGAACAGGGCGGCTCTGACGACGCCAGTCGGCAGAGTAAGCAATCAGCAGTGGCTGTTGCTTAGCCCGCGGTTCCAACGCCTAGGAATGTCTACCGGGATGACTGCCGTTTTGTGGTGGGCGGTACAGGACGAGAACCGGAACGAGCAAAGGCAGGGTATCACCATGACGGTGGTATCCTGCCTTTTGCTTTGATATGTTTTATCAGTAGATCACAGCATCCGTTGCAGTATAGCCTTCGAGAGAATTCTCCTTGACCTGAATACAAATATAAGTGATCTCAGAATTGCTTGCAGCAAAGAACTGGCGCTTTGCCATGGGAGAAATCTTCAGCCAGTCGCCTACTGCAAGGCTGATTTCTTCGCCATCGATAACGACCTTGCCTTTGCCGGAAAGAACACCGTAGATTTCCTCATTTGCCTTGTGGGAGTGAACAAATGGAACATTTGCTCCCGCAGGAAGCGTATTCAGGCTGATCTCCGCACCAGTCAGGGCGAGCTTTTCATGAAGCTCCGTCCGATTTTCTTTTCCAACTGTCATTTTTGTGTAGCTTGCCATTGTAAGCACCTCCAATTTGATTCGCAATCTTTCATTGCCTGAGCTAAGTATAGAAGCTCACACATTCAAAAACAAGTACGCACCTTTTTATAACTGTACACTCAAAAATGAATGTGCTATACTATACACAGAGGTGACTGATATGCGTACAAAAGAAGAACTGCCGGAATGTCCGGTTGCAACAGCAGTATCCCTGATTGGCGGAAAATGGAAACTCTTGCTTCTGCGCAATCTGAAAGAGCGTCCATGGAGATTCAATGAGTTGCAAAGAAGCATCGACGGGATCTCGCAGAAAGTTTTGACCGAGAGCTTAAGACAGATGATTGATGATGGACTTGCCTACCGCCGTGATTATCACGAGAATCCTCCCAAAGTAGAATATGGGTTGACCAATCTCGGAACGGAAATGTTACCAATTGTCAATGCACTTGCAGACTTTGGCAATTACTATAAATCAGTCGTTGATCGGTCATGATCGATATTATGAAGCAGGGTTTGGGGCTCCGCACGCCCCAACAAGAGCGCTTCGGAAACTCACAAGAGTTGAAGAGTTTTGGTGGGCGGTACAGGACTCGAACAGCACGGCACCGCCGCAGGCGGGGCAGCAGAACGGTCCTGCGCCAGCAAATAGCACAAAACCCGGAACCTTTTCAGGGCCAAAATGGCTCAAAAAGGGTTCCGGGTTTCTGATTTTGCGCTATTCCTTTGTGCAAGCTGCTATCGCATTTTTATTTTGCAACAGCCCCTCTTTTTTATTTTCGGGTATAGGCTTCCATGCCGTGCTCGGCGGGGTCGTAATATTCCATCAGGGTGATGTAGTTTTCCGGGTAGTGGCAGAATGCCGCACGCAGAACGCTGTCTGCCGGGCTGTTCACGCTCATCAGGCTGAGGATGTAGTACACCAGCATCCTCAGCACATCGCTCTCCACCTCGTGGCACAGACCCACCGCCAGCACCGGCACCACCACCTGCTGCGCCCGCAGCGGCACGATGGCCCCCACCTGCTCCAGAATGGGTCTGCTCATGGCCGAAGCCGTCATCACGCAGCGCAGCACCTTCGTCCACGACATTTTACGGATGTTCTCCATGCTGCGCAGCCGTTCCATCACAGCTTCATCGTCCAGGATCACGCCCTCGGCTGCCTCTTTCTCCGAGAGGGTAAAGGCACACTGCAGCATATCCATAAAGGCAGCTTCATATTTTTCGTGGTAATTTGCGGCACTTTTGCAGAACGCAAGAGCCGCCGCGATCACCGAGTCCACATCTTCCTTTGTGGCCAGCTGGTCGAACCGCAGCGGCACGCCGCCCATCCGGCTCTCGATGATGCTCAGATCATCCAGCTCGTTCTGGTACGCCGTGGAGGGCAGAAAGCGGTCGTTTCCGTTGCGGTGGTAGCCCCACTCTTCCGGCATCACGCGGGCCACGATGTCGCCGCTGGAAATGATGTTGAAGATATTGCTTACATCCCAATCCGTTTTCAGTCCTCCGTCTGCAGTGTGGTCGTTGTCGTAGTCCGCCTGCAGATCCGGGCGGTCTGCTGCCGTCAGTGCCGCCGGTGCGGCAAAGGTGTAAACAAAGGTATTTTCCTGCGCGATCTGCGGCAGCTGCTGCCGGATGCGCGCCGCCGTCAGGTTTGCCACAGCCGCGCCGCGGCTGTAGCCGCCCAGCCAGAGCTTGATGGTGCCCAGCGTTCCCGCTGCAGCCTCGGCTTTTTTCAGGTAGTCCTGCAGATCCTCAAAAAAATGCTCTGCTGCTGTCACAAAGCCATAGTGCCCGCCGCCTTCGCCCACATGCAGGTTGCTGGCCCACTCGGCACCATAGCCGACACCGCGCAGCATGGCTGCAATAATGGTGGTGCGCTGGCCATCCTGTACCAGTGTTTTCTGCGCAAAAGCACAGCCCGCGGTATCCACCGGGGTGTTCAGGCTGCACTGGTAGCCCGCATAGACCGCATTGGCAAAGCCAAGCTTCTGGTAGGCATCCGCAATGCTGTCCTCACGGCCCGCTTCACCCTCCACCCAGTAAAGCGCATCGCTCTGGTAGGTGTTGCCGCTTGCCGCCACAAGGCCCAGCGTTGCCAGTGCCAGCTTGTGGCTGTACTGCAGCGCCGTGTTCTCAAAAAAGGCATCTGTATAATAAAAATCGTGGGAGAGATCTGTTTCGCTGTGGTCGCTGCGGAAAGCAAAGGAGTAGTAATCCTCCGGCACCGCACTGCCCACCACAGCCTGTGCGGCCTGCGGCAGCAAAGCCTCTGCACCGCGTGCGGGGACAGCACGCCTGCCACGGCAGCTGCTGCCGCCTTGCAAAAGGCACGTCGTTTTATGGTCTTCATCTTCCTGCTCCAATCAAGGCTTCTGCATAAAACCAGCCTGTTTTTCTAAGTATAGCGGATTTTGCACGCTGATACAATCGCTCTTTCTTAATAAAAAAACAGTCCATGCTCCACACACAGACTGTTTTATGGTATAGTATAAAGGTGTCCGGCTCATCTCAGCTCGATCTGCCTGCAGTAGTCTACGATGTGGTGGAACATCTGTTCCACTGCCGGGGCCATTGCGGCGGGGCGCTGCACAGCCAGGCCCACCACACGGTCTTCCTCTGGCTCGATGGGATAGATCTTGATCGCGGCCTTGCAGTCGCGCAGCAGCATCTGCGGCATGATGGAAATGCCCAGACCTGCTTCCACCATGGCGATGTTGGACTGGTCGTCGATGACATGGCAGCGGCGCTCGGTGCCGATCTTATATTTTTTCAGGAACTGGCGCATCTCAGCATCGGTGGCATCGCACTGCACAACGAAGCTTTGGCCGTTCATCAGGCGGGAGTCATCACGCCGTTTTCCGGTTCGGGCCAGTCCTGCGGCACGATGCACAGCAGCGGCTCGCGGAACAGCTCGGTGAGGTTGAACTCTTCACGGCAGGTGGAGGAAAGGAACGCGATATCCACCTGACCGGTTCGCAGCCATTCCTTCACATCGTCGTAGGTGCCCTGATACACCTCGATCTCGATCTGCGGGTAGTGGGTCATAAAGCTTTTGAGCAGGCCCGGCAGCAGCGAAGCACACACCGAGTTGAATACGCCCAGCTTCACCTTGCCCTTTTCCAGGCCGTTCAGGCGGGCGATGCTCTGCTTGAGGGCCTCGTCGCTGTTGAGCACATCGCGAATAGAGGGATACAGGGATGCGCCGTAGCTGGTCATGGATACGCCGTTTTTGCCGCGGTTGAACAGAGCAAAGCCCAGCTCCTCCTCCATTACGGCAATGGCGTGACTGATGGCCGATGGGGTCAGGTGCAGCTGCTGTGCCGCCTTGTTGAAGCTGCCCTGCCGGGCCACGGCATCAAAAATCTCGTAGGAAAAAAGCGTCATGCCCAAAGCCTCCTTCCGTTTTTACTGGTTCGGAGACGCCCGATTCTCTGTGAATCTTTTTCATCTTTCATTTGAGATAGTTCAATTATCTTCTTGATTGTACTATCCCGCGCCTTTTCTGTCAAGCATTTTTGCCCGATTTATGCGCCTTTCCGGCGTATTTTGTCAAAGATGACGCAGGAGCCTGCCAGCCTGCGCCGTATCATTAAAAAAGCACAAAAAGTAGATTTTTATCAAGTGAGGGATTCCTTATGACCGAGACTGCCAAAGCCCCTGTCCGAGCTGTGGACTCAGCGGCACAGCGCTCAAATACATCGCCTGCATCACCATGCTCATTGATCACATCGGCGCCTCCTGCATCGAAGCCGATATCCTGCTGCCGGCCCTCGCCGCCGGTGCTGCCAGCTGCGGTGGCATCCCGGTCAGCACCCTGCTGGCGGCAGACCGTGTGCTGCGGTATATCGGGCGGCTGGCCTTTCCCATCTTCTGCTTTCTGGCCGTGGAGGGCTTTCTGCACACCCACGATGTAAAAAAATACGTCCGGCGGCTTCTGCTGTTCGGCCTTCTGAGCGAAGTGCCTTTTGACCTTGCCTTTTTCCGCACACCGTTCGCCCCGCAGCACCAGAACGTTTACTGGACGCTGGCGCTGGGCGTGCTGGCTATGGCAGGACTCAAGCGCTTTGAAAAGGAAAACGGCCTGCCCGGCTGGCAGGGGCTTGTGTGGGCGGGCGGCTGCGCCGCGCTGGCGCTGGCTGCCAACACCGACTACCACGCCATCGGCGTGCTCATCATCTGCACCCTGTACCTGACCCGCGCAGACCGCAAGCGGCAGTGCCTTGCAGGTGCGCTGCTGTTTTTGTTCGAGCTGACTGCGCCGCTGGCCTTTGTGCTGGTCTGGTTCTACAACGGGCAGCGCGGCGCGTGCAGTCCGCTGCAAAAAAAAGCCTTTTACTGGTTCTACCCGGTGCACCTGCTGGTGCTGGCAGGTATCACGAACCTTATGCTATAACAGTAGAAAGCCCGCCGTCCAAAGACAGCGGGCTTTTTTGCAGCTTCTCACATCGGGAACATAACGCCCGTCAGCAGCAGCATGGCAGGCACTGTGACCAGCATACACACGGTGGAGTGGGCCACCGCCTGACTGGCAAGGGTCGCTTCGGTGCCGGTCTGCTTGGCCAGCACAGCGGCAAGGCTGCCGGCCGGGCAGCATGCAATGATGGACAAGCCGGTGCGCAGCACATTGTCCAGCGGCAGCAGCCACAGCAGCAGCACGAACAGCACCCCTGCCTGCGTGAGCAGCTCCGGCTCACCGTCCACGGCTGCACCAGCCAGCATGGTACAGGGCAGCAGAAGCTTCATGATAAAATCCGACAAAAACTTGCTGTCACGATCCTTGATGATGCCGCTGCGTGCACCTACATAGCCCAGCAGCACTTCCAGAAAGATCACCGTGATCTGACCCGCCAAAACGCCAAACGCCATTGGTTCCTCCTCTTTGTTCCACAAGCCGCATTTTTCCTTTATAAAGGAAAAAGCCCATTGATTTCAACGAATCAACGAGCTTTTTCTTGGCGGAGTAGGAGGGATTTGAACCCTCGCGCCGTTGTTTAGACGACCTACGCCCTTAGCAGGGGCGCCTCTTCGACCTCTTGAGTACTACTCCAGAGCAAAGTGTGTTACACTTATTCAATAAAAAATGGCGGAGAGAGTGGGATTCGAACCCACGGTACGTTGCCGTACGGCAGTTTTCAAGACTGCTTCCTTAAACCACTCGGACATCTCTCCTTGTGGACATCCGCCTTACGCCGTGTCGAATGCCTATTTAATTTACCAGATTTGCACGCCGGTGTCAAGCCTTTGGCGCAATTTTTTTCTTTCAGCCTTAAAAACAAAATTTACCACAACCTTTTTGGGTCTTGGCCTGTTTCAGGTCTTTACAAGTACACCTTTTTGTTGTATAATAAACACAAGAAAATTTCCTCGCGGTGTAAAGGAGAAATATACCATGTCGTTTTCAGAACTTTTGAAGCAGTGCCGCAAAAAGCAGGGCATCAGCCAGGCTGAGCTGGCTTCCAAACTGGGCGTGACACAGCAGGCTGTCGGCAAATGGGAAAGCGGCAAGTCCTCTCCCGATCCGTCTACCGTGGCCCGCATTGCCGAGCTTTTGAATACCACAGCAGATTATCTGCTGGGCCTGTACCGCCCGGTAAGCAATGTTTCCGCCCCGGAAGAGCGGTTCTTTGGCAGCTATTCTGAAAGCCTGATCCCGGTGATCGGCACGGTAAAGGCCGGTTACGGTGCCCTCGCCTTTGAGGAGGACTACGGTCAGGAGTATGCCCGTGTGAAGGACCCCTCCAACTATTTTTATCTGGTGGTGCGCGGCGACAGCATGGAGCCCCGCATTCAGGACGGCGACCTTGCCCTTGTGCACAAGCAGGACACACTGGAAAACGGCGACCTTGGCGTGCTGATCTACGGCGATGAGGGCGAGGGCACCCTGAAGCGCTATATCCAGCGCGGCAACTGCGTGGTGCTGCAGCCTTTCAACCCGGCCTACAGCGAAATGGTCATCAAGGGCGAGGACCTGAATCATTTGCACATCGCCGGCCGCGTGGTGGAAACCAAGGCGAAGTGGTAATAACTCCTTCCGTCTGCTCACGCTGTTCGCAGCCACCTCCCTCATGGAGGGAGGCCTTGGCAAAACCGGAAACTTTCCCGTACTGCCAAAGGCTCCTCCTCCGGGGGAGCTGGCACGGCGGCAGCCGTGACTGAAGGAGTTCGGCACAAATTGATGTAAAGCCATCTGCATTTTGCGCATGGCTTTATTTTTTGACCCTTTTCCCCACTTTGGAGGTGTATTCTGCATGGAACAGACCCTGATGGACAAGCTTACCATTCTGGCCGACAGCGCCAAATATGATGTTGCCTGCACCTCCAGCGGCGCATCCCGCACCGCGCGGGCAGGCATTCTTGGCAGCTGCTATGCACCGGGCTGCTGCCACGCCTTTACCGCTGATGGCCGCTGTGTAAGCCTTTTAAAGGTGCTCATGACCAACTGCTGTGCCTTCGACTGCAGCTATTGCGTCAACCGCAAGTCCAACGATATCCCCCGTGCCACCTTCACGCCCCGGGAATTGGCTGAGCTGACTGTGGAGTTTTACCGCCGCAACTACATTGAAGGATTGTTCCTTTCCAGCGCGGTGCTGGGCACGCCGGACTACACCACCGAACGGATGCTGGCCGCCCTGCGGCTGCTGCGGGGCGAATACCGCTTTGGGGGCTACATCCACGCCAAGGCCATCCCCGGCACCAGCCGGAACTGTTGCAGCAGCTGGGATATCTGGCCGACCGCCTGAGCGTGAATGTGGAGCTGCCCAGTGAGCAGAGCCTGAACCTGCTGGCCCCGGACAAAGGGCGGCACTCCATTTTCCGACCCATGAAGCAGATTGCAGTTTCCGGCGCGCAGAGCAAACAGGAGCTGACCGTCTACCGCCATGCGCCAAAGTTCGCACCCGCCGGGCAGAGCACCCAGATGATCGTAGGCGCTTCGCCGGAGACAGACTACCACATTTTAAAGCTCACTGAGGGCATGTACCAGAAGTACAGTCTGAAACGGGTGTTCTACTCCGCCTACATCCCGGTAGCCGAGGACACCCGCCTGCCTGCGCTGGACACCAAACCCCCGCTTTTGCGGGAGCACCGGCTGTATCAGGCTGACTGGTTGCTGCGGTTTTACCAGTTCAAGGCAGACGAAATTCTGGATGAAGCCAACCAGAGCTTCAACCCCTACCTCGACCCAAAATGCAACTGGGCCGTGCAGCACTACGGGCTTTTTCCGGTAGATGTGAACCGCGCGCCCTTTGAAATGTTGCTGCGTGTGCCGGGCATCGGCCCCAAAAGTGCCCGGCGCATCTGGCACGCGCGCAAGCTTTCCAGCCTTGGGTTGGACGAGCTGAAGCGCATGGGCGTGGTGCTCAAGCGGGCACAGTATTTCATCACCTGCAAGGGTTTTGCGGGTGCGCACCGGGCCGTGGCACCGCCGGGCGGGAGCGCATCCACGCAGGCGCTCATCGACCCAACGTGTTCGGCGGCAGCTGCGAACAGCTCAGTCTGTTCACGCCGCCTGCGGTGGACGATCTGATCACGCAGGGCGTGGCACCGCGCGCAGCCATGCGCATGGTGCGGGAGGAGGCAGTGCAATGTCTGGCGAAGGCGCTGTAAATGTTCAAGTTCAGAAAGCCCGCAGGCTCCACGATGCGGATGTGGTGTACCTCTACGACAGCAGCTTTGAAGGCTTTCTGTGCTGCGTGTTCGAGAGCTTTGCCCAGCACGAGATCCCCTTTGCGGTGTGGACACCCCAGCGGGAAACTTCCACCCTGTACCCGGTCAAGGACATTCCCACCGACCACGCCAAGGCTCAGCGGGTGTTTGCCAGCTTTGGCAGAAAGCTTGGCCCCGAGACAGAGTACCTCGTCAGCCGGGATTTCCTCTCCGGGCGGGAGGACAAGGAGCTGCTGCTCATCCGCTTTCTGCATCTGGCCTTCGCTCTCGGCCCCGGCACCGTGAAGCGCACCGGCCACCCGGACGTGGCCCCGCTGTATGAGATGAAGAAAAGCCTTGACTGGGAAGTGGACAAGTTTCAGGGCTTTGTGCGGTTTGAGGAGCACGACGGGATGCTGGGCGCCGTCATCCACCCCAAAAACTACATCCTGCCGCTGCTGCGGCCCCACTTTTGCGGGCGCTTCCCGGAAGAGAACTTTATGATCTACGATGCGGTGCATCAGGCTGTGCTGCTGCAGGAGGACCACAAGGCCCGGCTGCTGGAGCTGGCTGCACCGCTGGAGCTGCCGCCGCCCAGCGAGCGGGAGCAGCAGTTTCAGGCATTGTGGAAGCAGTTCTACCAGACGCTGGAGATCAAGGCCCGCCACAACGAAAAATGCCGCATGACCCACTGCCCCAAGCGCTTTTGGGCCGATATGGTGGAGATGAAAGATGAATTTTAACAAAAACGTTGCATCTGCGGCGTTGCAACCCCCAAAACCTATGGTATACTATAAGAGATATCCGGCAGGCCTTCTGCCGAACACTCCCGCACTGCTGCGGGGCAACACAAAAGGAGTATTGTAGCGTTATGGTTCGCATTACTATGGAAGACGGCGGCATCATCGATATCGAGCTGAACGAAGAAGCCGCTCCTATCACCTGTGAGAATTTCAAGAAGCTGGTCAGCGAGGGCTTTTACAACGGCCTGACCTTCCACCGCGTGATTCCCGGCTTTATGATTCAGGGCGGCTGCCCGCTGGGCAACGGCACCGGCGGCCCCGGCTGGAACATCAAGGGCGAGTTTGCTGCAAACGGCGTGAACAATCCGCTCAAGCACACCCGCGGCGTGATCAGCATGCACGCGCCATGAACCCAACAGCGCCGGCAGCCAGTTCTTCATCATGCATCAGGATGCACCTCATCTGGACGGCCAGTACGCTGCCTTTGGCAAGGTGGTTGCAGGCATGGATGTTGTGGATAAGATCGCAGCTGTCCGCACCGACTGGAACGATAAGCCCACCACCCCGGTCAAGATGAAGACCGTGGAGCTCATTGAGGGCTGAATTTCAAACCCCAAAAATCCCGACACCTTGCGGTGCCGGGATTTTTTGTTTTTGTTGATGCTTGTTTTTAGCAGCCTTCCTTTTCGGCCAGCTTGCGGCCCATGAGCACGCCCATGACCGAAGCCATCATCAGGCCGCGGGTCCAGCCGGAGGAGTCGCCCAGACAGTGCAGGCCCTTGATGTTGGTGTCAAGGTTCTCATCCATCTTCACCTTGTTGGAGTAGAACTTCAGCTCCGGGCTGTACAGCAGGGTCTCGTTGGCGGCAAAGCCGGGCACCACCATATCCAGCATCTTGATGAACTCAATGATGTTGGTCATGGCGCGGTAGGGCATGGCGGCGGTGATGTCGCCTGCCACGGCATCCTTCAGGGTGGGCTTCACGTTGGACTGGGCCAGCTCCTTCTGCCATGTGCGCTTGCCGTCCAGAATGTCGCCGTAGCGCTGCACCATGATGTGGCCTGCGCCCAGCATGTTGGTCAGCTCGCCCACCTTCTGGGCGTAGGCGATGGGCTGGTTGAATGGCTCGGTAAAGTTGTGGGAGACCAGAATCGCAAGGTTGGTGTTCTCGCTCTTTTTCTCCTTGAAGCTGTGGCCGTTGACCACGGCAAGGTCGTTGTCGTAGTTTTCCTGCGCCACAAAGCCGCCGGGGTTCTGGCAGAAGGTGCGCACCTTGTTCTTCCAGGGCTTGGGGTAGCCAATGAGCTTGGACTCATACAGCACCTTGTTCACCTTTTCCATGACCTCGTTGCGGCACTCCACGCGCACACCGATGTCCACGGTGCCGGGCTTGTGGGCAATGTGGTGCTCGGCGCAGATCTTTTCCAGCCAGTCCGCACCGCGGCGACCGGTGCCAATGACCACGGTATCCGCATACACAGGCCGGACCTGATCGCCGTCCTTCAGCAGTACGCCCTTGCACTCCTCATTCTCAAGGATGATGTTCTCGCACTCAGTATTGAACAGCATCTCCACGCCGTTGTCGGCCAGATAGTTCTGGATGGCAAGGTACAGCTGCTGCGCCTTCTCTGTGCCCAGATGGCGGATCGGGCAGTCCACCAGCTTCAGGCCGGCATGGATGGCGTTCTTGCGGATCTCCTTGATCTCCTCGCCGGTGTAGATGCCCTCCACATGGGGGTCTGCGCCGAACTCAAGATAGATCTTGTCGGTGTAGTCGATAAGCTCCTGTGCAAACTCCTCTCCGATCAGGGCGGGCAGGTCGCCGCCCACCTCATAGGAGAGGCTCAGCTTGCCATCCGAGAAGGCACCTGCACCGGAAAAGCCGGTGGTGATGGCGCAGGTGGGGCGGCAGTTGACGCAGTGGCCCACTTCGGCTTTGGGGCAGTGGCGCTTTTCCACGGGCTTGCCCTTTTCCACCAGCAGCATCTTCTTTTTGCTGCCGTGGCGCAGCAGCTCCACAGCGGTAAAAATGCCAGCCGGGCCGGCACCGACAATAATCAGATCATACTTTTCCATTTCTCTTTTATCCTTTGCTGTTTTGATTGCGAACTCCTTCCGTCAAACCCTTCGGGTTTGCCAGCTCCCTCATTGAGGGAGCCTTTGGCATTCCGGCAAACTTCCGCGGAAACGGAAAAGTCTCCGGTTTGGCCAGAGGCCCCATCCCAGAGGGGGCTGTCTGCGAAGCAGACTGGAGGAGTTTCCTTATTTCTCGTTCTCCTGTTCCACAGTGGCGCTCTCATCTACCTCGTCCAGTTCCACGGCAGTGGCCTCGGCATCGGTGCGGGTCACATCCGGGGCGACCACGCCGTCACCGTTCAGGTCTTCACCGGTCAGGGACTCCAGCATGGACTGAGTCTCCGGGTGCAGCTTGGCAAAACGGCGCACGGCCAGCACCGTGTACAGGGCGCTGAGCAGGTTGATGGAACCCTCCACGATCAGGATGATGCCAATGGCCATGACCAGCGTTTCCATGGTGCCGAAGGGGTTCAGGATCATGATAACGCCCAGCACCACGCTGAGCACCGGCAGCAGCAGAAAGCTCTTCCAGCTGGAATAGCCGCAGCGGCGCAGGTCCAGTGCGTTCTGCACACGACTGATGCTGTCAAAGATCACGAACAGGCCGAACACGACGGGCAGGATACTCACCACGATGTCGCTGCGCAGGATCAGGAACGCACCCAATGCCAGACAGATGATGCCGGAGATCAGGGTGAGCTGGCTCTGGAACACACCGCGTTCCACCACAAAATAGCGGATGAGCTGCACCGCCGCGCAGGCCAGCACCACAGCGCCCAGCGCATAGCACACGATGTTCAGGGCCGTGGTGGGCTTCATGAGCAGAAAAACGCCCAGACCCAGATACAGCGCACTCATGAGCACCAGATTCCATTTGAGCTTTTTTACCATAGAGATCACGTTCCTTTCCTTTGCAGGGACAGTTTTTCACGCCCCTCATTCGGCAGGGGAATACATGGGGGCAATGATGTTTTTGTTGATGCGGGCGTAGAAGCCAAGGCTCAGCAGGACACTGACGATCTCAGCGATGAGGAAGGCCCACCAGACATTGTTGACATTGCCGGTCTGTGCCAGCAGCCATGCGGCCGGCAGCAGCACGAACAGCTGACGGCAGACCGAAACGATCAGGCTGAACACACCGTTGCCCAGTGCCTGAAACACCGAGCTGAGCACGATGCTGGCACCCGCCAGCAGGAAATGCAGGCAGATGATGCGCATGGCTGGGATGCCAATGGCCAGCATGGCATCACTGGCCGCAAAGATGCCAAGCACCTTATCCGGTGCGAACTGGAAGATGCAGAAACCAATGAGCATGATGCACTCGGCATAGCAGACTGCCAGCTTGATGGTTTTTTTCACGCGGTCCGGTCTGCGGGCACCGTAGTTGTAGCTGATGATGGGCACCATGCCGTTGTTCAAGCCAAAGATGGGCATGAACACGAAGCTCTGCAGCTTGAAGTACACACCCGAACACCGCCACCGCTGTGGCCGAGAAGCTCATGAGGATCAGGTTCATGCCAAAGGTCATCA
>ENA-OQCF01000696-OQCF01000696.1-human-gut-metagenome-genome-assembly--contig:-NODE-696-length-12576-cov-4.672504_pt1 | contig 12576 bp, 17 predicted proteins | sample MGYA00242756_ERZ504573 | MGnify/ENA primary metagenome ERZ504573 (study PRJEB26092, sample SAMD00036240) | human gut metagenome | host: Homo sapiens | study: EMG produced TPA metagenomics assembly of...
CAGCGCCTTGGCGGCTTTGAAGCCTACGGCCCATCTCCAGGCCTGAACGCCCCATCAACGACCTGTCCCGCGGCTGCAATGCGAGGAGGTCTACAAGATGGCCCTGATCACCGCCGCGCTGATCTGAGTTAAAATCCCTACATAAAAAGCAACTGCCGCCCGCGATATACAAAACGGGCGGCAGTTTTTTGTGTGGCAGGGGGCGCATATAGAATGCACCCCCTGCGGAAATTGCAATTTTCTTGTGATATAAACTAAATTTTCTGCGTGTCGGGGTCGATGCTTGCATCCGCCCCTATAAAAAAATGTCCGCTGCAATTTTTTTACCGCAGCGGACATTTTTTTATAAACTACCAATCAATAGTGCAGCTTTTCCGCATCCAGCCCCTCCAGCACGGGCAGCATGGCGGCGGCCTCGGCGCGGGCGGCAATGGGGTCCATCATCAGGAAGTTGCCGCACTCGACGGCGGATGCGCCGGGAATCTCTCCCTCGTACTCCGCCATCCAGGCAAAGGCGCTGCGGGTCAGGTCAAGCGCCTCGGCGGGCGTCAGGCCGGTGGTCAGCAGGTAAAAGCCGGTCAAACAGCCCATGGGGCCGACATAGACAACGCCCCTGCTGTACTTGCTGTTGCGCGCATAGGTTGCGAACAGATGCTCCAGCGTGTGAGCCGCGGCGGGGGAAAGATAGCTGCCCTTGTTGGGCTGCTTCATGCGGATGTCCCAGGTCAAAATCTCGCCGTCAGCACCGTCCTGGCGGGACAGGTACATACCCGGCAGCAGCCTGGTGTGGTCAACACAGAAGCTCGCGATACGTTCCATCGTGGTCCGCCTCACTTCGCCATCGCCTGCACAACACCGCGGACGCAGTCCATGGAAATCGTCATGCCGTCCTTCAGCGTGCGGGTGGCATTGGTAGCACCAACGATAACGGCCTTATCTAGCGTCAGACCGACAATGGCGGAATGGCTGTTCGTACCGGCCTCCTCGGTGATGATACCGGCAGCCTCACGCATGAAAGGCAGCATGTCGTTAGTGGTGAAGGGTACGACCAAAATCTGGCCGGGTTTGAACTTCTTGGCAGCCTCGGTGGCGTTGCGGCACACGCAGACCTCACCCTTGGCGTTGTGGCTGCCGATGCCGACACCGGCCAGCAGAGAATCGCCGACCATGTGGACCTTAATCATGTTGGTGGTGCCGGAGATGCCGACGGGAACACCGGCGGTGACGACGACGAGGTCGCCGTCCTGCACAAGGCCCGCGCTCTTGGCCTTCGCAACCGACATACTGATGAGCTCATCCGTGGAGGTCGCGTAGTCCATCAGCAACGGGGTAACGCCGCGGTAGACGTTCAGCTGGCAGCGGGTAGTTTCATCCAGCACACAGGCGATAATTTGGGTGTCAGGACGGAAGCGGCTCAACAGGCGGGCGGTCTCACCGCTCTTGGAAGCCGTGATGATGGCGGAAGCGCCGATGTCTGTAGCGGTGGTGCAGGCGGCATGGCCGACGGCAGCGCTGATGTTCAGGCGGCTGTTGTCCGTACCGGAGTGGTGGACCAGACTGTCAAAGCTGGAGTCTGCCTCGGTGGTCTCGGCAATCGTAGCCATGGCCTTCAGTGCCTCGACGGGGTACTTGCCCGCGGCGGTTTCACCGGAGAGCATGACCGCGCCGGTGCCGTCGTAGATGGCGTTGGCCACGTCGGTGATCTCGGCACGGGTCGGGCGGGGGTTGACGATCATGGAATCCAGCATCTGGGTAGCGGTAATGCAAATTTTACCGGCGCTCATGGCGCGATCGATCAGGTGCTTCTGGATGGCCGGGATCTCGGCAAAGTCGATCTCAACGCCCATATCGCCGCGGGCAACCATGATGCCGTCGGCCACGGTCAGAATCTCGTCGATGTTGTCGATGCCCTCCTGGTTCTCGATCTTCGCGATGATGCGGATCTTGGAGTTGTGCTCGTCCAGGATGTGGCGGATATCCATAATGTCCTGCGCGTTGCGGGCAAAGCTGGCGGAGATCAGGTCAAAGCCCTGCTCGACGCCAAACAGAATATCGCTCGTGTCGCGCTGGCTCATATACGGCATGGACAGATGCACGCCGGGAACGTTGACGCCCTTCTTGGTCTTGATGATGCCGTCATTGCAGACCGTGCAGACAATGTCGGTGTCGCCGACCTCGTCAATGCGCAGCTCGATCAGACCGTCGTCCAGCATGATCCGGCCACCGGGCTTGACGTCGTGGGGCAGCTCCTTGTAAGTGACGGAGCAGATTTCGTTCGTGCCCTCTACGCTGCGGGAGTCAGGGTGAACTTCTGGCCGGTGGTCAGCTTCTCCACACCGTTCTTGAACTCACCCAGACGAATCTCGGGACCTTGGTGTCCAGCATACAGGCAATGGGCAGGTCCAGCTCCTTGGACAGTGCGCGTACCTTGTCAAAGCGACCCTTGTGCTCCTCGTAGTCGCCATGAGAAAAGTTGAAACGCGCGACGTTCATGCCGTTCTCCATCAGCTGGCGCAGAATGCCCGGCTTATCGGTGGACGGACCCATAGTACAGACGATCTTGGTTTTACGCATAAAGCTTATCCTCCGTTTTACATTTCTACTTTATATACTTTAGCAAAGCTTAGCGGTATTATACTACAAGTCCGCCGTGGGAGACAAGAGGAAAACGGCTTTCGTCTGAAAAAAACCGCACAAAAATTGTTTCCTTTCTGCCCGTTAATTTTTACACAATTTCAGCTCGTTCCGTGCAAATTATGCCACAGCACGGGTACAGCCCGACTTACAAGCCACCGGCGTTCTTCTGTGCCCGGCGGGTCCGATTTGCAAGCATGGATTGCATGTTTACTTTTTACGGTGTTTACGGTATAATAAAGCCATGAATAGTCCTTTACCACTTACTATATAGGAGAAGCATCATGCAAAACGTGTATTTCTGATTGTGCTCGACAGCTTCGGCGTCGGCGCAGAGCCGGACGCGCCCCTTTTCGGCGATGTCGGCACCAACACACTGGGGGCCATTGCAGGGCATCCCAATTTCAGGGGTGATAACCTTGCCAGGCTCGGCATGTTCAATCTGGACGGCGTGACCTGCGGCACACCCGCAGCCGCCCCCATCGGCAGCTATGCCCGCCTGCGTGAAGCCAGTGCCGGCAAGGATACGACCATCGGTCACTGGGAAATCGCGGGTTTGCTGAGTGCCGAACCGCTGCCCACCTTCCCGGACGGTTTCCCGCAGGAGCTGCTGGATGCGTTCACCGCCAAAACCGGCTATAAGGTTCTGTGCAACAAGCCCTATTCCGGCACCGACGTCATCCGCGACTACGGCGAGGAGCACATGAAAACTGGCGCACTCATCGTCTACACCTCCGCCGACAGTGTGTTCCAGATCGCTGCGAACGAAGCATCGTCCCTGTGGAAAAGCTGTACGAGATCTGCGCACAGCGCGGGAGCTGCTGACCGGTAAATACGGCGTGGGCCGCGTCATTGCCAGGCCGTTCGTGGGCGACTGCGCCGCCAACTTCACCCGCACGCCGCGCCGCCATGACTACAGTCTGGTCCCGCCGCACGACACGATGCTCGACGCCATCCTGGCCGCGGGCAAGCAGACCATCGGTGTCGGCAAGATTCACGACATCTTTGCGGGCAAGGGCATCGGCGAGACTATCCGCACCTCCGGCAACACCGAGGGGCTGCAGGTCACGCTGGAGCTGGCGGACCGCGATTTTGAGGGTCTGGCCTTCGTCAACCTCGTCGACTTTGATATGCTCTACGGCCACCGCCGCAACATTGCGGGCTACGCCGCCGCCGCTGCCGAGTTCAACGACTGGCTGCCCGGCTTTATGGCAAAAATGCGCCCGGGTGACATCCTGATGGTCACGGCGGATCATGGCTGCGACCCCAGCTACACCAAGACCACCGACCACACCCGTGAGCACGTGCCGTTCCTGATTTACGGCGACGAGGTCAAGCCCGGCGTCAACCTGCACACCCGCTACAGCTTCGCCACGATTGCCGACACTGTCTGCAAGGCGCTGGGCGTTGACTACTGCCCGGCGGGCTGCGGTGTTTATGATGAAATTGCCCGCTAAGGTGGGCGTTCTTGTGCTGGACCTGCTGGCCGCAGTGCTGGTCCTCTATTCGGTTTCGCTGATTTTTCTGTCCAACTTCAACATGGGCAACCTGATGGTCTGGCTGCTGACGGCCTGCGTGGCCGGGTACGCCGTGTTCCGCCGTCCGCTCAGCCTGTGGTTTTCCGCGGGCCCAGGACGGGTCGTTTTCTGGGTGCTGGCCGTTCTGGCCGGGGTGTATCTGGCGCTGATCGCCTTTGTGTCGGTCAGCGGCTATATGAACCCGCCCACGGGGGACGAAAGGGTCATCATCGTACTGGGGGCCGGGCTGCATAAGGATAAACCCAGCAAGCTCCTGCAATGCCGCCTGAATAAGGCGTATGACTACGCCGCAGCCCATCCGAAAACAATGGTCATCACCAGCGGCGGGCAGGGCCGCGACGAATGGCTGCCCGAGGGCGACGCCATGCGGGACTACCTGATTGCCAAAGGACTGCCTGCGGACCGCGTGCTTGCCGAATCCGGTTCGACCTCCACCGAGGAAAACTTTGCCTTCTCACTGACCATCCTGCGGGAGCATGGCTTTGATGAGACAACGCCCATCGTCTACGTTTCCAATGCGTTCCACTGCTACCGCGCCGGGAAATACGCCGCCCTGGCGGGCTTCACCACCGCCACGGCGCTGCCCGCTGCAACGCCGCTGCGCAGTGTGCTGCCATGCTATCTGCGGGAGGCACTGGCACTGCTCTACTACTGGGTATTCAAAACGTCCGCCAGCGGACCGATGCATGCGATGGTCGGCCTGCTGGAGCTGAATAAAAATTTCTTTTATAAATAGGAGGGGACTGCCATGCAGATCCGCTATTACAAGGAGTACAGCCGGTTTCTGAACCGTTTTATGGAGTTTAAGGTCTACGGCCATGCCGGACGCCCCATCGTCATTTTCCCGTGCCAGAGTGGCCGCTTCTTCGACTGGGAGGATCGTAATATGTGCAACGCGGCGGCCCCCTGGATCGACAGCGGCAAGCTGCAGATCTTCACCGTCGACAGCATCGACCCGAGAGCTGGGACAATAACGGCCCCGAACGCCCGCGCATCGAGATGCAGGAGCGCTGGTACAACTATATCTGTGAGGAGTTCGTCCCCCGTCTGCTGGAGATCAACCGTGAGCAGAGCGAGGACCACACAGGCTGCATCCTGACCGGTGGTGCCAGCATGGGCGGCGGCCACGCCGTCAACTTCTACTTGCGCCGCCCCGACATCTTTAACGGCACGATTGCCTGAGCGGCCTGTACTCCTCCGGTATGTTCTTCGGCAGCTACATGGACGACCTTGTCTACCGCAATTCTCCCTGCGATTATATGCGCAACTTCCCGACGACTCACCCCTACATGAAGCTGTTTGAGAAGGCCGACAAGTTCATTATGTGCTGCGGCCAGGGCGCGTGGGAAGCTGACCTGCTGGCCTCCACGAAGGAGCTGCAGGCCATTCTCGAGAGCAAGGGCATCCATCCCATCGTGGACATCTGGGGCCAGGATGTCTCCCACGACTGGTACTGGTGGGAGAAGCAGTGGGTCTACTTCCTGCAGATGACCCTGGGCGACGCATAACGAATACAGTAAGGAACACGATTCTATGGATTTTTGGCACGATGCAGCGGCGCAAAAGCGCTGGCTGCGCCGCTTTGCGCTGCTGACGGGCGTGCTGCTGCTGCCCGTGCTGGTGCTGGCGGTCTTTGCGCGCCCCTCGGCAGATGATTTCATCTACGCCGCCCGCACCCATGCCGTGGTGCAGCAGTACGGCCTTGACCTGCCGCGTCTGCTGCGGGCCGCGTGGGACACCAACGTCTATTACTATGAGAACTGGCAGGGACTCTACGTTTCCGGCTTTACGCTGGCGTTTCAGCCCGCCATCTTCGGCAACAAATATTATGGTGCCACGCTGGTCTGCGTGCTGCTGCCGCTGTTTTTCTGCCTGTATGGGCTGGCACGGTGCGTGGTGCTGCGTCTGGACCCGGCGCAAAGGCGTCTGCCCTGGGCACTGGCGCTGCTGCTGACCTTCGCCTTTATCGAGGGCATGCCGCCCCCGTGGAGGGATTGTACTGGTTCAACGGTGCCATGAACTACCTGCCGTACTTTTCGCTGGCCGTGCTGAACGCCGGGCTGGCGTTTGCGCTCTGCTTTGCCAATAAGCTGCCAACCCGCCGCAAATTTTTCTATGCGGCAGCGGGCTGTGTGTGCAGCCTTGTCATCGGCGGCGGGCATCAGGTGGCCGGGCTGCTGAACGTGCTGGTCCTGCTGTTGGCCGCGGCGCTCTGCGCTGTGCGCCGCCGTAATTTCTGGCAGGTCCCCGCGCTGGCCGCGGCCATGGCGGGGCGCTTTTGATGTGTTGGCCCCCGGCACGCAGGTGCGTACTGCAGGCTTTGCCGGTGCGGGCTTTGCGGAGGCTGTCGTCAAGAGCTTTATCCTCGCCGCCATGGAGTGGATCCGCTGGCTGGATGTGCCGCTGCTCTGTCTGCTGGCACTGCTTGTACTGCCGCTTTTGCATCTGACCCGCAGCGCCGTGCTTTCGGACCGGGTGTTCCGCCATCCGTGGCTCGGCCCGGCGGTCACCTTCGTGCTAATGTGGGCCATGATCTTTCTGCCGTCCTACACAATGGGCGGCATCGGTGCCGGGCGGCTTTTGAACGTTGTCTGGATGACCTTTGTGCTGGGTCTGGCTGCCACCGAGTTTTTGCTGCTCGGCTGGCTCGAGCGCGTGCGCGGCGTTTCTCTGCATGGTGCAGAGCAGTTCTGCCGCCGCCAGGCCCGCCTCTGCCGCTGCTTGCCGCCGCTATGCTCCTCTGCATGGCCTGCATCGGCAGCCACACCGTAAAGGAGGGCCAGGACAGCTACTTCGCCACCAGTCTCGAGGCCACCTATGAGTTGGCCAATGGCAGCGCCAGACGCTACGCCGACGCCCTCGACACGCGGGAGGCACTGCTGAACGACGCCGCCCAGCCGGATGTTCCATCCGCCCGCTGAACGATGACGAACGCCCGTGGCTGCTGTTCTATACCGATGTCGCGCCCGGCCCCGATATGTGGGGGCTGACGCCGTACTTTGGCAAGCAGTCTGTCACAATTTCGGATTTTGAATGACACAAACCCCTGCCGTGCCGCAGGGGTTTTGCATGAATGCAATTCCTATTGAGCAGGTAGGAAACCGCACCTGCCATACTGATTCTATAAAGAGGCTTCCGCATGATCTATCTTGACTATACTGCCAACACCCCGGCAGACCCCGACGTTCTGGACGCATACCTTGCGGCGGAGCGCCGTTATATCGCCAACCCCAACTCTACCCACATTGCCGGGCAGGAGGCCCGCGCCGAGATGGAGCGGGTGACCCAATCCATTGCGCAGCACCTTGGCGTGCAGCCTGCCGAGATCATCTACACCTCGGGCGCGAGCGAGGCAAACAACCTTGCCCTCAAGGGCATTGCCCATGCGTCGCGGCACATCGGCAAGCACATCATCTCCACCCAGCTGGAGCACTCCTCGGTGGGCGCGTCGCTGTCGGCTTTGCAGCAGCAGGGGTACGAGATCGACCTGCTGGACATTGGCCGCGACGGCAGGGTAGACCTGGACCAGCTGCGGGAGCTGATGCGCGACGATACGATCCTGGTCGCCGTCTGCGCTGTGGACAGTGAGCTTGGCACGATCCAGCTCATTCGGGAGATTGCCGGAATCGTCAAGCCGTACCCCAGCTGCCGCCTACACGTGGACGCCACCCAAGCCGTCGGCAAGACGACCTCTGGCTTGACGGCGTCGATACGATGAGCTTCACTGCCCACAAGTTCTACGGCCCCAACGGCATCGGCGCGCTGTACAAGCGCCGCGGCCTCGTCATTGAGCCGCAGATTTCCGGCGGTGCCAGCACCACGATCTACCGCAGCGGCACGCCGACGCTGGGTCTTGCCGTCAGCCTGGACGCCGCACTGACCAAAGCACTGGCCGGGCAGGACGCCCGCAACGCCCATGTGCAAAGGCTGCATGACCGCCTGCTGGCGGGCTTGCTGCAATACAGCCTTGTGCGCGTCAACAGCCCCGCGCATGCTGTGCCGCATATCGTCAATGTCAGCGTGACCGGCGTCAAGGGCACGCGGTTTCAGCAGGCGCTGAGCGAACAGGGCGTCTGCGTGTCGGTCAAATCGGCCTGCTCGTCGGACGGTCTGCCGTCCAAGGCCGTGTTCGCCGTCAGCCGGGATCGCCGCAACGCGCTGTCCAGCTGGCGCATCAGCATCAGCCACCTGACCACCGACGCGGAGATCGACGGCTTCCTGCAAGCCTTTGACACCTGCTACAAAAACCTGACGAATAAGGAGAATTGACCCTTGGAACGCCAATTAGAGACCTATCAAAAAATCGAGCGCAGCATTATCAAAAAATTCCGCAAGCAGCTTTGGACGCCCTTCATTGTGGCCGTCAAGCGGTACGAGCTGATCCAGGCCGGGGACAAGATCGCCGTCTGCATCTCCGGCGGCAAGGATTCGATGCTTATGGCCAAGCTCCTGCAGGAATTGCAGCGCCACAGCGAGGTTCCGTTTGAGCTCGTCTACCTCGTCATGGACCCCGGCTATAATGAAATCAACCGCCAGAAGATCGAGAGCAACGCCGCGCTGCTGCACATTCCCATCACAGTATTTGAGACGAACATCTTTGATGTTGCCAACAACAGTGATAAGTCGCCCTGCTACCTCTGCGCCCGCATGCGCCGCGGCCACCTGTACAAGAAAGCGCAGGAGCTTGGCTGCAACAAAATCGCGTTGGGACATCATTTTAATGATGCCATCGAGACGACAGTCATGAGCATGTTCTACGGCTCCCAGCTGCAGGCCATGCCGCCGAAGCTGCACAGCACGAACTTCCCGGGCATGACGCTGATCCGCCCGATGTACTGCATCCGCGAGGATGACATCATCGCGTGGCGCCGCTACAATGAGCTGGAATTTATCCAGTGTGCCTGCCGTTTTACCGAGGCCTGCACGATCTGCGACAACGGCGGAGGCGGCTCCAAGCGACAGGAGGTCAAGGTCCTGCTGCGCCGCCTGATGCGCGACAACCCGAACATCGAAAACAGCATCTTCCGCAGCATCCACGCTGTATCGCTCGACACAATGCCCGGCTACAAGTCCGAGGGTGTGGAGCATTCGTTCCTGGAGCGGTTTGACCGTATTGAGGATGAGCTGAAAAACGCCCGGGAATGATCCTATATAAAGGGGGGTGCCTATGAAACGGATCCTTTGCGCCGCTGTAATACTGCTGCTGGCAGGCTGCGCGTCACGGCCGGCTGATGTGATCGGCACACCTGCGCCGCTGCCTACGCCCGCCCAGACACCGGAAACTGCCCCGACCAGCCAGCCCGACCAAACAGATGAAACCGCAGCCGGTGAATATACGGCCATCCAGCTGCAACAGCAGGATACCCGAAGCGGCCAGCTGCTGGCGCAGGACGGGCTTGCCACAGACGGCTATTATACGATGTGCATGGACGGAAAATGGGGCCTGATGAAAAGTGACGGCACCGTCCTGCTGCCCTGTATCTCCGACCGGCCGATCGAACGCTGCGCCAACGGCTGCCTGCGCTGGCATTTTCTCAGCACCTCGGCCCCGATGATGATGCGGAGCGCAGCAGCTATGAGGCGGCGCTCGCCGCCGAAAATGCCGGCACGCTCTGCACCGGTGAGCATGACGGGCAGAGCTATACATGGACCTATGACATCAACACCGGCCGCGTATGCAAAAGCGCCGGCATGATGGGCGGTGCTGCCGAACTGAACGATGGCGATGCTCTGTATGGGGATTATCTACCCTGTGTGCGGAGTGTGTGGACATCCGGAAACGGTGACCCGGACTATTATACGACAGCCGAGGGCGGCGGAATTGTTTTTGCCAATCTGAAGGAGACCTTCTGAATGGCATTACCTATGCGTCCGCAGGCTGCTTTTATGACCAACCTCTGGCCCCGGTGAAAATCGGTGACAAATGGGCCTACCTTGACCGGAAGGGAAATCTGGCAACGGAAGCCGTGTATGACGCAGTCTACGGCGGCCTGGATTTTTATGAGGATTACACGCCAAAGTATGCCTCACTCCTGCTGAATGGGTATGCTGCCATCTGCCGTGACGGGAAATGGGGTGTGCTGGACGCCGCCGGGAAAGAGTACATCCCCTGCGATTATGCAGGTGCCGCCTGGAATGGCCATATCCTCTGGCTGCAGCGGGACGGACACTGGCAGAGCAGAACGCTGCCCGGCGTGCCGGAGCATTGGCAGGATGCCAAAATGCGCTTTCAGGTTGGTCCGAAGGAGCTAAAGGCAACAGACGCCTTTTGGCAGGTCACCGCAGCCGGAGGCCTGCGGCTGCGTGTAGGGCCGGACACAAGCTACGAAAAAATCAGCCTTGTGCCGGAATACACTGCCCTGCAGGAGTTGGGCCGCAGCGAGGATGGCTGCTGGATGCTGACTCTCTACGGCAGGTGGCACGGCTGGTCAGTATGGAGCATCTTGAAAAAATAACACAATGAAACAACGCAGGAGCCATGCCGCCCAAGCATGCTCCTGCGCTTTGCTTACCATTGCCGCCGGTACTGGCCCGGTGTTGTGCCCTCCACCTTTTTGAAGATGCGCGAAAAGTAATTGGCATCGCTCATGCCGCATTCCTGTGCGATAACCTCAATGTTTTTATCGCTGAATCGCAAAAGGCGCTTTGCCTGTGTGATGCGCAGCTGCATCAGGTAACCTGTGACCGTCTGACCGAACTGCTCCTTAAAAACGCGGGTCAGGTAGAATTTGTTGATGTAAAACTGCTCCGCCAAGGCGTCCAGCGTGATCTTTTCCCCGTAGTGGGCGTCAAGATAATCCTTGATCTCCTGCAGGTTCTGCCGTTTTGCACTCCCTGCGCGCACGGCCTCGGGGTGCCAGCTTTCCTGCATCAGCAGGGTCAGCAGGGCCAGCAGCTTTTCACATATCTGCATGTCGCGCACATAATTGTCGGAATCGGCCAGCGTGTACAGGGCTTCCAGCAGCGCGGCATAGGCGGCTGCATTCTCTGCGCGGAAGCTTGGCTGACCGCCGCGCTCCTCGTATTTTTTGTAGATGGCACCCATGTTCGGGCCGTAAAAATGCACCCAGCGCAGCTGCCACAGGTCCTCGCCCGTATAATGGCGGTACGGCTTGCGGCAGTCAAGAAATGCGCAGTCCCCGGCGCGCAGTGCGCGAGTGGTGCCATCATATTCCAAGGTGCCGCTGCCGCTCTCCACCATGAAGAACAGGTAGGAGGCCAGCCCCTTACGGGTGCTGGCATGGGGGCTGCGCGCCTGCAGCCGGCCAACCTCCTGCAAATGCACAAGATTCGACCGCGCAAAGGGGGAGGGTGTATAAATAATGCGCTGGGAATGCACCAGCTTGCCGTCAAATAACGGTGCTTCCATAACTGCACCTTCCTTGTTTTGTATGGGTGAGCAATGCCCGCCCCGACATCTTAGCCTCTCAGCACTGCAAACCCAGTATACCAAAAAAGTCAATATAATGCTAGTCTTTTGCAAGATTCCCACTGCCCAAGCACAAAATAATGCGGTACAATAACAAACAAGATACGAAAATCCGCGCAGTACGCTGCGCAAGATACAGATGAAAGGGTAGTAACCTATGAAAAAAGCACTCATCACCGGCATCACCGGCCAGGACGGCAGCTATCTGGCTGAGTTCCTGCTGGAAAAGGGCTACGACGTCCACGGCGTCATCCGCCGCTCCTCCGTCGATTACCGCGAGCGCATCGCCCATCTGGAGGGTCACCCGCACTTCCACCTGCACTACGGCGATCTGAGCGACTCCATGAGCATCCTCTCCGTCGTCAGCACCGTGCGGCCCGACGAGATCTACAACCTCGCCGCCCAGAGCCATGTGCAGGTCAGTTTTGATGTGCCGGAGTTTACCGCCGACGTTGATGCCACCGGCGTGTTGCGCGTGCTGGAGGCTGTGCGCCTGTCCGGCCTCAAGGACACCTGCCGCATCTATCAGGCATCTACATCCGAGCTGTACGGCAAGGTCGAGGAGGTTCCCCAGAACGAGAACACACCGTTCCACCCCTACAGTCCCTACGCTGTCGCCAAGCAGTACGGCTTCTGGATCGTGAAGGAGTACCGCGAGGCGTACAACATGTTCTGCTGCTCGGGCATCCTGTTCAATCACGAGTCCGAGCGCCGCGGCGAGACTTTTGTCACCCGCAAGATCACGCTGGCTGCGCCCGCATTGCGCAGGGCAAGCAGGATAAGCTGTATCTGGGCAACCTGTCCAGCCTGCGCGACTGGGGCTATGCCAGGGACTACGTCGAGTGCATGTGCTGATTTTGCAGAACGACAAGCCCGAGGACTTCGTCATCGCCACCGGTGAGCAGCACTCCGTCCGCGAGTTCTGCCAGCTGGCCTTCCACGATGTGGGCATCGAGCTGGAATTTATCGGCGAGG
>ENA-OQCF01000699-OQCF01000699.1-human-gut-metagenome-genome-assembly--contig:-NODE-699-length-12497-cov-3.748585_pt1 | contig 12497 bp, 17 predicted proteins | sample MGYA00242756_ERZ504573 | MGnify/ENA primary metagenome ERZ504573 (study PRJEB26092, sample SAMD00036240) | human gut metagenome | host: Homo sapiens | study: EMG produced TPA metagenomics assembly of...
AGAAAGAAAAAATAATAAGTCAAATAAAAGTAAATAAATCAAAATAAAACACTTCCGTTCGGTGATACTACCAATGGAGGTGTTTTTTGTGAAAAGAAAATTTTCTAAAAAGGTGATTTCAATATTGCTCGTATTTGCAATGCTCATCGGCGGAGCGTGCTTTTCATGCACAAGTGCAGCGGCGTTTGACCTTGACTATATCAGCGAGGACGGAATGAAGCTCGGTTACAGTATAATCAAGGGCTATTCCAAAATGTCGATGAAAAAAGGTCAGTACAAGGACGGGAAAATTGCCGTTTACTGCGGACTTGATGTGAATAATTTATATGTTATGGGTTCGCTTGGTTGGTTCTATATGACAAACGGTGTTGATCTCGACCGAGCAATGACGGATAACGATTACGCAATGGAGATGATTGCAAAGCTTGACTCACACCTTCAAGGTGCAGGCATAACAAATGACAGGGCAAAAGAAAAGAAAGCCGAGATTTTAAAGGATGCAAAGTATGTTTATCAATGCTTTGACACATTGGGACTTTACATTGTTGATGTTGACAAAAACAGAGCCGATGAACTCATGAACGACAGCGGTATTGATTTTGTGCTTGACGGCGTTGCGTTCCCAAAAATATGAAAGACCTCAACATTGACGGAAAAACAGATGAAAAGGACGCTGAGCTTATTCAGAAGTATCTTATCAAAGACCTGACCTTTGACGATTATGACGAAAATCAGTATGCTCTTTTTGTTTGCGATATCAACGGTGATAAAACCCCCGATATCCGTGATGCGACAGAAATTCTAAAAAAGTGACAATTGTCATAATTTGTGCAAAGTGAATATGATTTTAACTGCGACAGCTGTAATTTTAGCTGTCGCTTTTGATTTGTGACAGCAATGTGAAACTTTGAATAATTATTTGTAATTTCTCTTGACATTCAAAATGAAGGTGCTATAATTACTGATACAAATTGTTTTGTATCGAACTATTCTATATAGAACATAATCTCATAAGTGTGATTTCGGAGGTGAAATAATGTGTGATGACAAAAGCGTAAAAAGCTGTAAGTGCAATAAACGCTTTAATGATTCAATCGGTCACGAAATCAAGGTGCTTAATCAGGTTTTGCAGAGAAAGTTAATCTATTCCGCCAAGGATAAGGGTGTGGATAAGCTGACTCTTATGCACGGCTGGATTATTGCATATCTCTATGATCATCGTGATGAAGATGTTTATCAAAAAGATATTGAAAACGCATTTTCAATTGCCCGTTCAACCGTTACAAGTATTCTTAAACTTATGGAAAAGAAAAATTACATAACGAGGGAGAGCGTTGAAAGTGATGCAAGGCTCAAAAAACTTGTCTTGACCGAAACAGGTATTGAACTTCATTACAAAATCGAAAATATGATAACCAAAAACGAAAACTTTGCTTGACAGTCTGCTGACAAAAGAAGAAAAGATACAATTTCTTTTTCTTATAAAATAAAATTCTCAGCGGACTTGAAAAATTGCAAATTAAAACGGAAGGAGATAAGTATGATAAAAACTTTGGCAAAAAATATCAAAGGTTTCGTCAAAGAATCCGTTCTGACTCCGTTCTTTATGATACTCGAAGTAATTGTTGAAACAATTATTCCGTTTCTTATGTCATCAATGATTGACGACGGTATCAACAAGGGCGATATGCAGCACATATTCATAACGGGCGGTTATATGGGTGCACTTGCACTCACGGGCTTGTTTGCAGGTATGATGGGCGGTATCTACGGTGCAAAAGCTTCGGCAGGCTTTGCAAGAAACCTCAGACGCTCAATGTTTGCAAATATCCAGTCATTCTCGTTTGCCAACATTGACCGTTACTCAACCGCAGGACTTGTTACCCGTATGACAACGGATGTAACAAATCTTCAAAATGCATATCAGATGCTTTTAAGAATGTGTTTCAGAGCGCCTGTATCGCTCATCTGTGCAATGGCAATGACATTCATCATCAATGCAAGGCTTGCCTGTATTTATCTCATTGCAACAATTTTACTTTCTGTTGTTCTTGCCTTTATTATGAAGGCAACATACAAGTATTTCAGTCAGGTTTTTGAAAAGTACGATGAACTCAACGCAAGCGTTCAGGAAAATGTAACTTCAATCAGAGTTGTAAAGGCTTTTGTTCGTGAAAAACACGAAGTTGGCAAGTTCCGCAAGGCAGCGACAATGTTTACAGACTCTTTGTTAAGGCTGAAAATGCATGGTAACAGTATCACCGATTATGATGGTTACTTCATACGCATCAATCATCCTTGTAAGCTGGTTTGGCGCAAATATGATCGTAAGCAGTGAGCTTACAACAGGTGAACTTACAAGTATGCTCACATATTGTATGAACATTCTTATGAATCTTCTTATGGTGGCAATGGTGTTTGTAATGCTCACAATGAGCCTTGCAAGCGGCAAGCGTGTTGCAGGTGTGCTTAATGAAAAATCAACGCTTGCAAATCCCGAAAACCCTGTTTACGAGGTTAAGGACGGAAGCATTGAGTTTGACAATGTTTCATTCTCATACAACACAAAAGCCGAAAAACCGATTCTCAACGATATTAACCTAAAAATCAAATCAGGCGAAACAATCGGTATTATCGGCGGTACGGGTTCTTCAAAAACAAGCCTTGTAAACCTTATTGCAAGACTTTATGATGTAACTGCGGGTTCTGTTAAGGTCGGCGGAAAAGATGTTCGTGACTATGATATCGAAACTCTGCGTGACAAGGTTTCGGTTGTGCTCCAGTCGAATGTTCTTTTCAGCGGTACAATCCTTGACAACCTCAGATGGGGCAACGAAAATGCTACAGAGGAAGAATGCATCAATGCCTGCAAGCTGGCGTGTGCAGATGCGTTTATCGAAAGCTTCCCCGATAAGTACAACACAAAAATCGAACAGGGCGGTACTAATGTTTCGGGCGGTCAAAAACAGCGTCTTTGCATTGCAAGAGCTTTGCTGAAAAATCCGAAAATTCTTATTCTTGATGATTCGACAAGTGCAGTTGACACCGCAACAGACGCAAGCATCCGCAAGGCATTCAGCGAGAATATCCCCGATACTACAAAGCTGATTATTTCACAGCGTGTATCAAGCGTTTCACACGCAGACAAGATTATTGTAATGGATGACGGTGAGATAAGCGCAGTGGGTACTCACGAAGAACTTATCAAAAACAGTCCGATTTACAATGAAATTTATGTTGCTCAGACAAGCGGCAACGGTGATTTTGATGCGAAAGGAGAGCTGTAATTATGCCGGGACCAATGGAAGAAGAAACCGAGGACCTGCACAAAAGGTTGAAAATTCAGGTCAGGTTCTTAAAAGACTTTTCAATGTTATCTTCAAAAAATATAAATTTCAGATGATTATTGTTTTCGTCTGCATCCTCATCAGCGTACTTGCAAATGTTCAGGGTTCATTGTTTATTCAGAACCTTATTGACGATTACATCACTCCGATGATTCAGAGCGGCAGCCGTGACTTCGGACCGATGCTCGGAGCAATTTTAAGAGTTGCAATCTTCTATGCAATCGGTGCAGCGTCGGCGTTTATCTACGCAAAAATTATGGTTTATGTAACACAGGTACAATGCGTGATTTGCGTTGTCAGATATTTGAACATATGGAAAGCCTTCCGATAAAATACTTTGACACACACCCTCACGGCGATATCATGAGTGTTTACACAAACGATATTGACACCCTCCGTCAGATGATCAGCCAGAGTATTCCTCAGCTTTTCAACAGCGGAATTACAATCATTGCCGTTCTTGTCAGTATGTTTACACTCAGTATTCCTCTTACAATTCTTACACTTGTAATGGTTGGTGTAATGCTTTTTGTAACAAAACAGCTTGCGTCACGAAGCGGAAGGTTTTTTGCAAAACAGCAGGCAGACCTCGGTGCGACTAACGGTTACATTGAGGAAATGATGAACGGTCAGAAGGTTGTAAAAGTATTTAATCATGAAAAAAAGAGCATTGAAGAATTCAATGAGCTTAATGACAGGCTTTTCAACAGTTCATACAACGCAAACAAGTTTGCAAATATCCTTATGCCGATTAACGCACAAATCGGTAATATCAGCTATGTGCTTTGTGCAATCGTAGGTTGTATCTTTGCTCTCAACAACTTCCTCGGATTTACAATCGGTAAACTCGTAAGCTTCCTCACATTCAACAAGAGCTTTACCCAGCCTATCAATCAGGTCAGCCAGCAGTTTAACTCAATTGTTATGGCGCTTGCAGGTGCAGACCGTATCTTTAAACTTCTTGACGAAGAGCCTGAGGTTGATGACGGATATGTAACACTTGTTAATGTACGCAAAGAGGGCGACAGGCTTGTTGAAACTGAGGAAAAAACAGGTATGTGGGCTTGGAAGCATACTCACAGCACAACAGGCAAAACAGAGTATCGTGAACTCAAGGGTGCGCTTGTTATGGACGATGTTGACTTCGGTTATACAGATGATAAAATCGTTCTTCACAATATTGATTTGTACGCAGAACCCGGTCAGAAGATTGCGTTTGTCGGTTCAACAGGTGCAGGCAAAACAACAATCACAAACCTTATTAACCGATTCTATGATATTCAGGACGGTAAAATCCGTTATGACGGAATCAATATCAACAAAATCAAAAAAAGGTGACCTTCGCCGTTCACTCGGTATAGTTTTACAGGATACACACCTGTTCACGGATACCGTAATGGAAAATATCCGTTATGGCAGACTTGACGCAACAGACGAAGAGGTTATCGCAGCGGCAAAGCTTGCCAACGCAGACAGCTTTATCAGAAAACTTCCTGACGGCTACAACACCCTGCTCAAAGGTGACGGTGCAATCTCAGTCAGGGACAGCGCCAGATGCTTGCGATTGCAAGAGCCGCTGTTGCAGATCCGCCGGCACTTATCCTTGATGAGGCTACAAGTTCAATTGATACCCGTACCGAAAAGATGGTTCAGGACAGCATGGATAAGCTTATGCACGGCAGAACAACCTTTGTTATTGCCCACAGACTTTCTACAATCAAGAATTCAGACTGTATTATGGTTCTTGAAAAGGGCAGAATCATCGAGCGTGGTTCACACGAACGGCTTCTTGAACAAAAGGCAGATACTATCAGCTTTATACAGGCAAAACCGCATAATGATAATCAAAAGGGGAGAGTCGCAAAGGCTCTCCTTTTTCTGTTCTTGAAATATTGCCTTGTTTATTGTACAATAAGACTCAGAATTGTGAGGTGTTAAAAATTAAAATTAATTCAAAATTAATATTAAAGCTTACTGCATTGTTTGCGGTAATCTGTCTTGCACTTTGTTCGTGTTCAATCAATATCAATGTGAACGGTTCTGATTCGGAAAGCAAAACAACTGTTACAGAAATCGGAACATTATCGGTTCATTACCTTGATGTCGGACAGGGTGACAGCATATTTATTGAACTGCCGAATCAAAAGTGTATGCTGATTGATGCAGGCGAAAATATGTACGGCAAAAGTATTACCGAATATATCAATAATCTCGGATACACAAATATTGATTATCTTGTTGCAACTCACCCTCATGCCGACCATATCGGTTCAATGGCTTATGTTGTAAAGCATAATAATATCGGCGAAATCTATATGCCTAAGGTTACAACCACAACCAAGACCTATGAGAATCTGCTCACGGCAATTGCAGACAAGGGACTTAAAGTCAAGTCAGCCAAAGCGGGTATGAATATTATTGATGACAACGATTTCAGCATAAATATTCTTGCTCCCGTAACAATTGATGAGGATAATCTGAACAATTGCTCTGTAATTCTAAAAATAACTTATAAAAACGACAGCTTTCTGTTCCTCGGAGATGCCGAAAAGAAAGAGCTTGAAACCGTTACGGCAGATATGAGTGCAGAAGTTCTTAAAGTAGGTCATCACGGAAGCAGAACATCAACAACAAAAGCGTTGCTTGAAAAGGTGAATCCAAAATATGCGGTTATTTCACTCGGCAAGGACAACAGCTACGGACATCCGCACAAAAGCACATTAAAGCTGCTTGATGAATTTAATGTTGAAACATACAGAACAGATGAGGACGGAACAGTTGTCATTTCAACCGAGGGTTCAGGTGTGACAATCAAAACGGGACAAACTTCAATGAAAAGGGATGAATAAGCTTGAAAAAATTTATTGTTGACAGAATAGAAGGCGACAAGGCTGTTCTTGAGTGTGAAAACGGCGATATGGTGAATCTTGAACTTAAAGCCCTGCCGAAAAATATCAAAGAAGGCGATGTAATCAACTTTCAGGAAAACAGCTATTTTCTGAACAGTGATGAAACAAAAGCCAGAAAAGAAAAAAATTAAAAATCTGATGAATTCGCTTTTTGAAGATTAAAAAGCATGCAAAAACAAAAATGCTCTGTACCAAATCAAACGGTACAGAGCATTTTTATTTGTAATTGTGTAATCAATGTGTGTTGTCTGCTGTAAGTGACCTTCTGAAAATATGTCTGAAAAATGAATCTGACAATCGGGCCTGCAAAAAAAACAACTGCCAGCAAAAGTGCCATAGGGAAGTTGAGTGCGGTAGTTTCAAGCCATACCGAAATAATCTCAACACCCGCATTTTTGAAAATAAGAGTGGCAGCAAGGCTCATAAGAGGACACATAAAGATAACCGAAATTGCAGAAATTGCGAGTACAAGGAAGAAAGGATTATCCTTTGCAGGGTTTACAATCTTAAAAGCAAGCTTTTTGGCAATGTGACCGATAATGAAAAAGTCAAGAATAAATGCAATCGGCCCCATAAAAGAAAGTCCTTTGAAGCGGAAAGAAAAACTTCGTTTTTCATTTCGCCGATATTAAGAGCTGTGTTGTAGCAAATCATGCATAAACCATAAAGAACACCATGATAATCGTAAAAATAACTTCCTGAAATTTAGTTTTTGGCATAAAAAATCTCCTTTATAAAAATGATAACTTAGTAAACATATAAGTGTTGTTCGTTATCATTTCCTTAAGGAGAAATGTGCGTTTCCAATTAAACCATTATATACTTCAGAAATTATACTATAATTTCTTTATTTTGTCAACTTCAAAAAATTTTTATTGTAATTACTCTGTTTAATACATTTTGTGACACTTTTATTACAATTCAGGTTCATTTCTCGGTGGATTTTTACTTTGAAATTTGATATAATATGTATGATTGTGATGAAATTACGCTTAAAGCTTGCGGTTCTGTTCAGAAAGGGTATTTTTACTATGGGCGCATCAATTTATATTGCGGATGATGAAAAGAACATTCGTGACCTTATTACAAAGTTTCTTGAGAGTGACGGTTACAGCGTTACCGCATTTGAAACGGGTGATGAGCTTATGGAGGAATTCCTTAAAAACCCGTGTGAACTTGTAATTCTTGATATAATGATGCCGGGAACTGACGGCTTGACAATATGCCGTCAGCTCAGAACGATAACTGATGTTCCCATAATTATGCTGACCGCAAAAGATTCCGAATATGACTATGTAAGGGGAATAACCCTCGGGGGCGATGATTACCTGACAAAGCCGTTCAGACTTACAACCCTTTTAATGAGAGTAAAATCCCTTTTAAGAAGAATGGATATGAACACCAAAAAGGTGACAGGTCAGGAGCTTTCGGATATTAAAACCGGCAATCTTAGATTTTCGGCACAGGAAAACTGCCTTTATTGCAAAGGCAAGCCTGTTGCCTTGAGCAAAACAGAACTTAAAATGCTTACATATATGTTAAAAGAACCGAAAAAGGCATTTTCAAGAGAAGAAATTCTTGAGGGAGTGTGGGGATCGATACCGAAGTTGAAACCCGTGTAACAGATGAAACCTTGCGAAGAATACGCAGAAAGTTAAGCCTTGCAGGCAGTAATGTCAGCATAGGCACGATATGGGGCTTTGGTTACAGAATAAGCATTGCGGAGGATAAAAAGTGAAACACATAAAATTCCGTATATTGATTATTGTATGGTCGTCAATGATTTTACTTTTTTTCGCATTTGCAGGAATTTTAAATATAGTTTTGCCGTCCCACTTCGTAAGTGAGGCAGAAGACGCTCTTGAATACGAAATTGATTATCAGCATTATATTTCTAACAACAACAACGAGAGTGAAGATGATTCTTCGGATTATTTTGAAGAAGATTCCAATGAAGAATCAACTCTTCAAAAAAAGTTTGAAAGCGGTTATCAGGATTCGTATTTCACCTCGGATATTTACTATATTGATGTAACAGACGCTCTTAATGATAAAAATACCTCCGAGGGCAACAGCCTTGTCGGCTCAAATTCAACTTCATTAAAAAGTACATACGAACTCACCGAATGGGTTAAGAATCACGATATATCCGAAGAACAAATATATACACTTCAAACAGATAACGGCTATTATGTATTTACCGTTTATGAAGAACCGCAGAATTATGATTATTGGGACGATACAGAATCCGATGAAAACGATTCGCCTGTGTATTTAATGTACATAAATATCGACCATATCGTAAAATATACCGTTCGCTTAACTGGCTTATTTCAGCAATTTTTCTTTGCGCAATTGTTGTGATGAGCATAATCGGTTACAGACTCGGCGTTAAAATTGAGGAATCACAGAAAACTCAGCGCAGATTCTTTCAGAATTCTTCTCACGAACTCAAAACCCCTCTTATGGCAATTCAAGGCTATGCGAGGGTATTAAAATGGATGTTGTAGATCCGCAAAATGCCGCAGGCATAATTATGCAGGAAACCGAGAGAATGACAGGTCTTGTTGAGGAAATTCTATCAATTTCAAAAATCGATTCACGACATTTTAAGCTTGACCTTGTAAAGCTTGACATAAAAGAGGTTCTTTACGATTGTTTTCGGTCACTTGATGCTGTTCAGCAGATGAACGGCATAAGCATTGTGCCTGAATTTCCCGATGAAGAAATCTATGTAAAATGTGATGAAGATCAAATGGCAAGGGCATTCCGAAATATCATAATAAACGGTTTGAAATATTCAAAAAAGAAAATTACTGTTACCTGCGAAACAAATCAGAAAAATGTTTATATCAGATTCAAGGATGACGGTAACGGTATAAACCGTGATGATATTGAACATATCTTTGACAGATTCTACAAAGGCAGTGACGGCGGAACGGGCATCGGTTTGTCGCTTGCAAATGAGATTATACATCTTCACAAGGGCAGCGTAACAGCGTATAACTACCTTGACGGTGCCGTATTTGAAGTGAAACTGCCTATTATTGACTGATTATTTGTGCAAATTGCTGAAAATACAAATAATCGCTTACTTGTGACATTTTTGTGATACTTTTTGACGAATTTTGTGGTATTATATTAGTGCGTTTGCAATATATAATATTTGGTCAACGAATTTATAATTTGATAATTAATATACAGATATATAATGAGGTGCAGCTATGAACAGCAGTGTGCTGGCTTATCTTGAAAACTCAGCCGAATACTTTCCCGAAAAATGTGCGGTAACTGACGAAAAGGTTTCCTATTCATATTCCGAGCTTGTAAAACTCAGCTCATCTGTCGGAACCGCCCTTTCTGAGCTTATCGCATCGGGAGATGCAGTAGGCATATATATGGAAAAATGCGCCGATGCGGTAGCGGCATTTTTTGCAACCGTTTACGCAGGCGGATTTTATTCTGTTCTCAACACGGAGCTTCCCCAGAACAGACTTCAGACCACAGTTTCCGTACTCAAACCAAAGGTGATTGTAACTTCTGAAAGCTTGCTTGAAACAGCGAAAGAATATTTCTCTGAAAGAAAAATTGTGACCTTTGAAGATTTGGCAAAATCGGAACCTGATTATGCAAAGCTTGGCGAAATCCGCAGCCATAAAATTGACACAGATCCGCTCTACATCAACTTCACTTCCGGTTCAACAGGCACTCCAAAGGGAATTGTTGTGTGTCACAGAAGTGTAATTGACTTTATTGACCATTTTACCGAAATATTCGGCATTGATAATAACGATGTAATAGCAAATCAAGCACCGTTTGATTTTGATGTGTCCGTCAAGGATATCTATTCGGCTGTTAAAACAGGCGCAACTCTTGTTGTTGTGCCGAGGAGAATGTTCTCCGCTCCTGCCGAACTCATTGACTTCATATGTGACCGCAGGATTACTGTTATGATATGGGCTGTTTCGGCTCTCTGCCTTATCAGCACATTCCATGCGCTTGACTACAGAACTCCCGAAACCGTTAATAAGATTCTTTTCAGCGGTGAGGTTATGCCGCTCAAGGCGCTTAAAAATTTCCGTTCACATCTTCCAAATGCGAAGTATGTTAACCTTTACGGACCGACTGAAATCACCTGTAACTGCACATACCATATTCTCGACAACGATTGCGACTATGCAGACGGTATTCCGATAGGCAAACCGTTCCCGAATGAAGATGTTATTCTTCTTGATGAGAATAATAACAGAATTTCAGAGTTGGCAAAGTCGGTGAAATCTGCGTGAGAGGTACTGCTCTCGCACTCGGTTACTACTCAAATCCCGAACAGAATGCAAAGGCTTTTGTTCAGAATCCGCTTAATCCGTACTATCCCGAATTAATTTACAGAACAGGCGACCTTGCAAGATACAACGAAAAAGGTGAACTTGTTTTCAGCGGAAGAAAGGATTTTCAGATTAAATATATGGGACATCGCATAGAGCTTGAAGAAATCGAGCGTGAGATGTCGCTGTTGACGGTGTTGAGCAATGCTGTTGTATTTTTGATGAGAAAAAATCAAGGCTCAAGGGCTTTTTCGTGGGCTCAATTGAAAAGGACGAGCTTGCCGCATCAATGTCAAGAGATTTGCCTGCGTTTATGATTCCGGGCGTTATCCGCAAGGTTGATGAAATGCCGCTAACAAAGAACGGCAAAATTGACCGTAAAAAGCTTGCTGAAATTGCAGGGGGCAGAAGAAAATGAACGAAATTTTAAAGCAGAACAAAACTGCATTCTATGTTTTTGATGTAAAAACTCTCAAAGACAGAGTAGCATATCTCAGAAAAATGCTTCCCGAAGATGTTGCAATTTGCTATGCAATCAAGGCGAACACATTTATTACGGCAGAACTTGAAAATGATGTTGACCGCTTTGAAATCTGCTCACCGGGTGAGGCTGAAATCTGCGATTTACTTGATATTCCCGACAAAATGATGGTGATTTCGGGTGTGTACAAAACTCCCGAAGTTATGGAAAATATGGTTGCAAACGGAAAATGCGACAGAATATTCACCGTAGAGTCACTTACACAGTTTAATCTTTTCAGAGAATTATCCGAAAAATATAAAAAGAAAATTTCTTTGCTTTTAAGACTTACAAACGGAAGTCAGTTCGGAATTAATTCCGATGAAATCGAAGAAATTATTTCAAAAAGAAACGAATTTGAATATCTCGACATACTCGGTATTCAGTTCTTTTCAGGAACACAGAAAACTTCTCTTAAAAAACTCAAGAGAGAAATTGACAAACTTGACAATCTTCTTATTCTTCTCAAAGAGAAATATGATTATACCGCAGAAGAGCTTGAATACGGCACAGGATTTCCTGCAGCCTATTTCAAGGAAGATACCATAAATGAGGACGAGCTTATCGGCGGATTTGCACAGCTTTTGAATGAGATGACTTCAAAGCCGAAAATCACGCTTGAGCTTGGACGAAGCATTGCCGCAATCTGCGGTAAATACTACACGCATATCGTTGATAAAAAGTGCAACAAAGGGGAGAACTACCTTCTTGTTGACGGCGGAATGAACCATATTGTGTACTATGGTCAGCATATGGCAATGAAACAGCCGTACCTTTCGGTTTGCGGAAAAGAAACCGAGCCGTGTACCGAATCATGGAATATCTGCGGTTCGCTTTGTTCAATGAATGATATAATCGCAAAACAGATTTCTTTGCCTGATATTGAAATCGGTGATGTAATTTGTTTTGAAAACACAGGCGCTTATTGTATGACAGAGGGAATTTCTTTGTTTTTAAGTCGTGATATTCCCTCGGTTTACATAAAAAAGGAGGACGGAACATATCTTTGCGTCCGTGATTCCTTTGAAACATTTAATTTAAACAAACCCAATTACAGAAAGGAAACGAATTAAAATGGATGAACTTATTGAGATTTTAGAGGACATTAAACCGGATGTAGATTACGAAGGTTGCGAAAACCTTATTGACGGTCACTATCTTGACTCTCTTTCAATTATTTCTCTTATTGCTGAGATTGAGGACGCTTTTGATGTGACAGTTCCTGCAGTGGAAGTTGTTCCTGCAAACTTTAATTCAGTAAAGGCAATGTGGAGTATGATTGAAAAGACTCCAAGAGGAGGAATAAGATGGATCTTCCATCATTACTGATGGCGGGCAGTCTTGACACGTTGACCTCATATTTTTCGGTAGCGTTTCTTGTCATTTTTTCTGCCTG
>ENA-OQCF01000700-OQCF01000700.1-human-gut-metagenome-genome-assembly--contig:-NODE-700-length-12477-cov-1.866559_pt1 | contig 12477 bp, 9 predicted proteins | sample MGYA00242756_ERZ504573 | MGnify/ENA primary metagenome ERZ504573 (study PRJEB26092, sample SAMD00036240) | human gut metagenome | host: Homo sapiens | study: EMG produced TPA metagenomics assembly of...
GTTCCACAATACATATTACGATAATGATCGGGATACGGGTTATAGAAATCCCATAGATTATTACCTGTCAGACTTAATTTAGCCGACTGGATCTTTAAAGGTGACAACCATGCCTTAGGCAGCGTATAACCGATACTTAAGTTACGGATATAGCAACGGAACGTACTGATAGACCAAAAATCAGACGGTGCAATCACTGATCCTGATATTCTGTTGTCTAAACCTAAATTAGGATATTTCCCCGTCGTATTATTTCTTTCATCAAACATATCTTCCCAAAATGAGTCCGGTGTCCAAAGCATATCCCCACTGGATGTTGTGATTTTATTGACGTCAATCTGGCGATAACCACCCCATGAAGTGGCAATCATCATATTAAAGCTGATACCTTTCCATTCCGCCCCCAGTTTGGTGGTAAAACCATATGTCTTTCCACTCTTATTCAGTTTGGCATAATCCTGGGTCTTGGCAATACGTCCGTCGGGCCCCGACTGCGTACCATCCTCATTCAATACGCCACCCAAATCCTGATAAGCCAACATACCCGGTTTTAACTGACTGGCATCTTTTACGCCCAAATATTCCGGAGAAGTGCCTGCGGCTTCTGCATTGGCCGATAAATAGTTCCAATAATTCTCAATATCATCACTGTTCCGTAAAATACCATCTCCGGAACTTGTACCTCTCCATACTTTATACCCGTATGTAGGGAATATAGTAGAAGCACCCTCTCTTACAGAATTTTCCTGTATATAACTCGGAGCAGACTGGGGCCATTCTCTTACCCTGTTGCCATTAAATCCAAAATTCACTCCGATATTATATTTCACCTGATCTATTTTATCGCGCCAATTCAAAGAGAATTCACTACCAAAAGCATCAATACGCCCAAAGTTCACTTCTGTCAAAGCACCTCCTGCAAAAATAGGAGTACCTATGATACCACCGATATTCTGATTCAAGATGTCAGAGTTTATATCATAGTACACATCCACAGTCGCACTTAAACGGTTATTGAGGAAACGCAAATCAAAACCAAGATTAAATTTATCGGTATTATCCCAATGCGCATCAGGATTAGGAGTCGCTCCCGGCTTGATACCCGTTTGCAGGATACCACCGTTAGAACCGAATCCATATCCTCTACTAGGATCCAATGAATAGAGTTGCTTCCATCCCCATGCTTTGATATTATCTTTACCGGTACGTCCCCATGAGAAACGTACTTTCATGTATTCAAACCATGACGGCAGCAACTTCTTCATAAATTCTTCTTCCGAAGCTACCCACCCCACGGAAACGCCCGGAAGAAGCCCCAATAATTGGCCGGAGCAAATTTAGTGGAAGCATCGCTACGGAATAGGAATTGGAACAAATACTTATCGGCATAATTATAGCTTACACGACCTAAATAAGACAAAGATCCCTGTTTGTATTTATATGTAATAGAATTACCTGTATCCATCGCTCCCGCACTTGGCGAAGTACCCAAATAACCATCCGGGTCAGGGTTATTAAACAACATCCGCTTGGAATGCATATAAGCCTGCATTTTTTCCACTGCAGCCATGGCGGCAATGCTATGCTTGCCAAACTTTCCTTCATAATTCACATAGAAGTTCAATTGCTCGTTTTTAGCCATCTGGTCTGAATATACCACACGAGTGCTTCCCGTAAATTCTTTTAATTGATAATCGGAAACAGACGGATGATCGCTATAAAAACGATTTCCGGGTGTCAATGCATCGCTTGCTTTCAGATAAGCCAACGTAAATGGCATAAATGCCTGCTCACTATCACTGGCACTACGCTTCAACGCATAGCTTCCCTTGAATGAAAGACCTTTGATAAACGGAACGGCATAAGTGACGGAGAAGTTGGCATCATAACTGAAATTATCATTCGTGGAATAAGAACCGTCATTATTCTCCATAGCAAAATAATTCCATGTACTCATTTTATTGCCCGATGTTGCATTACCCGCACTCGAGTAACTATTCAACAAAGGAGATGTATAATAGGTATTACCATCATCCAATGTTATCTCCCATGGCAAATAATTCGGCATATGAGCAAGAACCAAATAATCACCGGATTCACCGGGCTTAGTTCCCCCATAACCGTTCAAATTGCTTAAACCTTTGGTAAAACTCGATGTGGTTTCCTGCTGGTTACCCGCTATGGTTGCAGAAAATTTCAAATCGGAAGTCAATTTGATATCCACACCTGCACGGAAGTTCCATCTATTATAATCCTGTTTTCCAAGATTCGCCCCCTGAGTATAGTAAGAAGCACCCGCAAAATAAGTAGCTTTCTCGCTACCGCCACTTACATTGACCGAATGGTTCATTGTAAAAGCGCCGGACCAGGCTTCATCCAGCCAATTGTAATTCAAGCCATCCATCTCGGCCAGTTCCGCTTCATTATAAATTTTATTCATCCAGTTTCCATCCGGATCCATACTTATCTTATTATTGGCCAAATTAAAGGAATTGGCAAAACGTCCATAAGCTGCTCCTTTTAAGGTTTTAGGATGTCCCACTGCATCATTAAATCCGAATTTACCTGAATAATTGATTTTGGGAGCTCCTGATTTACCTCGTTTGGTCTTTACAATAATAGCACCTTGCGAAGCACGGGAACCGTAAATGGCAGCACTGGCATCACGAAGGACTGAAATACTTTCAATTTCAGAAGGATCAAGGGCATTGAAAGTTTCTAATGTCGGAAGACCGCTGTTGGCATCTATCTGAATCACATCATCGATTATGACCATCGGATTAGTACTACCACCATCTTTAGAATACGAGAAAGATTGACGAATAGACATAGTTGCCCCTTCACCCGGACGGCTGTCACCACCACTGATACTCAAACCAGGTATCTGTCCCGCTAGCGCAGCACCCAATTCGACACCGGCAAATCTGAAATTTCCGAAGGAGTATAACCCCGATAGATCCTGTCACATCTTTTGCTTTCTGAGTACCGTAACCGACTACAACCACTTCGTCCAGCATTTTGGAATCTTCCTTCAGCACCACTCTAAAGTCTTTCCTTGTTTCGGAGCAATCGTTTGCGGCACATACCCCACAAATGAAATGACAACCTTCTTGCCCGAAGGGACTTGCAAAGCAAATCTTCCGTCAAAATCAGTAATGGTACCGTTTGTAGTTCCTTCCACCACCACACTGGCACCAATCACCGGTTCACCAGTTTCATCAACCACCTGTCCGGTGACAGTTTTAGTCTGTTGCACCGACTGGGATATAGGGAATCCTGTCTCAGCGGATACTCCCTGAACAGAAACTCCTGTCAGAAACAGACTGAGACAGACCACTTGTGTCAAGTTGCCAATCTTGTCCAGCTTCTGAAGAAATGCATTTTCATTCTCCATAGAATCTTTTTTAAAATTAAAATATTATCTTATTTTTCTTGTTGAAATACCTGTTTCAGATAAGCGACATTCGTCCCGAAGTTTTTCTTTACATTCCGGACTTCATCCTTATTCCGTGACCGTTCAATGACCAGCCATCCGCTCCACCCCATCTTATCAAGGATATGCTTTACGGCATTCATATCCAGACGAGTATTATAAGGAAGAGTAACCCCGTCTGTATCCGTACAATGTATCTGACAAATCCGATCCTTTCCTAATTTTTTCAACTCTTTACAGAGGTCGCGTCCATTTTCCAACGCATTTTGAAAACTATAATAAATCTTTATACCTTTCGAATTAATTTCTTTCAACAGTTTTATATCCCCTCCGGCATCCAAAGGAGTACGGATACCTATCACTACTCCATCTTTCACTGCCATTTCTCCCACTTCGTGCAAACGGCTTACCAACTCCTGACGTGCATCACCCGCTACTGTCCAGTCCTCTTTTATGCCGCCTAATGGAAGGAAAGCTACTTGGGCCCCCATCACCTTCATCGTATTCAAACAATCCTGCACTAAAGCTTTATAATTATGATGAGTCAAGAAAGATTGTCCAAAGAATCCGGACATCGCCACAGAAGGAACTTCAATATGCTGCTCCTGTGCTGTTTCTTTAAATAATTTACAGAAATGGGGCTGGTGGAACTTATTATCAAAAGTATCCCGTTTTCCCAAGCCTCCCATGTCCATTTCTATGCCATCACCTCCTAGTTCCTTCATCAATTGAAAAGAACCGATCTTCTGACGCTTTAGCATCATCCAGTCACACGCAGCTATTTTATAGCGTTGTTTTCCCTCTGAATTCTGTGCTCCCAAAGGCAGTAACATGAACAGGAGCATGATTAAACTGATAATTTTTTTCACATTCATCGTAATCTAGTTATTGTTTAGAATTAAGACGCATCACAAAAAAGTATGTAATCACTAAATCTTAATAAAAACACAAAATAACTTAGAAAACAAATAAGACAATCCCGCAAACACAATGCTCGCTTGCATCTGTTTACGGGACTCCTGCTTTATAAGATCAAGAAATCAACCTTTACGCCATTCATTCATATATTCCCTCGGAGTCTGATCATATTTCTTACGAAAACATTTACTGAAATAACCGGAATCCTTGAAGCCTACGGCAAAAGCTATTTCTGAAATACTCATATCCGAGTTTTTAATCAACTCTATTGATTTATTCAGACGAATCTCTTTCACTAAATCCACCGGAGCAAACCCGGTCAGGCTCTTTAACTTCTTAAAGAAAGCCGAGCGGCTCAGCCCGATAGTCGATGCTATAGTATCTATATTAAAATCACTATTATCCAGATTCTCTTCTATAACCTGATGAATCTTTTCAATGAACTGCACATCTTTCTTCACCAGGAACTGTTCGTATGTATCCTGTTCCTCCTTATGTTCTTCGGGCTGCTGCCATACACGTTCACGGAACAATTTACGTTCATTCAGCAACTGTTCGATACGTGCTACCAGATAGTCTTTGCTGAAAGGTTTGATGATATAGGCATTCGCTCCCATGCTTATCGCTTTGGTCTTCGCTTCATCATTACCTTTCGCCGTCAGGATAATCACCGGAATATGACTGATTTGGAAATCTTTACGGATGCGTTGCAACATCTCTATTCCATCCATATTCGGCATCATCTGGTCGGTGACTACCATGTCGGGATGATAAAGATGTACTTTCTTCAGCCCCTCCACACCATCATTGGCCATATAAATATTGAATTTATCTTCCAATTGCAGCTTCAACATATTGCATAAATCCTTATTATCTTCTACAATCAGCACGGTAGGCAAAGACGAATCGACAGGCTGTTCTTTCTCCTCCTCGCTTTCCTTGCCGGCAGAGGCAGAAACAGATTCAGCCTCAGGAACACTCACCGTTTCCCCGCCCATATAGAAATCGACTTCCGACGGTTTGTAATGCTCCTTACCCAGTTGCAATTCAATGGTAAAGACCGCTCCCTTCCCTTCAGGACTCTCTGCATAGATTTCCCCATGATGCAGACTGATAATTTCCTTAGACAAAGCCAATCCGATGCCCGTTCCCTGATAATAAGCGCCACGTGCATTGTCAGCCTGCGAGAAACGCTCGAAGATTTCGGAAAGCTTGCTTTGGGGAATCCCCACACCGCTATCTTCCACCCGTACATAACAATGCCTGTCATCATCCGACACTCCCATCGTGACATAAATATTCCCCCCGGCAGGAGTGAACTTGAACGCATTGGAGATGATGTTGCGGATCACGATGGCCACTTTCTCCTTATCCGCCCATACCATGATATCCTCACCGGCCAGCTGGAACGTGAAGCTGACTTCATTTTCTTCGGCCATCACCCTGAATTCTTTCTCAAAAGAGTCTACCATCTCATTCAGGTTGAACAACGACACATGCAGACGCATCTTGCCGTTCTGTATTTTACGGAAATCCAATATCTGATTGACCAGTTGCAGCATCTGTTTGGTATTCTTTTCCATCAGATCCACATATTGCATTCCTTTCTGAGATAGTTTTTCTTTCTCTTTCAACTCCTGAATAGGCCCTTGAATCAGAGTCAGCGGAGTACGCAACTCATGCGAGATATTGGTAAAGAACTTGATTTTCAATTCGGACAATTTTTGTTCGATATACACATCATTCTTCACCTTAATCATGAAAAGAGATAATTTTATAGCCACCAGCAATAAGGCTACGGCTATAATCATATAGATAACATACGCCCACCAACTGGCCCACCAAGGCGGCAGAATGACAACGGTCAACTCACGGAAAGACTCCAACCCGGGATTTGCCTCATCCAGTGTCTGTACTCTGAAAAGATACTTGCCGGGAGGAACATTGGTATAGGATGCTATACGGTTCTTCCCGTTATAGTGCCATTCTTTTTCATATCCTTCCAAAATATATTTGTAAGACACACGGTTCTGATTATTATAGTTCAACGCCGCAAACTCTAAAGTAAACATGGACTGGTTATGATTCAATGTAATCTTGTCTGTATAGGTAATGGACCGGTCAATAATGGGATGGTCCGTATAGCTGCGTATATCCCGGTTTGATATCTGACATCCTACAATAAATGTATTATAATCAAATCTTTGCGTTTCCAGCTTATCGGGAGAAAAGGTCAAGATACCCTCTTTACACCCTACCAGAGTTCTCCGTCCAGCGTTTTCAATGTGGTGCTTTCTTCCATCACAACCGGGGGAAAGCCATCGTATTTGTCATAGTTACGCACCTGGCTTGTCGCCCTGTCAAAACAAGAGAGTCCTTTTTCCGTAACAAGCCAAAGGAAACCGTTATCATCTTCTATAATAGACATCACCACATCATTATTCAATCCATCTTCCCAGCCATACGATTTAAATGAAAGCTTATGCGTTTCCTCATCGTATCCCGACAATTTGCTCAATCCTCCACCAAACACGCATACCCATATCTGAGAGAACTCGTCTTTATAAAGCGCGTACACATCGCTATCGGCATAATTTACCCGGTTGGAACCACGATAGGTTTCAAAATCAATCTGCTCCACTGAGGCAAAGTTGTTTTTAAAAGACATCAGCCCGTCCATCGTACCTACACATACGCCCGTCATTATCCTCTATCATATTTCTCACTTCCATATAAAGGCCATACGTAGGATAGTTCTTGAATCCGTTATATTTATTCTTAAAAGTGACTTCCCCATTTTCCTCACAAAGCAGATTCAATCCTCCGTCCAAAGTACCCACCCAGATACGTTTCTTTTCATCCTGATAAGTGAAATACACATCATTCCCGCTGATCGACGATCAAATCAGACAAAATTTATGCAGATAGCGTTTAAAACGGAAACCACCTGCAGCTTTCTCATCAGGAACAGCTTTCACCAATCCGTCGCCTTTGGTAGAGAACCAAAGGTTTCCCTTGTCATCTTCCATGATGTGATATACATTACCTATATGCTCGTCACCTGTCGAAAAAACATGTTTGGTTACACCGTTCCGGTCCATCCGATAAACACTCTGCCAACGGGTGCCCACCCAGATATCGCCACTTTTTTGATTGGAAAAGGGCTCTTACCCCTGTCGCATAATTTTCCCGACCGGCTGATTGCGGAGACAACGAAAGCAGATTGAATTGCTTCTTGGGGAAATTCATACAATACACCCCTTCATCGGCAGAGGAAAGCCACAATACCCCGTCATTATCCAACATCAGATGATAAAACTGCTGATTTGCCCTATCATTAGAAAGTTGTTTCAATTTATTAATATAAACCATCTCCGCATGTTCCCTGTCGAACAACCAGGCCTCTCCTGCCGGAGACAGGAAAAAGAGCCCTCTTTCGCCGGCATCTTCCGAATACTGGGTGGTTATCTTGCCGAACATGGTAAACGGAAACCGTTTTGCAGTATGGTTCAACGGATCATAATAAATCAGCGCCTTCTCATTTTCGTGAAACCATATTTTATCATACTGGTCTATGAATGCATGAGTTACCATAGCGTCATTCATTTCAGTATTTATCTTTTGCAACCTGCGCTCGGCCAAATCATATTCGTATGTACCTTGTCCGGCCACACTGAGATAGACATAACCTGCCGGAGTAACCAGCAAATTGCTGATCGCACCTTTTATTTCGGAAAGTACATACCGGTTTACCAAACCGGTCCTTACATCGATACTGTAAAAAATACCCGCACGATCTCCGACCCATACCTTCCTGCCATCCTCAAAGAAACTGGTAAAACTATCCTTGTCGCCGGAATTAATCTTACTGGTTATGAAATCGGCAGGCCGGGATGCCAATTCCGCTCCTTTATGCACGGCAGACACCTTATAATCAGTTCCTATCCAACTGATATATTCCTCCGTCTCGCACAGGACATGGTGTTTCAGTGTATAATCATGCTTGTTTATCTCATCCCGAGAATCGAACAGAATCTTGATAGTTACCTGCCCCTTTTCATCTACCCCGGCCAATAACAGATTTTTATCTTTGGTCAGCAACAACACATCCCCCTCGGCCGTATTTTGTAATTTTATCACCTGAATATTCTCCGAATAGTTCTTCATGTCATCATAAACAGCATGAAAACATTCGGTCACTTTATTGAAGACATATAACTTACGGTCAATGGTCTTTACCCATATATACCGTTTTTATCCTCGACTATGCGCTGGATCTTACGTGGCGGCACATCCGAGTCGTGCTCCTGTTTATTGAATGTTTTAAACTTCACTCCATCGAAACAACATAAGCCATACCAGGTTCCGAACCAGATAAAGCCATCTCTGTCTTTCAAGGTACAGTTTACCGTATTATTAGGAAGCCCTTGATCTACAGAATAATGTTCCACAATCATATTCACATTATATGACCACAGAGGAAAGCTTGTCAGGCAACAAAGTATAATAAGTATATATTTCTTCATAAGTATTTAGTTTTCTTCAAACCGAGGTCAAAGATAAGAAAAAATCCGTTGGTACTTAAATTGAAATTAGTTAAATACCAATTATTGGTTAGATTGGAACGAGATAAATCCGCGTTCCATCTATATTACTTCTCCGTACCGAATTCAGTTTGCTGTCTCTCCACCTCCATCAATACTTTTTGCCTTTCCTCTTTCTGCAGCACAAACTTTCCCCGCCATTCTTTCTGTTCTAACAGAGCTTCCGGCCAGTCCTGCTCCGGCTGATTGGGCATCCGTCTCCTCCTCCGTATAACAGAAAGGCAGTTCTGACGGAATACTTCCTAATTCTATTTCCGTAGCAACCGGCGCATTCGTTCCTTCAAACTGCACATGGGCCTTCACCTTTATTTTGCCGGGCTTGCGGGTAGAACGGATCAATACGGGAGCAGAGCCAAACTCCACCGTGCGCGGATTGGCATTGATAGAGGCATCCCCTATAATTCGTCCTTCACCTTCTACAGTAAAGACGATATTTTCTTTTGCCAGACGACGCACATTACCGCTATCATCCATCACTTCGGCCACCACTACGATAAAATCCGAACCGTCTGCCACCAATTGCTTTCCTTCCGTATCCACATACATACGCAACTTCGTGCTGCGGCGTGACGGCATCCGCTTATAGGTGCAAACCACTTTACCGTCTATAATTCCTTCTGCCACCATATTTACTTTCTGCCAGTTTTTTTGCTTATAACTATACTCGCGTGCTTCCCAGAAATCCCATACATCCTTGAATATCACCGGGGCATTAGGCATGTGTCCCTGCGCATGAACAACCGGAAGCGTCCGGCTCTCAGTACCGTCATAGACAGAGAGACGAACCGAGTCACAATTACTGAACACCACCACATCGGCATCCGAGAAAGGAGACATCTCATGGGCGATAAACACCATAGGGCCACATTCCGCCACAGGATGCTTCAATGTCGCGGCAGACTGGCTGCGAAAAGCATAATAAGCGTATTTAGGCTGACGGAACGCATCATAAATGCCCCCGAAATACGGATCGGATGATACCCCCGCTGATGGTCAAAAGGATGCCATTGCGCCCCACCGACAAACTGCCCTGTAGTGCGGTACATTTCATCATAACTCTTTGATAATGACAACGCCTGCACCAGCAACGGGCGTTCCCCCCAGCTACGGCTGGCACGGTTATTATTATTATGTGCATACCAGTCATCCACATTCTCGCCAAACTCACGAGTAAAAATACATTGTTCCGGACGGTCTGCCTTCTCATCATCTCCCGGCCATCCGTACACCACATCATAGTTTTCCGCCACTCCTTTCGAATGAACATCGGCTGCCGCTACAGGCGTCCGGGATAAGGAAACTCCTCCCGTGTAATCCGTAACGCCTCCAGTGCGAAATCGCGCGGATAAGGCGTTTCATTCAAAATAGGCTCCCACATCAGCACACTGGGATGATTGCGGTCCCGGCGTATCATCTCACGTGTATTCCGATGTACCAGCTTTGCGAACTCCGGATTTTTATTCCAATATTGCCATCCCGGAGTAGCCACAATAACAAACAGCCCCATTTCGTCGCAAGCATCCATGAATGCCGGATCTTGCGGATAATGAGCTACACGGATAATGGTACATCCTGCATCACGCAAGCGTTTGGCATCCCTCCATTGCTGGCTGTTGGGCAGCGCATTACCCACGTATGCAAAATCCTGATGACGGTTCGCGCCGACCAATTGACCAAAAGGCTTGCCATTCAACCAAAAGCCATCCTTACCTTTAAATTCCGCTTTGCGATCCCCACACGTGTCACTCCCCCATCCAACACTTCATGTCCGGCTTTGACACGAGATTGTATCCTATACAAATAAGGCGAGTCAGGAGACCATAACTTAGGATTGCGAACTGCAAACTGTTGCCGCACCGTCTTCGATTCCCCTGCTTGCAGCTTCACCTGTTGCGAAACCCGTTTTACGGGAACATCGCCGGCATCCGCCAAAACCGTCTCCACGGCTACGGTACGCGTCTGCTTTCCACTGTTATGCACTTCCGTATCCACATACACTTCCGCTTTTTTTCCCGCTTATATTGTCAAAATGCACAAAAACTCCACCTCCGGCCACCTTATCGGCCTCCAAGGCATCTGTAATAGCTACACTTGATTTTCCTATCATCCACACATCCCGGTAAATTCCTCCATGATAAGCGAAATCCAAGGTATATTGACGTTTTCCCGGAGGAAAATTCTTATCATCACTATTATCCGTCATCACTGCCAGCAAGCAACTGTCTCCGGGCTGTACCCCCTGTTCCGTCAGTTGCACAGTGAAAGGAAGGTATCCTCCCAAGTGCTCTTGCACCCTCTTGCCATTTAAATAAATCACCTGTTTTCCCATAGCTCCCTCAAAATGAAGCGACACCTCTTTTCCTTTCATATCTTGAGGAATCACAAAATGTTTCCGGTACCATGCCACACCCTGATAGTTACGGCAACCGCTTGCCTCGCAGGCATCAGTTCCACAGTATGCGGAACAGACACTACCTGCCAGGATGTATCATCAAAACGTACGGCTTCCGCGCCTTTTATGTCTCCACGATGAAAGCGCCATCCGGGATTGAAATTATATACTATTCTTCCGCTACCGGATAAAGGGATGAATCCGGCTACAGAGGTTTCCATTTGAGCTTGTGCCAACACAGGCAACAGGCACACAAGTAAAATAAACAGTTTCTTCATAATTATTACACTATCTGGGAAAAGAGACGGACCGGCCGTCCGTTTGTACCCGTTCCTTTTGAAAAAAGGTCTTGTTGTTTTTGAAAAAGATCCAGACATTTAAAAAAAAAAGGTCCTGATGTTTGGCGTCAAAGACAAGGTTCTTTTAAAAAAAACGTCAAGGTCTTTTTATACAAAGAACAGGTCTTTTGAAAGGAATTACAAGGTCTTTTCACCAAGCTTTCCAAGGCTCAGGGCTCAAAGGCTCACTTAGGCGTATTTAAGCCCAAAACAAGCTTCAAGAAACCTAATAATGCGCTGATTTTTAATTAATTACAATAAAAAGAAGGGGACAAGACTATATTCTGAAAAATAAAATGAATAATATAATGAGCCCCAGACATACACGAACGCATCCGACATTTACCGGAAAGAAAAATGTATAAATAAAAGAAACTTCTATTGACATCATCACTTGGTCATTCCGGGCATCGTGAAAAAATCCGAATGTGCCCCATATCCATTGATCCGGCCATTATGAATAAAACCCGGCAAAAAACAAGCCTGGTCAAAGCAAACACAAATTCTATAAAACGACAGACAAAGTCAAGACAATCCTGAACTTTCCAAAGACCAAAGAATAATATTCAACCCGCACGTTTTGTCCCACCAAACAGACTGTAAAGCAAACACTTACACATCTACCAAGTTTAAAATACCGCATAAGTGAGCCTTGAGCTTGTGAGCCCTGGAAACGCATCGGAACGACTCTTTTCTTTGCAGAAAGACACCCGATTTATTTATTCCAATTTTAATCCCATTTATGTACTGTGTAGTCAACACCAGAATAGGATACTAAATGTTCTTTTGAGG
>ENA-OQCF01000701-OQCF01000701.1-human-gut-metagenome-genome-assembly--contig:-NODE-701-length-12474-cov-1.959423_pt1 | contig 12474 bp, 18 predicted proteins | sample MGYA00242756_ERZ504573 | MGnify/ENA primary metagenome ERZ504573 (study PRJEB26092, sample SAMD00036240) | human gut metagenome | host: Homo sapiens | study: EMG produced TPA metagenomics assembly of...
CAAAAAACTCTGTATAGCTACCACACTGCCAATTCCGCAGCAGATAATCTTCCCGGCCAGATCCTTGGCCTGAGCTCATCCTGATACATTCAACTGAAATCAACAGCAATAATTACGACCAAAGTTGTACATCCTATAAATCCATACTCCTCTCCGGCAACTGCGAAAATAAAGTCGGTCTGGTTCTCTGCAACAAAGTTTCCGGCATTTACAGAAGAAACCTGGTCATCCCCGGTAAGTTTTTTTCCAACCAGTTCTCCGGAGGCAATCGCCGTCTTCGAGTTATTCTGCTGTTCAATATCATCCGAGTATTCTTCGTTTTCCGGATACAGAAAAGACATGATACGGCTTCTCTGGGTAATCCTTGAGCAGTTTCTGATCCGGCTGGACAACAATTGATAAAAAAATAATGGTCAATGGAACAGCAATAAGCAGTGCTCCTCCGATGATCTTATAGCTTAAACCTGCAATATAGATCATAATACAGAAAATTACTACAACAGTAATTGTATTTTTCAGGTCCGGCTGTTCCAGGATCAGGAACAGAGGTACTGCCAGTAACACGCCGGATAATGCCAGCGTTTTAAGTGTATTCAGTGTTTCCTCATGATCCATAAAAAATTTTGCAAAGAATACGATCAGGATAATCTTTGATAATTCTGTCGGCTGAAATCGGAAAGATCCGATACCGATCCATCTGGCAGCACCGTTGGCACTGTCACCCGCAATACGCACAACGATCAGCATGATAATATTAAATCCATACATGATCCACTGAAAGTTCATGATCCATGAGTAATCCAGCAAAGAAAGTACCAGCATGACAATAAGTCCAAGTATTACTCCGGCAAACTGCTTTGATCGCAGGTCCGATGCTGCTGTGCCTACCAGTGTAACTCCTATCAGGCTGATCGCCAGCAGGAAAATGATCAGTCTGAAATTGTAAAATCTTAATTTATATTGCTTTAACATAATTTATCTGTCCTTTTTAGTAACTGTGAAGATACCAAACGGTTATCCTTTTTGTTTAAAACAGGAATATACGCATGGAGTACTGCAGGTTCCTGCGTAATTTGGATTTTTACCTGTTCTTCATCAATAGTAAGGTATTTTTTTACGGTATGTATCATATCATTCCGCAACATTTTCATCATCTGTGGAGAGCAGTCGATACGTTCCGAGATCAGCAGAAGCTTCATGCGGTCTCTTGCATATCCGGCTGAACGCTTCTTTTCTTTAAAAAAAGCTTTCACACAGATTCCCCCTTATAAATACAGGCTACTTTTTGAAAAAACTACCTATTTTTCTTAATAACCCCTGCTTCCTGTTAATGTCTGCAAACGGAATCTCTTCACCTAAAAGGCGTTTACAGATATTCATGTATTCTTCTTCTGCCTGAGAAGATTTTCCGGAAAGAGGCTCCCCCTGATTTGTGGCAATCACAATCTGTTCATCATCCAGAATTGTTCCGATCAGATCAACAGCAAGGATATCCGTTACATCATCTACGGACATCATATCACCTCTTGCAATCATATCCGGCCGCAGGCGATTGATGATCAGGCTGATATCTCTGATCTCGTTGGCTTCCAGGAGTCCGATGATCCGATCTGCATCACGTATCGCAGAAACCTCCGGCGTGGTAACTACCAGGGCTTTATCAGCACCTGCGATCGCATTTTTAAATCCCTGTTCAATTCCTGCCGGACAGTCCAGAAGAATATAATCAAACTGTTCTCTCAGATCGTCGGTCAGTTTTATCATCTGTTCCGGAGACACAGCGGATTTGTCTTTTGTCTGCGCAGATGGCAGAAGACATAATTCCGGATGTCTTTTATCTTTGATCAGAGCCTGTCGCAGACGGCAGCTTCCGTTAATGACATCCACCAGATTATAGACAATCCTGTTCTCCAGGCCCAGAACAACATCCAGATTCCGCAGACCGATATCTGTATCAACCACAACAACTTTTTTGCCCAGCATAGCCAGACCTGTTCCGATATTGGCGACAGTTGTGGTTTTTCCTACTCCGCCTTTGCCGGAAGTAATCACAATGACTTCACTCATAGTTACAATTTCCTCCCTGAAAAAATTTCCATTCTTCTGGTATTCTCCTGTATGGTAGTTTTAGTCATTCGAAGTGTCACTGGTATCAGTTGCCGCAACACCGGTAAGAATAGACTTTTCATCAGTTAATTCAAAGATATATTTAAAAATATCATCAGCTGCAAGACACGCATTACCGGAAGCATATCCATTCTCAATACGCACTGCAATCGCATATTCAGGGTCTGAAGCCGGGGCATATCCCATAAACATACCATGGTTTGGATGATAAACATTTAGCTCGGCTGTACCGGTTTTACCTGCCACATCCACGCCAAGTCCGTCAAACTGTCTGTGAATCTGTACTACCCGGTACATTCCGTCGTGAATATCATCCCACACATTCTGTGATACATCAACTGTATTAATGATATCCGGCTCATATTTTTTTAAAGTATTACCCTTGGAATCTGTCTGTCTGTCAAGTAAAGTCAGATCATAAACATTTCCACTGGTAGCGATCGCTGTTGCATAACGTGCCAGCTGACTGGTGGTATAAGCATGGGTACCTGTCCGATATAAGACGGGACTGCGTAGGAATCTGACACATGAGGTGCGGATTCTGTGATCTCGATACCTGTTTTCTTATCCAGACCAATCTCTGAAGCATATTTTTGCAGTACACTCAGGCTTCGGTTTTCTGAAAAGTTTCCGTCTGCATCCTGACCAAGTTTAAAACCAATCATATTGAAATAATAGTTACAGGACTGCTCAATCGCCTCCCTGATCTCGATCTCTCCATGTCCCTGTTTGTTCCAGCAGTTGATTGGAGGTGTTACAAGATCAAAGGATCCGGTACAGTTAATGTATGTTCCGTCATCGATCACTCCTTCAGACATTCCGGCAATTGTAGACAGAATCTTAAATGTAGAACGGTGCTGCTGTCTGCTGGGTTGCTTTATTGAAAAACGGACTGGATTATCTGTAGATAATTTCGCATAATAATCCGTATCCATGTTATTTACCAGACGGTTATTGTCATATCCCGGGTAGGATACACATGCAAGAACATCCCCTGTTTTGACATCTGTGATTACTGCAGAAGCAGAACATGGCTCCAGCGCAAGCTGTGCAGGTTCTATTTCGAGAGTATAAATTTTATTGATCATAAAGTCATAAGCTGTCATGGAGCCGGAGGCCAGTGCCTCGTAACTGCCATCATCTTTTGATAAAACTCCCTGTTCATACAGCACCAGACAGATCTCGCTTCCGGAAATGGTGTCCTCCTGAAGCATATACTTATACAGAAGTTTTGAGAAATTGGTGTCTTTTTTAAGATAATCGATCAGATAATCTGTAAGAGCCTGATATACTTCATCGGAATCCAGATAATCTCCTTCTGTAGAAAATTTGGAAATATCGATCCAGTTCTGACTTGCCGCATATGTCAGATAATCTTTCAGACTGATATCTTTATCGGTTGTCCATTTCTGATAAGTACTGTCAGAGGTATCAATGGCATTCTTTGAGATAATCCCCAGCGTATCTCTGAGAAGATCATCACAGATATAAGTAAGATATTCCTGGATCTGATCATCTTCATCTTTTACGGCCGGTGGATTCTCAGCTGTCAGTCTGTTAGTTATTGTATCAAAAACCTGTTGCTGTTTCTGTTGAAATTTGGCATATAAATTTTTTTCTGTATCGGATGCGTTGGCATCACTGAATTTACTGATATCAATGACACTGTTGGCAATCAAGGCATTATATACATCATAGATCGGTATCTTGATCTGTGCAGCATCATTTACACTGAAATCATAGGTTTTGGATGCTTCGATCTTGGATAAAAGGATTCCGGCAACTCTCTGTTTCAGTATCTGGTAGATGGCGGACTGCCAGCTGCTGTCTATGGTAAGATAGGTATCGTTACCTGCGACAGGTTCTATCTCGTGCTGTCGTCAATCTTAAGTACTTTACCAAGTTATCGACAGTGACAGTTTTCTTCACCGTCTGTTCCCTGAAGAGATGTTTCCATATATTTCTCAATTCCTGATTTACCGATGATCGCATCATTTGAATAATCAGGATTCTTCTGTCTCAGTTCTTCAAGCTCTTCTGAAGAAGCCTGTCCCGTATAACCAAGAATTGGTCCCATGCTTGCATCATCAATGTATTTGCGGACAGAATCCTCTACAATGTCAATTCCCTGAAGCTCCGGCTGATCTTCTCTGATTGCAGCTACAGATTTTTCGCTTATATTTGAAGCGATCGTAACGGCCATGTACTTCTTGAAACTGTTAGTGCTCAGTGCATAGCGGATTTTGGAAAGCTCAAGTATATCCTGCTTTGACAGGTTCTCCGGAAGTCCATGGGATGTCAGTTCTTCTTTGGTATAAGCATTTATCGCCGTAAAGAACAATGGAAAATCCCTCTTTTCCGCTCATAAACTCGATCATCTGATCTGCAGTGGCATTTTTCTGTTTTTTTGTCAGGTTATCAATCAACGGTTCTCCGTAAATATCCGCACGAAAACGGTTCAGAGTAAATCCCTCATCAACATCAAAAGCATAATTCCCGCTCTTATCCAAAACAATATGGAAGCCGGTACTGATGGAATCCCCGTTGGACTCAAGGATTTTCAGGACTTTATAGGCAATCCCGTTCAGTGTAAGATTCTTTTCTCTGGTAGAATCATAAGTTCCATTATCCTCAAAGGTAACAGAATAAGCCAGCACATTTGTTGCCAGCTCCTCACCATTTCTGTCATAGATATTGCCACGCGTACTTTTGATCACACGTTTTTTTGTTGTTCTTGATTCAAATTTGCTGATATAAGCCTCTCCCTGGATGATCTGCAGTTCAAAAAGCTGACGGACCAGAGTGGCTGACATAAATACAAAAACCAGTACCAGTACTGTGGTACGTTTTATTCGTATCTTTTTAAAAAATCTTTTTATTTTAGTACCCAAATAGACTCACTTTCCTTCATTGATGGATTCTTCATGAAATGATAATTAATATAATGAAATACCCGGTAAACAATCAGTGTAAGGATCACTGTATAAAAAATCTCCGGTAAAATAATCCGGTATAAATAGGTTCCGAGCCCCAGACGTCCCCTGAGCAGAAACTGCAATGCATAGACAGAAAGTCCGTACAGTAAATCCCCGATACCTGCAAGCATAACCGGAACCTTTATGTCATCATCATAGCAGATCCTGTGGGCATATCCGCTTAAAAAGCCAATATACATATAGATCAGAGCGTAGAAACCAAACACAGAGCCATAGAACATGTCTACCAGAAATCCACAGAAAAATCCTGTCCACAGTCCACTTTTTCTTCCGCGCATCAGCCCCATGGATATACACAGGATCAGGATTAGATTCGGCGTGATAGAACCGATGGATATCACATGAAGAAGAGTACACTGAAGAAGAAAACTGATCAGGATCATAAAAAATAACGCTATCTTACTCTTCATTTGCAGTCGCCTCCTGAGCTGCCTGAGCATTGTCATTAACAGAATCCTGTTTATTTACTGTAATGACAAGTACATTTTTCAGATGCTGGAAATCTACAGGTGTGACAATGGTACCTGTTTTGGTCAGATTGTTGCTGTTTTGTTCCACCTCACTGACGTATCCGATAAACAGTCCCTCTACATATTTCTCACTGATATTGGAGGTAACGATGCGTTCCCCCACTGTTACTTTATTATTCTGGTCATACAACTGGCTGAAGCTTAATTTACCCTCATCGATGAGTTCCAGATCTCCTTCCACCACACAGTTATCCTGTGTGCTGACAGTCATGGCACTGACATTGCTGCTGTCATCGATAATGGAACGTACAGTCGCCCAGTGAGTTCCGACCTCTGTCACGATCCCGACCAGACCTTTATCTGCAAGTACATTATTATCCACACGAATGCCGTCTGCAGATCCCCGGTTGATCATAAAGGTATCATACCAGTTGCCCGGATCTTTGGATATGATTTCTGCAGCAATCTTTGGATATTCGGTATACTGCTGGTCAAGATTATACATCTGCTGTAATCTTACATATTCTGTCTGATCCTGGATCAGTTTATTGTTCTGTTCTGTGAGACTGTCTATCTGTGCCTTTAAATTTTCGTTCTCACTGAGGATTTCTTCTTTATCACGCATACGGTCCTGCATTCCTTTCAGAACTGAACTGATCCGATTTGATGCTGTTTTCAAATGGAACGATCAGTATCCCGGCGGCATCCTGCAGCGGTGCAGTGGTTACGCCGGATGAAAAAGTGGCAGCAATACAGCTGACGCAGAAAATCGACATAATGACCAGAAGATGTTTACTTTTTAATTTAATCCTAAAATGTACTTTCTTTTTCAGGTTTTTCATTGATGCACCCCTAAAAATTATAGTTTTCTCTGCGTAACCGGTACTGCCCATTCACGCAGTTCTTTATTTCTGATTATTTTCTCCAGACCTGTAACTGCCGAGGTTTCATAAAAATCTGACAGATTAAAGGTGAATCCCGTATAACTGGCAAGGTATTTATCAATATAAGGAAGTCTGGTACTGCCTCCGGTTATGTAAATCCCCTGTTTCGCAATATGGTAGGAAATCTGGGGAGGAATTCGCTCCAGAAATGTTTTCATCTCTGCCGCAATCTCATTCAGACAGTTCATGATACCGTCATTTACCACATAAGAAGAAATGATTTCTTCTCTTGGCAGTCCGGAAATACAGTCAATTCCTACAATCTTACGTACTTCCTTTTTCGGATCACTGAGGCGTCCCATGACCATCTTAAGCCTCTTGGCAGTCCTTGTGCCAATCTGCAGATTATATCTTTTACGTATTTCACTGCAGACAGATTCATTCATCTGTCTGCCGCCAAGCGGTATTTTCCTGCTGATAATGATCTTTCCTCCGGTGATGATCGATACTTCTGTACTCTGTGCACCGATATTTACGATCATATTTCCTTCCGGATCTTCCAGATTGACACCCATGGCAATGGCATCTGCAATGGGTGCCTCTACCATAAATACGCGATTTTTCTTTAACCAGTGACCATTCGCCACATGAAAATATGCCGTTTCTCAACCGCAGTCATATCCAGAGGAACAGTAAAATACATTGTTGCGCCAAATCCCAGGATATGATCGATCTTTCGGATCATACTGTAAAGAACAATCTCCTGAAGTTCCAGATTAGCGATCATGCCAAATGTCATTGGCGAAGTAACCGTAATATCTGTGGGGGATTTCTCAAACATATCGTATGCTTCATTTCCCATTGCAATGATCGTGTGTCCCTTGGACGCGATCATATTTTTCTCGATATAAGTTTTGTTTCTGAAAAAAGAATAGACTTTTACGGAACTGCTTCCCAAATCTATTCCATATGTTTTCTCAAATAGCATATTCTGCCCCTTTGTTGTTGCCTTATTCTGTACATGTATTCCATAATCCTTCTTCTCTGAAGCTGCAGTATCTCTGATCCCCGATCACAATATGATCCAGCAGATGTATTCCCAGCAGTTCTCCCGCCTGATAAATCCTGGCTGTGATCTGTAAGTCATCCGGACTTGGTGTAGGATCACCACTTGGATGATTGTGGATCAATATCAGACTGACTGCATGGCGGCGCAGGGCTTCCATGAATGATTTCCCTTGGTGTTACCAGCGAACCGGTTGCAGTTCCCCGGGTCAGTATCTTATCTCCCAGAAAATGTCCTTTCACATCTGACATCATACAGATCACCAGTTCCTGCTCTTCATGGCGGAGTTCTTCCATATAATAAGCTGCTATGGAGGAGGGATTGTTCATAACTATCTGCGGTCTGGCAGCAGCCTTGGCAATTCTTTTGGAAAGTTCTCCAATGCATTTTAACTGTACTGCTTTTACCTGTCCGATTCCATGAATTTTCATAAGATCCTGTACAGATACATGCATAAGCCCCATAAGACCGGGATAGGAGGACGACTCCATAAATTTCAGGATTTCCTGCGCAAGTGCCAGTGAATTCTTTCCTGAAGTGCCGCTGCGCAGGATTACTGCCAGCAGTTCAGTGTCATTTAATGAACCCTCACCCTGCATAAAGCATTTCTCATACGGCCGCTGTTCCCTGGGAAGCTGCTTCATAATATTATTTGCATTATTCATAAGTCTGCCTGTGCTCTCTAAAGCCTCTGGGCAAATTGCAAATTATATTCTAGCATAAAAGAGGAGAGATGTACACTCTCCTCTCTGATTTTTATGTGAACTTTATGGTTACTGGGTTACTTGTTCACACCCCACTATCCCGAGACATACAAGCCAAAGTTCCATTGCCTGCAGGCAATCTGGAATGAATTTTGGCTATGTTACTGTGAACGGAGTGAACAGTAACGTTTACCGGTAATATCCCGCTTAAGAGATCAATTGTTTTTTATAGCCGCATATTTTCGGCATACAGTCTCAGCAACTTTGATTCCATCCATGGCAGCACTTGTGATTCCGCCTGCGTAACCTGCACCTTCGCCACATGGATAAATTCCTGCCATATTTGCTGTGAGCTCCTGATCACGTACGATTCTTACAGGAGAAGAAGTACGGCTTTCAATGCCACTGAGCAGTGCATCCTCTCTGTCAAATCCGGAAATTCGTTTTCCGAAGGCTATGACACCTTCTTCAATAGAATCGCCTACTGCTTTTGGCAGAACAGAGCGTACATTTGTCAGTATATATTCTCCCTTCATACAGGGAGTAACCTCTCCTAATGCTTCACTTGCCTGATTTTTGCAAAAATCACCAAACAGCTGAACAGGAATTTTTCCTTCTCCGAGCTCCCATGCCTTTTTCTCCAGATCACGCTGAAATTCTACGCCGCCAAGAACTCCTTTATCCGGGAAATCTTCTGGTGTAACTGTGACGATCATGGCACTGTTTGCATTTCTGGAATCACGTGCCTGATAGCTCATTCCGTTCACTGCGAGACGACCGGGTTCAGAGGATGCATTTACAACATATCCGCCCGGACACATACAAAAAGAATAAACACCTCTGCCATTTGCACACTTATGGGTTACTTTATAGCTGGCTGCACCAAGTAATTCATTCTCAGGCTCTCCATAAAGATCCATATTGATCATTTCCTGAGGATGTTCAATACGCAGCCCCACTGCAAATGACTTTGGCTCCATATAAACACCCCGTTTCTGTAACATCTCAAAAGTATCCCTTGCACTGTGTCCGGGTGCCAGTACACAGACCTGTGCAGAGATTCTCTTATCATTGTTGATCTCAATTTCTTTTAATGCATTGTTCTCGAAAATCAGATCTGTCACCTTGGAACGGAAGAAGAATTTTCCTCCCATTTCTTCGATTTCATGACGCATTTTTTCAACGATACCAACCAGCACATCTGTTCCCAGATGCGGCTTCTGCTGATAAATAATTTCTTCAGGTGCTCCGGCAGCTACGAAACGCTTCAGTACCTCATGATTACGTCCGTAAGGATCTTTTACCAGTGTGTTCAGCTTTCCGTCAGAAAAGGTACCGGCACCGCCTTCTCCGAACTGTACATTGGACTCAGGGTCAAGAACACCATTTTTCCAGAAATTCTCTACTGTTTTCTGACGTTTATCAGCCTCTTCTCCACGTTCAAGTATTATCGGACAATATCCGGCCTCGCAAGATACCATCCGCAGAAAAGTCCTGCAGGACCACTTCCTACAATAACAGGAGAATGTAAGAGAGGTGTCTCACCCGGAGAAGGAAATTCATATGGTTTTTCTTTAGTTAACATAACATTATTACCGTTAACTTTTTTTGAGTAGTCTTTGCTCATCTTTGATTTTTACATCTACAGTATATACAAAGATTTTGTCATTTTTGTGTCTGCAGTCCAGAGACTGCTTTTTTATTTCATAGGTAAAACTGTTTCCGGGATTCTTTAATGTTTTGCAATCTTTTTTTCAAGCTGCGCCTTTGTGTGTGTGACGGGAAGTTTCATCTGTGAAATTCGAATCATTTTTTCTCCTCCTTTGCCGCATTTCTGCCGGCCACTGCACCGCTGCTCCATGCCCATTGCAGATTATATCCGCCACAGGTACCGTCAATATCCAGAAGCTCCCCTGCAAAATACAGACCCTTACAGAGCTTTGACTCCATGGTTTGAGAATTTACCTGGGTGGTATCTACTCCCCCGGAGCAGACCTGTGCCTGTGAAAATGACATACCATCCTGCACTTCAAGAGGAAATTCCCGTATGGCAGAAATCAGTTGTTTTTGTGATATAAGGATTTTAATAAGCTTTTCCGGGAAAAGTCCCACCAGAAGTTCTTTTTCTTTTTTATAGGGACATGCTTTCTTCCGTGCATACAGAAGTTTCCTTAATTCTTCCTCTGACAACTCCGGCATGAAATTAATGCGGAGCTCTGCTTTATGTCCTTCTCTGACTGCACGTACTGCATAAGTGCTGAGCTGAAACACTGGGATTCCGGAGATTCCGTATTCTGTAAGCTGTAGCTCGCCATGTTCAGATTTACAGAATTTCCCATCTGTAAAAAGAGAAATCTCTCCTTCTGTACGTACGCCTGCCCATGCCTTAAAAGAAGAACCTTTACACTTCAGGGCAGTAAGTGCCGGATAAACCGGGACAATGCGGTGATGAAAGCTCTCTGCCAGCATATATCCGCTGCCGTCTGAACCTGAAACAGAAGATGCCCGGGATCCATTGGCAAGTATCAGTGCATCTGCATCATAGTGCCATCCTTTTGTCAGGATTTGGAAATTCTTTCCATTTGTCCCGGGTTTTATTTCTGTAACCTGTTCGTTTGTCTTTATTTTCACACCCAGACTGGCAGCCTCCATGCACAGTACATCTACAACACTCTGCGCCTGATTGCTTCTCGGATAAAGATAGCCGTTTCTGTTTAAAGGATAGATTCCTATCTCTTTGAAAAACTCAATGGTATCCTCGACAGAAAACTCTTTGAGTGCATCTTCGACAAATTCCGGATGTTCACCTCTGTATGCATCATCCGGTTTTACAAGATTTGAAAAATTGCATCTGCGTTTCCTGTAGCGCAGATCTTCTTTCCAGGTTTCTCATTCTGTTCCAGAACAGTGACTGCTGCCCCGTTTCGGGCTGCCATGATCGCTGCCATCAATCCGCTGGCTCCTGCTCCTGTGATCACTACCTGCCTTTTTTTCATAAAGTTACAAGTCCTTTATCAACCATTTTCTGAAGAGACATCAAAACGCCAAGCTTTGCATGTTCCCAGGTAAGTCCTCCCTGGAAATACACTGCATATGGCGGCTTCATCGGACCATCTGCGGAAAGTTCGATAGAAGAACCCTGCACAAAAGCACCTGCTGCCATGATAACCTGACTGTCATATCCGGGCATGTCCCATGGCTCCGGATCTACATAACTGTCGACCGGTGCTGCTGCCTGAATACCCTTACAGAACGCGATCAGACCTTCCGGTGTGCCAAGGCTTACTGCCTGAATGATGTCCTGACGTGGCTCTGTGGAATTTGGGATTACCGGGAATCCAAGTTTCTCATAAATATTTGCTGCAAAAACAGCACCCTTTAATGCCCCCTTGGTAACCATCGGTGCAAGGAAAAATCCCTGGAAGAAAGAACGGTTAACTCCCAGAGTTGCTCCTACCTCACTGCCAAGTCCGGGACAGGTCATTCTGTAAGAAGCATTTTCCACGCACTCCTTAGTACCTGCAATATAACCGCCGATAGGTGCAAGTCCGCCACCCGGATTCTTGATCAGAGAACCAACGATCATATCAGCTCCCACATCACTCGGCTCAATAGTATCTACAAATTCACCGTAGCAGTTATCCACCATACAGATCACATCCGGTTTAATACTCTTTACAAAAGAAATCAGTTCTCCAATCTGCTTTACAGAGAAAGACGGACGTGTCTGGTATCCTTTGGAACGCTGGATCTCCACAAGACGTGTTTTTTCATTGATTGCTTTACGGATGCTGTCATAATCAAAGGTTCCGTCTTCTAACAGCTCCACCTGACGGTAACTTACTCCATATTCTGCGAGAGAACCTTTTGACGGGCGGATGCCGATTACCTCTTCCAGAGTATCGTAAGGCTTTCCGGCAGGCGCCAGAAGTTCATCACCCGGACGGAGATTACCGAATAAGGCAATGGCCAGCGCGTGAGTTCCGCATGTGATCTGCGGGCGTACCAGACAGGCTTCCGTATGGAAAGTATCTGCATAAACCTTTTCAAGTGTTTCCCGGCCAATATCGTCATATCCATAACCGGAAGAACTTCCGAAGCATTCGGCACTTACCTTATTTTTCTGCATGGCAAGAAAGCACCTTCATCTGGTTATATTCTGCCTGTTTTATCAAATTTTTCAAATCTTTACTTTTAAATGAATTCCTCAATCTTATGACCAAAGAC
>ENA-OQCF01000702-OQCF01000702.1-human-gut-metagenome-genome-assembly--contig:-NODE-702-length-12472-cov-3.916808_pt1 | contig 12472 bp, 17 predicted proteins | sample MGYA00242756_ERZ504573 | MGnify/ENA primary metagenome ERZ504573 (study PRJEB26092, sample SAMD00036240) | human gut metagenome | host: Homo sapiens | study: EMG produced TPA metagenomics assembly of...
CAAAACAGCGGGTGCGGCTGGCCATCGTGGTAGGCTCTGCAAAAACAGCCCGCCGATTTTTCGCGTTTCTGAGGCTTATGGAGGAGTCCGGCTTTCTGGTAAGTATGGCCGTGGCGGTGTGATCTCCCTCCTTGCTCCCGGGCAGGATAAGCCCACCCGCCTGCGGGCATCCACCCTCGGGGATGGTTTTGATCCCGAGGACATCCGGGCTGTGATTGCGGGGAGCGTCCGATCCCGGAGCTCCCGCAGGAGGCCCCGGCTTCTGCCTGTCGTGTCAATCTGATTATAGACATTCAAGAGCGCATGGCACAGGGCAAGAGCCCGGCCTATGAACGGTGGGCCAAGGTTTACAATCTGAAACAGATGGCTGCTGCGCTCCAGTACCTGCGGGAAAATGATCTGATGGACTATGAGGCGCTGGCGGCTAGTACAGAAAAGGCAGTCGAGCGTTTTCACACGCTGTCCGAGGAATTACGGCAAACGGAGGCGGAGCTGGAAAAGACCTCCGGGCTCATGGCGGCTACTGTGGGCTACGCAAAAACCCGGCCTGTGTTTGACGGTTACAAGGCGGCCCGGTACAGTAAAAAATATCTGTCGGAGCATGAGGCGGAGCTTGCCGCTTACCGGGCGCCCGGGCCACTATGAATGAGCTTTTGGACGGTGCAAAACTGCCAAAGATGGCGGATATGAAAAAGTCCCGCCAGGAATTGGCGGGAAAGAAAAAAGCCCCTCTATGCGGAATACCGCAAGGCCCAGGCGGATATGCGGCAGGCTGTGGCGTCAAAGCGAACATTGATCATCTGCTCGGCGTGACGGATGGGCGGGAAAATAAGGCCCAGGAGCGGTAGCGACAGGCCGCAGACAACAGGCGCATAGCGCCAGGACTTTGGGACAATTTGTCCCGAAGTTCAGCGGGTTTGGGGAGCTCCCCAACAAGCATTTTTGCGGGCCTGCGGCCAGCAATTTCGGAGTGTGGCCACACCCGAATTGCTTGCCATTTCGTGCGCTTTCGCTACCTGGCGCAAAAAAACGGAGGTCACGCTTTTCTTACGCATCCTCCGTTTCTTTAGTCGCTTTCATCGCTTGGATCGTGGCTTCAACGATTTTCAGTTCCTTTTCATCCAAGGAGTTCAGCATGGCATCAATCCGCTTTCTGCACTCGCTCCCTTTGTTTTTGGACGGGTAAAAGTATTGATCTACCGATATATCGAACATTGTAACCAACTGATAAAAAGTATTAAAACTCGGGTGCTGGCCGTCATTCTCGTGATACATAATGGTACGGGGAGCCCGGTCAACAATATAGGCCAGTTGCTCCTGTGTCATCCCGCTGGCCTCCCGAGCCCGCTTGATAGCAAGCCCTATATCGTGAAAATCAAATCGTCGTTCATCTCGTTCTATCTTCATAACATCACCTAATGTAATTTTACATTTCATGTTATAGTATTTGAACGACTATAATTTTCATGCTACTGACTATTTAATTTCATATAAGTACCAAAAGAATGTATCTTGACAGAGGAGGAAAAAATACATATAATGTAATCATACCAAAGGTATGTTATTGAAACGAGGTGATTATATGGCAAGAAATAAATATCCCGAAGTAACTGTTGAGAAGATATTGGAAGTGTCACAGCGGTTATTTATGGAAAAGGGATACGATAATACAACTATTCAAGATATTGTAAATGAACTTGGGGGACTGACTAAGGGCGCAATCTATCATCACTTCAAATCGAAAGAGGAGATTATCAACGCATTAGGGGAAAAACTCTTTTTTGACAATAACCCGTTTGTTACCGTACAAGAGCAGAAGCATTTGAACGGTTTAGAAAAAATGCGTGAAGTCATTAAGCTAAATCATATAGACATTGATCGGACAGAACTTGGCAAACAGTGCATTCCGCTTTTGAAAAATCCCCGCTTATTAGCGGAACTGGCTGATACCAACAGAAAATTGATTGCACCTCTTTGGTTACAACTTATTGAAGAAGGAATAGAAGATGGTTCTATCCAGACTGAATATGCAAAAGAACTTTCAGAGCTTTTGCCTTTACTTACAAACTTTTGGTTAATTCCCTCTGTCTATCCCGCTACACCGGAAGAACTACTCTCAAAGTTTGCATTTATCAAGTATCTGTTGGACAGTATGAAATTGCCGATTATTGATGATGAAATTTTTGGTATAGTACGAGGCTACCTCGAACACCTAAACATAGGAGAATAAATAAAATTGCCTTATAAAAGGCAGTTTTATTTACAATCATATACATTCATTCATAAGGTATTATTATCTGCATTTACATACCGATTTGATGTATGAAAGGAGATTATTATGTCTAATTTAGATCAAAAAATCGAAAATGCCGCAAATAAAATTGAAGTTGCCGCAAATAAGGCGTGGAAAAAGCGTTCATTCCGCATTGTATCTAAATCTGTATCTGCTGCGGCAGAAATCGGACTGATGATAGGGGCGGCACATTTATCCGAAAAAGGGTACAAATCTGCCGCTATTTGCCTGTTTGGTTTGGGTGCGGCGGGGCTTATTTGCGATTTAGTTTTTAACAGAAAATAGGAGGTCATCGCTATATGATACGATACTTAAAACGATACAAACTCTTGTTGTTCATTACTATATTATTTACAACTATCAGTTCGCTGTCTTATGTGTTTATTGCTATCCTGTTGCAACAAGTTATGGACATTGTGGATATGGGCGATATGGAAGGTTTTATCAGAATACTTCTATTTTCATTATCCTATTTTGCACTTATGGGAGTATTCATGTATCTGCAATCCTTATTTAGCAAAAAATTTGTTTGTAAAATTATGAAAGATATTCGTTCCAAAACTTTTATAGGGATTGAGCGACATACGATAGAGGAATACTCCAAAAACCATACTGCAGATTATTTATCCGCAATTACAAACGATGTAAAAATGATTGAGGATAACTATTTGCTTCCACTCCTACAAGTCATTCAATACACAATTATTTTCATAGCATCTCTTGCTGTAATGATTTATTTTGACATTATTGTTACAATATGCGTCATTATCTCAATCGCTATCATGCTCATTGTACCCAGTTTGTTTGGTGGAGTGCTTTCTAAACGACAGGACAAATACTCTGATATGCTATCTTCTTTTACAAACCATGTAAAAGACTTATTGTCTGGTTTTGAAGTCATCAAATCCTATCGAATGAAAAAATATGTCCTCGCACGATTTGAAAGAAGCAACGAAGATACGATCAAGGCAAAGTATTCAGTAGACAAAGCGATTGCCGCAAACGAAGCTGTTTCTATGGTTCTTGCGCTTCTTGTTCAAGTTGTTGTTGTTTTTCTTTCGGCATACTTCATCATCATTGGGCGCATCAGCGCAGGTGCATTATTGGGTATGGTGCAGGTTAGCAGTAATCTTGCAAATCCACTTTTAATTATTTTCAGCAATATTCCTAAAATCAAAAGCATAAACCCGATTGCGCAAAAGTTAAATGATCTTTCGGATTTCGTAGAGCGGGATGCGGGTATAAAAAAGGCTCCTGCGTTCAACGAAGCGATTTATGTAGAAGATCTGTACTTTTCCTACGATAAAAAAAATAATGTCATAAACGGCATTTCATTATCCATTGAAAAAGGGAAAAAATATGCCTTTGTAGGTAAAAGTGGTTGTGGGAAATCCACGCTAATAAAGCTGATTGCCGGATATTATTCCGATTTTAAAGGTAATGTGCAATATGACTCAGACAATCTTTCCACCTTGGATATTGATAAAATAACTGGCCTGTCATCGATCATTCATCAAAATGTTTATATGTTCGATGAAAGCATTTTTGACAACATTTGTCTACATGAAGATTATAGCGAAAATGAATTACAATCGGTTTTATCTGAAAGCGGTCTATCAAGTTTTATCAAACAAGTGCCAAATGGCCTTAAATATCGTGTTGGCGAAAATGGAGATAACCTGTCCGGCGGTCAAAAACAGAGAATTGCCGTAGCAAGGGCTTTGATCCGAAAAAAACCGCTGTTGATTTTGGACGAAGGAACTTCTGCAATAGATATGCAGACCGCTTATGATATTGAGAGCAGACTTTTGGCAATATCTGATTTAACTCTACTTACTATTACACACAATATGAGTAAAGATATTCTTGAACTTTATGATGAAATTGTCTTTATGGCTGATGGAAAGATTATTGAACAAGGTACATTTGAAACACTTACCTCCAGACATACTGCATTTTATGACTTTTATCAACTAAAAAAGTAAGCATTTTAGAGGGAAGCCGCTGCCGGTTTACCTTAAGGCGGCTTTGAAATTACATAATCAAAGCCGCCGTTTTCTTTTTGAAAAATGAGAATACGGGGGGTGTATTAAAGTCGCCCTTTTTTAAGGATACGGCGGTATCTTGGAGGTATCGCCGTGTTCATTTTTGCCTTTTTTCACAGTACACATGATCTGCACCAGCTAAAAAAAGTGTTGCTCCCCCTCCTGGACAGTCTGGCTATGGATGTGAAATTAGAAAGTACATAAACGAATATGAAACTTCATGCGTCTGTGCGATTTTGTGTCGCCCAGGCGCTTTTTTGTACTTCGAGACAAATTGTCCCGAGGTGCGGGGCGGCTCCCCGGGGTGCCGATCCCCGCCAAGCCCCGTTTCGGTCACTCATCCACCCAACACCGAAACGGAGGTTTATTTATGACTACAATCAATCTGAAGGATTTTTATTATTGGTACACACAGGATCAGTTTATCGAGGTTTCTGACGAGGTAGCCGAAGTGTTTGTGTCCGATGCCCGGCACGAAATGGCCTACCAGCGGCGGCTCTCCCGGCATAAGGCGCAGTATTCTCTGGACTGCGATGACGGGATCGAATATTCCGCCTGCCTGCATGAGCCAACGCCCCAGGAGCTTCTGGAGCGCATGGAGCTGTTCATCCGTCTGTGGAACGCACTCAACTCTTTGCCGGAGAGCCAGGGGCGCAGGATTGATGCCCACATCATTCTTGGAAAGAGCATCAAGGAAATTGCCGAGGCCGAGGGTGTACATGAGGAGTCTGTCCGCCAGTCGATCAAGCGTGGCCTTGAGCGCATGAAAAAAACTTTTTGATTTTTTTCATTTTCCCCACTTGGAAATGATGAAAAAATGTCTCGGTTTATGAAAGGAGATATTCTTCTTTCCGCAGATAAACAGCGGCGGCCCCGAGCATAGTCCGGGGAGCCGGGCGGCGGGTGCGCTGTGACTTTTTCTTTGGAAGAATGAGCGAACAACACCAACGCCGCAACTGGGCCGGGCCAACCCACGGCCACGATCCGGCATAGGACAGGCTGGCCGCTATCCCTCTGGGCCGCCCTCTTATCTGCGAGGGAACGCCGCTCTGAGTATGGTTGTCTTTGGACAGGGCAAGAAAATGGGAGCGGCGTTCTCTATTTTATACTTATGTGGAGTGAGGCCAGAGGGCAGCGTCGCTTGGGTGCTGCCCTCTGGCGTTTCCCCACGATATGCGGGAGGCGTATCCTATTTTTGATAAGGAGGTTTTACCGTGAGATTAACGGCAAAGGAACTGGAACAAATGAAAAGCGTTGACATCGGCGCAGTGGCTCCCGAGTCCCTGCCGGATGTGAGCGGTATGGCCTTTGACACCTCTCTCCCCCGGGAGGAGCGGATCGCTTTGTTTTTGCAGGCGGTAGAAAATCCATACTGCTTTTGCATCGGCGGGATCGGTGTGAAAATTGAATTTGCGGAAAGCGGGCCGTCCTTGCAGGACACGCTGACGGACTTCCTGCTCCGGCAAAAAAGCGGGCTGTAACTTCGGTTATGGCCCGTTTCTACTTCGAGACAAAGTGTCCCGAGGCGGAGGCATCCTTGTTGTCCCGCCCGGGCAGAGGTATAATATAGATGTAATGTGATAGGGAAGGAGGAACAATGGCACGAGCAAAAAACAGAGGATTGCAACAGAGTTTCTCTCCCTCTTATACCGTCCGCCGCTGGCGGCTGGGCGAATATATCCGGCTTTCCAAGGAGGACTTGAAAAAGGGAAAGGACGACAGCAACAGCGTCATCAACCAGCGTGATCTGCTCAATGACTTTTACCAGAAGCATATCGGAGAATTTGAAAGTGTTTCCGAATATGTAGACGATGGACACACAGGAACGGACGCCAACCGGGAGAATTTCCAGCGGCTCCTTTCCGATGTAATGAGCGGGAAAATAAACTGCGTGGTAGTAAAAGACCTTTCCCGTTTTGCAAGAAATTACAGTGATGCAGGAAGTCTGATTGATAACCTGTTTGTTCAGATGGGCGTTCGCTTCATCAGTCTTGCTGAAAATGTGGACAGCTATCTCAACCCAGACAGCGTTTCCAGTATTATCGTCCCGATTACAAATGTGATGAACGATCAATACTGCTACCAGACCTCAAAGAAAATCCGCCAGGTATTTGATTACAAGCGGCGCAACGGTCAGTACATCGGCGCATTTGCTCCTTATGGATATATAAAGCACCCAAAGGACAAGCACCAGTTGATCATCGATCCCGATGCCGCTGAAATCGTCAAACTTATTTTCTCTTTGTTCCTAAAAGGGACATCGAAACGGGCTATCGCTTTGTATCTGAATGAACACGGCGTACCCAGCCCCTCGGCTTATAAACTGCAAAAGGGCATACCCGTTTCAACAAGAGGATATGACGATCCTATGTGGGGAGCCCGCATGATCCACTCCATTCTTACGAACCCCACCTATACCGGGGATTTGGCACAGGGCCGCAGTCGGGTAAAAAGCTATAAGGTACACGAGGTTGAAAGCGTTCCCCGTGAAGAATGGGTGGAAGTAGCTGGTACGCATGAGGCAATCATTGATTATGAAACCTTTGATAAGGTACAGGCCCTCTTACAGCGGGATACCCGTACTTCTCCAAAAGGCCGGGAAGTCCACCTGTTCAGCGGTTTTTTGAAATGTGCTGACTGCGGGCGGGCAATTACCCGGAGCGTAGGCAACAACAATAATGTGTACTATGCCTGCTCCACCTACAAGAACCGCTCTCGGACAGCCTGCACAATGCACTCAATCAAGCATAATCGTCTGGAGGCCGCTGTTCTCTTTGCGGTACAACAGCAAGTCCATCTGGCTGTTTCATACTCGGAAATGATTGCCCGCATTAACACCGCTCCGGTCAAAAAGAGCCAGTCCATCCGTTTGGAAGAACTGATTGCTGCGAAGGAACGGGAACTGGCAAAAATCAGCCGCTACAAGCAGTCCCTTTATCAAGACTGGAAAGACGGGGAAATTACCCAGCAGGACTACCGGGATATGAAAGCCGATTATGAGCGACAGACCATCGCTCTTACGGATGTGCTGGCCCGGCTGAACGCTGAACGGGCGGAACTGGCAAACGGTGTAAAGAGTGAACATCCCGCACTGGTGGCCTTTACAAAACATCAAAATATCGACCAGCTTTCCCGGGAACTTCTCGTTGAGCTGATCGACCATATCAAGGTTTATGAGAATGGAAACATTAGTGTGAGATTTAAGTTTGCGGATGAATTTAGACGCATAGCAGAATACATTGAAATCAACACCACAAAACCCGCAGTAGCGGGCTAACCCCCGCTACAAACCCCTTTGACAGTGTGTTTTCCTAATAGGAGCTAATCATACGATACTTGACCGCATTGGCAATCAGCTGGTTCAGAATAAAGCGCACCCACTTTTCATCTGAATAAACCGTGTCCTGTATTTCCTCCACTTCCAGACGCATACCACCTTGGAGCAGCAGATATTTATTATCTGCAATCGCCTGATGCACCACTTGGGACAGTGCCATTTCCCGGACAGAATAATCTTTCTCTGTATGCTCACTGCGGGCGTAATAAAGAGCTTGTTCGGTAAAGCGGTTGGTCTTTTCCAGTTCCAGCAGAAGTTCCTTTGTCCAGTCCGTCCGGTGGTTTTCACATAGGAGTTTCATGGCAGTAATGGGCGTTTTGATTTCGTGAATCCATTGCTCAATGTATTCTTTGTACTCTAGGCGTTCCCGCTCGACTTCTCCAATCTGTTCCAACATGGATTTTCCAGCCATTTTCAAAAGCTGATAGTAAACCTGATCCTCGGCCTGTTCCGGCAGCTCCATCACTTCGGAAATGAGGTATCTTTCGGAAAGCTGCTCCGCCATATCCAGAAGTTTTTTCATCTGCCGCTTCCGTTTCCAGTAAGTGAGGACAAGTCCCGTCAGCAAAATCAATGCCCATACAATCAGGATCAATACTACTGCGGAAACCGAATTGCCGCACACCAGCAAAAATACAGTGAGTGCAGCCATACAAACAAGGTTCGTCAGCAGAAATGGTAGCCTGTTTTTCCAATATCGTCTGCTGTTCATATCGTGTACCCCTGTCGGTGCTTTGTCTTGATAAAATCCGTCAGACCGATGCCCGCCAGTTTTTCCCGGATGCGGTTGATATTGACGCTCAAAGCATTGTCATCCACATATAGCTGATTGTCCCACAAATACTCAATCATATCTCCGCGAGAACAGATTTTTCCACCGTTCTTGAACAAATAATAGAGAATTTTCAATTCGTTCTTAGTAAGTTCTACGCTCCGTCCATTATAGTCCAAACTGCTGGATTCCAGATGCAGCACCGCATCTCCATAGACGATCTTCTCCCGTTGTTGTGCGGGATAGGTTTTCTTCAGCAGAGAAGCAATTTTCGCAAGCAGGATTGCTGTGTTATAGGGCTTCGTGATAAAAGCGTCTCCACCCAACATAATGCTATTCAGCTCGTCCATATCCGTGTTGCAGCTTGTCACAAAGATGATCGGCACTTCGGAAAAGGTACGAATTTTAGAGCATAAAGCAAAACCATTCTCTCCGGGTAACTTAATGTCCAACAAAATCAGATGTGGCTTTTCATCCTGAATCTGTTCTATCACAGCAGAAAAATCCTTTATGCCAATCGTTGCATATCCATTTCCATTCAATAATGTTTGCAATTCTCCCTGTATCACAGGATCATCTTCAATTATCATAATTTTATATCGTTTCATGCTTTCTGCACCTTCCTTGTTTTGTCCGGCCATCAATCGGCTTTTCTGCAGTTTTGGGAATCAGCCAAACACCGGCCATTTTCACAGCGCCGGGAATACGGTCGGCGGTGCAATAGTAATTTACTCTACGAGGTGTCACGCCCCACTTCTCGGAGGCCTCTTTCAATGTCATATAGTCCATTTCGCACCTCCACAGAGTACATTATAGTTCCTCATCTCGAATAATGCAAGAAACATAATATGAATTATAAAGTTTAATCTTACTGCATTCTCTGAACTTAGGATACTCATTAGAATGGGGGTTAAGATAACGATATAGATGTACTTCACCTTGCCCTCATACTGCGGCAACAGGGCTTTCAGTGCTTCAAGATTATCGCCGTGGATGGTCATGTTCTCACTGTCGTTGTTCTCGGTGTGCTGCCCCTGCTCATCAAAACTGTATTGCCGCTCCAGCACCCGGAAGGGAACTTTCTGATGATGGTTCACGACTTTATTTTTACCGATCCATTCCAAGGTTAGCATGGCGTTTTTCTCCAATCTAAAAATTTCAAACTGCGGACAAAAAGGACGCATTGTTGTGGCAAGCAGGGCTTTTGTCTATACAAACGCCATTTTTGCGTTGCAAAATGCTTGTTGGGCTGTGCCCAATCCCCTTCATTCTGCACCGTTCCGATGCAGGCTGCGCGTTTTTTCAAAACGCTTCTATTTATATATGGTAGAGTTTCAAGACAGTTGCGCTCTGCAATTTTGATGGAGACATCTCAAGCCAAACGAACAGCCAGCAACGGCCTCAACGGTAAGTGAGGTCATGATGCTGGCTGTTCTTCGTTCAGAACGGAAAACATTCGACATTTCCGCTGGTTCATGGCACACTACATCCAATCCATGCGAATCCGTTGGAGGTGATTGTGTTGCTTTCCCTGTACTTAGCTGTTCTTGACGATCAAAGCAAAGAAGAACAATTTATAGATGTATATAATACCTACAAACGGCTGGTCTACCATACCGCTTACAAAATTATGGGCGATTCGTATCTGGCAGAAGATGTACTGCAAGAGGTGTTTTTGTACGTTGCCAAAAATTTTTCTAAAATTCATCGAGAAAACTGTCACGAACTCGCTGCTTATCTCGTTAGTTGTAGTAGAAGCCGTGCATACGATATGCTTCGCAAGCAGCGAGAAGAACCGCTGGAAGAAATCCCGGACGCACCAGATAGCACCCCGGTGCCGGATGATGCAGCAGTCAGCGCCGACAACATCGAACACCTGACAGAACTGATCGGACAGATGAAACCGATGTACCGTGACCCACTGCGCCTTTTGGCAATGGGCTACACCAACCGGGAGATTGCCGAATCGCTTGGACTGACGGATGAAGTGGTTCGGATGCGGCTTTTCCGTGGAAGAAAACTATTGTGGAAGGAGCTGAACAGTCATGAGTGAGCGGACAGAAGTTTCTTTTGATGCAGCGTTGATGATGGCACTCCGTGCAGATGCACAGAAAGAACTGGACGAGCTGCCAAGTCCGGCCCAGCTTAAGGAACGCTACCCAGACACATCCCGATGGGATGCCCGCCTGCAAGCGGCGTTGCATAAACGCCGCCCTGTGCTGAAACGAGTTCTTATTGCGGTCCTGACGCTGGTAATTTTAACTCTCGGCGCGCTTGCAGTAAGTGCAGAGTTCCGCAGGGCAGTCTATACGATGATTCAAAAATTTCTGCCCATTGAGATGCAGCTGACGTATCAGGTGGATGGTGAGCCGTTGGAACAGCTTCCGAATGGATATAGCGACCATTATGTACCGGACGGCTTTGAACGGGATTATGAACAAGGGTATGATAACGAAATATCCTTTCTTCATGCCTATGTTGATGCCAATGATAAAAGCATCTTTTATTATGTGGACTGTTCCGTAATTCAAGACTATGGACAAATCGAAACTTTCGACAATGAGCATACGGTTTATGAGCGCATTAAAGTTGGAACAGCCGATGCCACACTCGGAACAAACAATAGCGGAGGACGTACAGGATATGTGCTAGTATGGGAGAAAGATGGCATTTCGCATACGATTATTGGAAAGATATCGCGTGAAGAGCTTCTAAGAATTGCGGAAAGCATTTCCTGATTTGTCAAGACCTTGCCGACACACTTGTGATTATTTACAAGTGTGTCGGCATTTTTTGTGCAAATATACAAAGCTAATAAAATTTCGAATTTTTTTTTCAAAAAAGCTGTCACAAACACAATGTGACTACGTTGACTAAGTAAAAGCTCCTGTGGGAGTGTACAAAATGGAGGTTATGCCTTATGTCTAAAAAACGTCTGATTACTCTTATTCTGTCAATTGGTATTTTTCTGAGCCTTGCCGCAACGGTTTTTGCTGCTGGCCAACCTAGGCGGTATAAAGAAAACAGCACTGTCAAAGGGACGATTTCTCAAAGTTTTTATCAGGTTAATGCCAAAACTGATGTTACGGTAAAGCGCATCACCGTCACTGGAACGCTGTATGAAAAAGGAACATTTGGTACATGGCAGAAGGTAAGCAGCTGTTCTAACACAAGTGCATCTTCTTCCTGCTCAGCAAGCAGTAATTATAATACAAAACCCGGAAGATCGTATCGCCTTGAATGTTCAGCAACATTCACTTATTCAAATGGGCAGAGCGAAACTATCACATCAACTGCCAGCCATTAAATGATTTTATAAAAGAGTGATTTTGTTAAAAAGAGGTGATGCTAATACAGCATCTAAAGCGTTATTAAATGAAAGACTATTTTGATCGCCTATTTACCAGAAAGGAAAAACCATGAAAAAATTAATTGCTTTGTTGCTATCTGTACTCTTGGCCTTAACCAGTATGGCTCCTGCTTATGCAGCCAAACCATATTTGAAAAATCAAAATTTCTCTATTGAAGCATCAATTGATGAGTTGGCAGATGGAATTACATTTGCAATAATCCAAGAAGCAGATGGCTCACTTACCGTACAAAAGATAGAACAGAGTGATATAGCTTTACAGGCAAACCAACGAGTGGTCGGTACTTTTCACTGTGGACTGACCTACCACAAAAACGCTAGTACAGCACATATCCATTGGACCGCTACCAGTTCGCAAATAACAGGGGTAAGGGCACGTGTTTACTGCAAGCTACATATGTTATCGGCGGAGATTATGGTAATTATTTCTTTTATGGAGACATTGACGAATATCGCGATTTGAATGGACGATATAATACAGCCAGTGGCGCTACTGATGACTTTGACATTGATAGCGGACTGAAGAAAGTCAATATTGGCTGGACTAGTGCTTCTGTCTCAACGGTAAGGGGTGGTACACTTGCGCTACCGGCATCGATTGACACGATTGAACTAAACATAAAGGATTCATTAATCAAAATGACGAAAGAAGAAA
>ENA-OQCF01000705-OQCF01000705.1-human-gut-metagenome-genome-assembly--contig:-NODE-705-length-12456-cov-2.524860_pt1 | contig 12456 bp, 19 predicted proteins | sample MGYA00242756_ERZ504573 | MGnify/ENA primary metagenome ERZ504573 (study PRJEB26092, sample SAMD00036240) | human gut metagenome | host: Homo sapiens | study: EMG produced TPA metagenomics assembly of...
AGATTCCCTTGCAGGTCTGATTCCCTTTAGCGGTCCAAGTCATTAGTCATTTTTCCTATCGTAAAATGAATGGTATTGATAATCTACAACCTACTATCGATGAATTCGCCCCATTATTTCATGTCAGAAAAGATGCCCCCCCCTTGATACTTATAACCGGTGATCGGGAGTTAGAGCTTTTTGGACGTTATGAGGAAAACGCTTACATGTGGCGGATGATGAAACTTGTCGGGCATGAAGACACTTATCTTTATGAAATCGGCGGGCATGGGCATGGTCCTATGGGTGAACCTGCTTTCTATATATTGCACCAACAGATAAAACGGATATTAAATACTCCCGCAAAACAGTGATATAATGCAAATCAACAGAAAGATTTTTACCATAGGTTACACAATTTAACAACATGAAGAATATGAAATGATTTTTCTCTTTTAACAGTTCCAACGTCACTCTTCTTGATATTACTTCTATGATGTATGGAACTAATGGCAAACTTAGAGAAGAACTCTATCTAAAAGACCGATTACATATCACTCCGGAAGCCTATCGCATGATAGCAGATAAGCTTGAGCCATTATTAATAAGAAATAGGAATTAATAAACAGTCAAAAAAAGAAAGGAGAAAACACACTCATTATCAATATTTTAAATATTTCATCAGAGTTATACTAAAAAATATCATGCATTTTATTTGCATATTAAATAAAAAGCCGTACCTTTGCACCCACAAAACGATAACATCGCGGAGTGGAGCAGTTGGTAGCTCGTTGGGCTCATAACCCAAAGGTCATTCGTTCGAGTCGGATCTCCGCAACTACAATGAGGATAAAAGGTTTTATAAACCATTTTATCCTCATTTTTTTAATTCCCATCAAGGACAGAAAAAAATGTTTTGCGCAAATTAATGTTTGTGCAAATTGCTTCCACACTTCCACCTCCTCTCCACATCCCTTTATTCATCGGTATTACAGATGCGGTGGAAGCAACTCAAAAGTGTGGAAGCAAAATTTGCTTCCACACCGTTTCACAAACAGAAATACTGACACACAAGAAGCTAACATGAAGTAACACAAGTTATTAATTTCTTGTATCACATCTTATTTATATCGTACCTGCACGAAATCAATATCCTGCAAACACGGTATTAATTCCATCTCCTCCCCCTTCAAATGCAATCAGAACAAATGCGTACAGCCACACAAAGCCAAGACTTCAATACTGTTTTCCTCTGTGCTTTATTCAGAGAATGAAGGTATTTATTACGTCGGACATAAGGAATCAACAGTATGCAACGGCCATGATGCAATCGCCTAACGGCCATCAACAACCCGCTTAACAGCCGTCAGCAGATCGCCGCACGACCATTAGGCGCTGATAAGGCAATGAGTAAAAGGGAACACTCCCCTATACACAAGTAAACAAAGCCCTATATACAACGGATTGAAAGCAGCGGTTTCCCTTAGAATATCCTGATGAAAAGCAACCCCAGCCCGATGGCAACGCCAGTCGAAACAAGTCCGGGAAGCATGAACGAGTGGTTCAGCACATACTTGCCGATACGGGTAGTCCCGGTACGGTCGAAATTGATGGCTGCCACTACGGTGGGATAATTGGGAATAAAGAAGTAACCGTTTACAGCGGGGAACAGAGCAACCAGTATCATAGGCGAAATGCCCAAAGCGATGCCCAAAGGCATCAGCGCACGCACAGTGGCGGCCTGGCTATAAAGCAGAATCGACATGGCAAACAAGGCTATCCCGAACAGCCACGGCATTTGCCTCACCACTCCCTCGATGGACTGGGTCAACTGAAGCATGTTTCCCTGAAGAAAAGTATCTCCCATCCAGCAATGCCGAATATGGCAATCACCGCCTGCATGCCTGCCGGGAAGACGGAGCCTTGCGTTACCTTCATGTCGTCGGTGCGAGTCAGCAGCAAGATGAGGGCGGCGGCAGAGAGCATCACGATTTCGATAATGGCGGACATGCCGAGTCTCACCGTCTCGCCGTCTATCACGAAGGCAGGACGCAAACTGTCGAACGAACCAAAGAACACAATAAAAACAGTGGCAAGGATAAAGATAAGCACAGACAAGACGCATGCCGTTTATTGTGTATATCCTTTATCTCCACCTTCTTGACATCAAGATAGCCTTCGGTCAACCTCTTTCTGTACTCCGGGTCGTCTGCCAACTCCTTGCCCACCTTCATGGAGAACAAGGCGCCCACAAGTACCCCGATAATGGTAGCAGGAATCGTTATTTTCAGAATATCAAACAAGGTGACATCAAATCCCGCCAGCAACCCAAGCAGTGCGACGGTGGCAGCCGAAATGGGACTTGCCGTAATAGCCTGCTGCGAAGCAATCACCGCAATGCCCAGTGGCCTCTCGGGACGAATCTTGGTCTCCGTGGCAACCTCGGCAATCACGGGAAGCACCAAATATGCCACATGTCCCGTACCGGCAACAAAAGTAAACAAATAGGTCACAATAGGCTCAAGATGGTGACCTGCGAAGGATTCTTCCGCAACAACCGTTCTGCCAGCTTTACCATATAATCCAGTCCGCCAGCCGCCTGCATGCAGGATGCGGCAGAAATGACGGCGGCTATCATCAACATAACGTCAATGGGAGGTGATGTAGGCTGCAATCCGAAACCAAACGTCAGAATTGCCAGACCTATCCCTCCCATTACACCTAGTCCAATGCCGCCCAAGCGGGCGCCTATAATGATAGCTACCAATACGAATGCCAATTGCAAGGCCATATACTCTACACTTTTTGATTCATGTGCAAAGATAAGTCATTTCGTATTATGCTACTCACCTACTTCTATTTTAACTGCTTGTTTTAACTCCACACTCAAAGAGGCATCATCCTTTAACGGTGTCCAGAACACCCGGCGGCATTCATTCTTCTGTAAAAGACAACGATGATAGCAGCTGCCGGACAGATGCTCCGTATCGATATGGAAGGAACCGGTATTGACATCCCAATCGGCTATCTCGTCCAGATTCAGATAAAGGTTGCGCACTGTGCCGCTGTTGAGATGCAAGCTCTGCGCCTGCGCCGCAAGCGCAGTGACATGGCAATCTTCCAGCCGGGCAAGGTCTCGCGTGCGGAAAGAGAGCGTATCGCAACGGAGTCCGTAGAAATTGGTTTCCATATCCTCCACATCTACCACAACCGCTTGTACCTCCGCAGGCAACCGCAATTCCATCCCTTCCGAACGAACCCTTATCCAAATGTCATTCTGAAGATGCTGTACCAGCTTATCCTCCGGAAAGTCAAAGGTGACGAGCAGGGTATCGCCAACGGAAGTCATCGACATAAAAGTCTCCATATCCCCTGCATAGGAGAAACTGCCCTGCTGCAAAGAGTCTCCGGCAGTTACCTCCAACGGCACTTCCCCGAACGAGAATATACGCTCCGCCTCCACAATACCTTCTTTTTTCTGTTTCCACACCACCGGAGGCTGTGTCAGCTTCAACACCCTGCACGAGGGCAGCTGCACCGTTTTCCGTTCTCCGCCGATTTCCATAAAATTATCTTTCTGAGTGACATTGCGGTCCACCACATAGAACATGAGTCCGCATACCATTGCCACACCGGTAACCAGCATTCCTATCATTATATAAGTCGTTCGTTTCATAACTGTCTTCTTTTATTTTTGTTTCTTGATAAACTCCTGATACATCCCGGACAACTCCTCGGCAGAGATGCCCAGCGTGAAAATCTGCTTGAAGAAATAATCCACTTCCTCCTTCAGAAAATACTCTTTCCTCAACGAGAGAATCAGCTTGCGTGCACCTACCGACACAAAATAGCCGATACCCCGCTTGTTATAAATCACTCCTTGCGTCTGCAAGTAGTCGTACGAACGCATCACCGTATTGGCGTTGACCTCTACCACAGCCGCATATTCCCGTACCGAAGGAATACGTTCTTCCTCCTGATATTGCCCGAGAAGTACCTCGTCGCAAATGCGGTCTGCTATTTGCAGGTAGATGGCCTTACTTTCCTTAAAGTTCATAGTTACCAGCGATTAATGATTTCGGACTCCTTGAAACGGAAATAGGCAAGCACCCAGTTGAAAAGGGAGAAAAACAAAGTTATAAAAATCAGCCAGTCACTCGATGCTTCCCTGTTGATATAAGGCTCGGTCATAAAAAAATTATTGGGTAGAATGGTTTCCAGACACAATACAGCTATCAAGATATATGAAACGAAGATGCAGACACCGGCCGCAAAAGTCTTGATAAGTGCATTTTGGGGCCAGATCGTACTGCCCAGCAGGAAGAAAGACTGTAGGAAAAAGTAGCAGCTCAGGAATATCCCCACCACAGCCGGTCCGCTCCTATCGTCTCATAGAAACGGTTCGTGTTACAGCAGAATTCCCACAACGGAAAGGAGTGAACGACATGCAGCTCCGGGTAGGCCAGAAGATAGAAGACGACTCTTGTCAAGTCCGCCAGCTTGAAAGCTATCAGAAAGACCAAGATAAAGCCGCAGGTAGCCACCAGCCAGCGGGCAAAGAATTTCTCGAACATGGTGGCAGGTGTCATGAGCACAACGGTACGACTCGTCTTGCTTTTCATCCTTTCCATGGCAAACGAGGCGCTAATGCATCCCCAAATGACAAGTCCCCAAAGAAAGAATCTGGACTCAAACTCCCAGATAGGGTCCATGCCCACAGCTCCCGCTTCCAGATTGTGATACTGATAGTATCCATTCCAGACAAAGACTATGGCCAACATTCCGTAGACCATCACCGAGCGGAGTATATAGGTCTTCCAATTCTCCACCATCTCTTTGCGGCATACGTTCACAAAGCGATGCAAACTAAAAAAGGTATCGCGTATCATTATTCATTTGTTTTAGTGTGAAACATTTCCGCTATCTTCCCAGCTCTGCAAGCACGGCGCCAAACAGCAGTTCAAGATTAATCTCCGATTCCTCACCTTCCGTATTGGGCAGCATCAAGAAATTGCCTTGTACGGAGGGAAGCGTGTACAAGGCAGTCGCAGCCAACTCCCGGTCGTCACTCTCCAAGAAGAACAGTTTACTGCAAACGCTGGCAGTGGATTCGTCCAGCAATACGCGGCTGTTGTCCATAATCAGAACATGGTCCAGCACTTTGTCAATGTCACGCACCTGATGGGTGGAGATGACAATCGTCTTGTCGTCCGACATACCCGAAGCCAGAAATTTGCGGAACTGGCTCTTTCCCGGAATATCCAGTCCATTGGTAGGCTCATCCATCAGCAGCAGGGAAGTATTGGTGGCCAGCGCAAAGCTCATGAAGATTTTCTTTTTCTGCCCCATGGACAAGGCTCCCAAATCAGCATCCATATCCATCTCGAAGAAATGCAGGTACTTCACCATGTCTTCCTTGCTGAAACGGGGATAGAACTTACTGTTCAGTTCAATATAGCTGACCAGGGAAATAGGAGGCAGCTCGAACTCCTCGGGTACCAGAAACATGTCCTGCAACGTGACGGGCAGCCGACGACGCATGTCGGTATCATGATACATCACTCTCCCACGTTTGGGAGCCAACAAACCGCTCATCAGATAGAGCAGCGTAGACTTGCCGGCTCCGTTCTTACCCAACAGACCGTAAACCCGGCCGGATTCCAGCGAAAGTGAAAAATCACTCAGGACTTCTTTCCGCCCCTTGCGATAACTAAATGAAATGTTTTCTACTTGTAACATACGCTTGGATGAATTAAAGATTTCACTATTTACGTGTATTAGTACAATAGTACACTGCAAACATAGGCATTTTTTTTTAGAATAACAAGAGATTTGAGAAAAAAGAAAATACGTACGAAGGTTCAAAAAAAAGGAGGAGCTAAGAATCACTCTCCACTCCTCCCGACACGACAAACAACTAAAATTATTGCTATTTGATGCCGTCCAATGCCTTGTTTGCTGTGGCATTGGTGGGGTCGATAGCCAGAATTTTATTCCAGTACTCTTTCGAAGTAGCATAGTCACTCTTCAACAGATAGTAGTAGCCCAGATAACTGTAACACTCTATCAATGCAGAGTTGTACCTCGGTTCGTTTTTGGCAAGCAGTACGTCCACCACCTTCTCGTAATAAGGTTTCGCCAATCCCTCTGTAGTTTCGGGTCCATGGCAGAGTGTGTGCGAGCGCGCCACATATCTCCCAAATAACTGTCGGGAGCTTGTTCGGCAACAAGTGCGAACACAGAGTCGGCAGCCTGCAATGCCGCCATGCGGTCGGCAGGCTGAACGGCGAGAGTGTCGTCCGAGGACGTACCCTCTCCGTAGTACAGACGCCCTAACTGGAATAAGTTTTCGGACATCTTTTTATCTTGTGCCAGCGAGTCATAGTACTTTTTATAAGCAGCAATGGCTTGGGTATAGTCGTTTTTCAGTTCATAAGCATCGGCAATCTCACGCCACAAGTCCACCTGGCTCTCATCCTTCTCCAATGCCTTGCCATATTCCTCAATAGCCTGGTCATATTTCTTCAGAGCACTCAACAGAGCACCGTGATAGCAGTAATCCAAGTATGAATAATCGGCATTATCCGAAGCATTGAAGAAAGCATCGGCAGCCTTCTCTGCCTCGTCATAACGCTTGAGGTCGACATTGTTGTACATCACAAGCCGGTTGAATGCGGCATGGCGGGCATTCTTCTGCAAACCTTTCTGCGCCACCGCCAAGGATTTCTCGAAGTCGTGGTTCAGGAATAGTGCAAAAGCATATTTAAGGATGTCATCTTCGTAGCCACGGGAGTATCGATGAACTTGGCATAGGTGTCGGCAGCCTTGCCAAAACGGTTGGTGGCGTAATACACTTCCGCCAGCTCCTTGTCTGCTTCCAGGCAATCCGGAGCTATGGCCTTCAGCTGGTTCAGCTTCTCTATGGCCTGCGAAGGACTGGCAGACTTGTATGCCTGCGCATATTTCAGATACGCATCCTTATAATTCGAATCAAAATAGATGGCTTGCTCATAAAGCTGGCATGCCTTTCCGATATCTTTCCGGGCAAAAGCGATGTCACCCTCGAGTACAGAAACTGCCGGAGCCTTGTTGTCGGCCTTTCTTGCCATCTCCAGATAGGTTTCCGCCTCTTTCAGCTGTCCTACATCCAGATAGGCACGGGCCACGGAAGTCACAAGCTCCACATTTTTCTTGTTCTTGCCCTTCAGCAGTTCTCCGGCTGCGTCGGAAGCCTGCTCCGGATTCGTCTTTATCAGACTTTTTACTTTATCCACCCCCGCCTGCCATTCGGCACCGGCGTTTGTGCGGCGAGCGTACCTGCAAACAGCATCGCTCCCCAAACAAAAATACAAATCTACGTTTCATGTTAGCATTCATTTTAGTTATTCATCCTTGACGTTCACCACGCGCACCGGTTGGGTGGCGGGGACCAATCCCGACTTCAATATAATCCGCTGTCCCCGGTCGGAAGCGAGGAAAGAGGCAAATCCCCACGGAAGTCGCTCCGCGGATCATTCAACAAGGCATAGATGCTGCGTGCCAACGGATAATCACCGTAATACAAATACGCCTGATAGGGTTTGTAACTGTTGTCCGGCGTGGCCTTGTCGGCAGCACTGACGGACATCAGCCGCACCTCTTTACTGAAAGAGAGCCCCGTACTGTCATTCCGGTCGCTCAGCCAGTTCACGCCGATAATACCGATGGCATCAGGCGTGCGGGCCACGTAGTCAATCACCTCCCTATTGGTTTTCAACGCTTTCAACTGACTGGAAAGCGGTACACCCTTACAGATGGAATCGACAGCAAAACGTACGGTACTGGAGTTCTTGTTGTCAAACACAAGACTGATATCCCCCAGACGGGAAGCCGGATAGATATCTTTCCACTGCTTCGCATCACCCGTCAGGATGCGGCGGATGTCCTTCACGCTAATCAGTGAATCCGGATTGCAAGATGGGTTATCAATGCCAGCCCGTCCGTAGCAATCTTTATCTCCTGCGGAAAAAACTTCCGGCTATTGAAGGAATTCATCTCTTCGGGAGTCAGTCTGCGACTGGTTATTGCCAACCGCAGACTGTCCTTGAGCAAGAGGTTGACGGCATCGACTTCCGTCACATAACGGGGCACAATTCCTGCCAAGGGGAACAGTCCTTCGAACACGTCAATCTCTTCCTGCACAATAGGCTGGAAACTTTCGTCCGCAGCAATTGCAATCACACCGGAAGTATACGTATCCGTTTGTCCGTCCTTGGGCTTGCTTTGGCAGGCAGACAGCAGAGTCAGCAGCACCAGCAAGCCTGAAAGCTGAAGTTGTTTCACCGTTTTCATAACACACACACTTATTGTAATCTAAACATCACCGGTATCGTATATTTCACCGATACGGCCTTACCATTCTGTTTGCCGGGAATCCATTTGGGCATGGACATTATCACACGGACAGCTTCTTTATCCAGATAGGGGTCTACACCCCTCAGCACTTTCACATCACGCACCTTGCCGTCGGCACCTACCACAAACTGGCAGGTTACACGTCCTTGCGTACCGTTCTCCTGGGCAATGGTCGGATACTTCATATTCTTGCTGATGAACTGCATCATCTCGGCCTGACCACCGGGGAACTGGGGCATCTGCTCTACCATATCGAAAACCTTTTCAGGTTCTGGTTCGGCCTGCGTCACCACTTGTTTCAAGTCGGCGATGTCCTTGCCATGTTCCTCGTCATTACCTTTCACGTCGGCAATGGAGATGGCAACTTTCGTTTCCGTCAGTTCTGTCTGGCTTTTTATTTCATCCTCGTCCCTCACTTCCTCATCCTTTTTGATGACGGGAGCGGTAAACTTAATGGAGCTTTTCAATGCAGGCGGCGGTGGGGCCACGGGCTCTATCCGCTTCATCTCTTCCTGCTTCACTTCCGGTTCTTCCAGCTGCGAAAGGGTAGTCACTTCGGTCATCACCTCTTTCTGTTTGGGGGTAGCCATCTTTATCAGCGTAGGGATACTGAAACCTATCAATGCAATTACAATTACCAGTATCACGGCAATGTTGTGCCGTCTGGGAGAGGTCTCACGCATCTTATAGGCTCCATATGCTTTGTTCTTACCACTGAACACGAGGTCACACCATGCTTGGGAGCTTAAATCTACTTTAGCCATATTCTTTCCTTTCTTTGGGTGTTACACATCATTCAGCAATGTTCTGGGACAATTCGCCCTTGCTTTCGTAGTTCTTCATCAAGAACTCGTCGGCTTCGGCAATATCCGTTATCACATACTTACCTATATTACATATCTGCATTTCATCGAGAGCATCAATCAGATTCTTGTACGAAGACTTATCGGTAGCCTTGATGATGACTGTCGGCGTATCCTTTCCGCTTTTTATCTCGGAAAGCTGTTTCCGGTAGTCATCCTCTGATATCTTAAGATCCAGTTTCTGCTGCTTCAGTCTGTTCACCTCGTTCACAGCAACTCTATTACGTTGCAGAAGCATTGCCCGCAGACCATCCGCCTGATAGGTAGTTTCCTTCAGTGAAGTATAGTCCTTGTAGTTAGGTTCCCCTTCGTAATAATACAACTTGTTGTCATCCCCCAGCAACAGCGTGATGGCTTGGGAAGCCTTGACTTTGGTCTGCTGCTCCTCGGTGATGGTCTTGTCATTGCTCGGCATGCTTATCTCCATGGTCTGAGGTTTGCTCAGTGAGGTACAAAGCATAAAGAAGGTAATCAGCAACATGTTCATGTCCACCATAGGTGTAAAGTCCACCCTGACAGTCATTTTCTTCTGCTTGCTTTTTCCACCTTTCTTGTTGCCGCTTTCTTGTATTTCAGCCATAATGTTTCCTTTCTTGTTCTACTTGTAACTCGTAGCTTGTCACTCCTCACTTGTGGTCTTCAGAGAAGTAATCAGATTGTACCGGTTCTCTCTGAGGTCCTGAAGTGAGTTCATCACATTTTTTATTACGGAATAAGGAGTATTGGCATCTGCTTGATGGCAATGCGCAAATCACTGTTCACTGCACGGGCGTTGCGTACCCAGGCCTTGAACTGATTGTCAATACTGTCTGTCGGTATCCCCTCATTCTTCAATACAGCATCTTGCTGGTCTTGCGGCAAGTCGAGGTATTTCTTCATACTCTTCATCGGCACACCAAAGGTAGACGCCAGCATGAATTTTTTAGTTTCCTCCGGAGTGAAAGTCACTCCATACTCCTGCCCCATAGCTTCCAGCACTTCGCGCAAGTCGGACTGCTTGTCCAGACTCATAAATACTTTTCCGCTCGGATCGACCAATATCTGGAGTACATTTGTCTCCGGAATCTTAATCTCGGATACAGAGGCGGGAGTCGTTACTTGTACCGGTTCTTTCTTCACGAACGTAGAAGTCAGCATGAAGAAGGTCAGCAACAGTACAGTTACGTCACTCATCGCCGTCATATCGATGAACGTACTTTTCTTTTTTATTTTCGCTCTGCCCATAATCGTTTCATTGAAAATTAAAATTGAGAATTCATTCGTTGAATAGATAATAGAAGCCTACGTCACAGCGCAGCTCCAACTATCAGCAGTCAACTATTTATGGGTAGCTGCAAAAGTCTGCACGATGGAGAAACCAATCTCATCGAGGCTGTAAGTCAACTTGTCAATCTTGTTTGTATAATAGTTGTAGGAGATAACGGCCAATGCACCGGTCAAGATACCGAAGGCTGTATTAATCAAAGCCTCGGAAATACCTTGCGACAGAGCCATGGAGTCGGCTGAACCTCCGGCTGCGAGGGCGGCAAATGAACGGATCATACCAATAACCGTACCGAGCAATCCCATCAATGTACCTAAAGTCGTGATGGTACCAATAATAGGAAGATTCTGCTCCATCATCGGCAGTTCCAGCGCAGTGGCTTCTTCCAATTCCTTCTGGATGGCAAGCAGTTTCTGGTCTTTGGACAGCTCTGTGTCATTCTCCATCTCGGCATACTTCTTCAAAGTGGCATTTACCACATTGGCTACAGAACCACGTTGTGAATCGCAGATTTGTTGTGCCTTCTTCATATCACCTTCAGCCAAGGCTGCTTTGATGTTAGCTACGAATTTCACCAATGACCCCTTACCAAAGGCAGCGCCAATGGCAATATAACGTTCAATACTCAGTGCGATGACAGTCAGCAAAAGCGTTTGAATTACAGGAACAATGAATCCACCTTTATAGATGGTACCGAGGAAGTTACCCGGCAACGGATGGTTGTTCGGGTCGTTGTTCATGAAGTTGGAGGGATTTCCCAACACAAAGTGAAAAATAAGCACGGCGATGATAAAACAGATTACGATTACCCAACCGGCGGATCTGATGCCTTTAAAAGAGGCTGCTTTTTTGAGTAGTTTCCATGATGAAAAGTTTAATTGTTGGTATTTAAATAGAGTTTTGAAAATAAAGCATAGGGATACGACTTCCCGCTTACGAACCGATAGGGCGTAATCATCCTTGCAACCTTAGCTAGCATATATGTACACTAAAGGTCACCTGCTTTCAGTCTCTTCAAGACAAGAAGGGAAAAAAGGGGGAAATCAATAAGAAGAAAAGTTGGCTAAATCAAAATCCGCCGAAGCGTATAGATATAGTAATCACTGCCCGTCAATGCATAGTACGGGGCTTTATCTGAGTAGTATAATTTAGAACGACCTTGAACGAGTAGATTCTCGTGGTTGGATAATATCAGAAGAATGTTTCTGAGGAAAAGATTGTCTTCAATCACCCTGCGCAAACGCTGTTGATGAGAAGAGTAAGTTTCGGAAACTGGTTTGTTTCCCAGTTCGACATCCGTAGTCCATGCAAACTTGGTATTCGTGAACAATGAATTCTTCTTGTCAATACTATTGTCGGAAGTAGAAGAACATGAAGATAAAGAAGCGGAAACTTCAGCAGTTCCAGCCATTCTGTCATCCATCTGCACCAGGTCAATGGCTTTACCGCTAATGCTGCAAGTCAACATCAGTAGCATGCATATCCAGAATGTCTTTACAGTTGTTTTCATGTCGTCTAATGATTCTACAATAAATAACAGATGTCTCTCTTATTTGTTTTACAACTATATTACTTTCTTTTGTAAAAAGATTAAATTGTTCACTGATTAAAGGATTTACTATACCTTTTAATACACTGTAAAGGTACGAAGAATATATGAAATACGAAAAGTGAAAAATAGAAATATAAAAACACTGATTTTAAGCGTTTTTAATCATTCATTTAGCACCTTAATTCGGGAATTAATCTGATGAACATGCGATGAATAATTATATATAATAAGGTATAGTGATTAGCGGTAGAAACGGAATGTTAGAGGAGATATATGTAAACGAACGAAGCCTCCGTATCCTTATCAGACACGGAGGCTTCTTCTGAAAAACGGCGACTACCTACTCTCCCACTGTTACGCAGTACCATCGGCGTGACCGGCTTAACTTCTCTGTTCGGAATGGG
>ENA-OQCF01000706-OQCF01000706.1-human-gut-metagenome-genome-assembly--contig:-NODE-706-length-12452-cov-1.952941_pt1 | contig 12452 bp, 17 predicted proteins | sample MGYA00242756_ERZ504573 | MGnify/ENA primary metagenome ERZ504573 (study PRJEB26092, sample SAMD00036240) | human gut metagenome | host: Homo sapiens | study: EMG produced TPA metagenomics assembly of...
CACACCAGCTGTTCCGGCAGGGACGCTGCCGGGCCGAAGGCCGCGGCAATGGGGTCGTAGAAGAAGGTTATGATGAACCCATGCCGATGCCGTTGACGAAGGTGCCAAGGCCGATGTACTTGCGCCCGAACCAGAATTCCAGCGCAAAGAAGAGGATGTTGGTGGCGACGTTCTGCACGCCCAGCGAGATGCCCAGCAGCTCGGCAAGGCGCATATTCAGCGCGCTGATGGAGTCGTTGCCGAGATGGGACTGCTTGAAGAGGCGATGCCCAGACCAATAATGACAATGCCCACCACCATACCCACGATGCGGCGGGTAGTCGGCTTTTGGGTGGTCGAAGTGCTCATGAAACGGCCTCCTGATCTATTTTTCTCTATTATAACGCTGCAGGAGGGTCGGCGCAATCAATATTGCACAATTATCTGTTTCATTGTGGGAAACTCATTGTCTCAAGTCTTCTTCCAGCCGGGCCTTGTCCAGCCCCTCGCCGATGACGATGAGCACCTGCTGTCCCTGCGGGATGGGAGCCGCCGTCAGACCGGCGGCGGCAGCATTCAGCTCATACCACTGGCCATCATCCTCCACGAAGCCTTTCACCCGGAGGACATTTCCGCAGGCGGGGTCGGTGAAGAGGGACGGGATGTTCTTTTCCAGCTGAGCACGGGGCAGACCCAGTTCGAGGAAGTAGGCCGAGGTGAAAGCATCATGCGCGTCGAAGTGGAGCTTTTCACAGCTGGCCTGCCGGTAGCCGCACTTTGCGATGCGGGCCATATCGTCGCCGGTCAAATCGGCCCAGTCCTTCTCAATAATTTCCTCCGGGCCAAACTTCCGGGAGCACTTGCAGGCTTCCAGCGCACGGGCCAGATGGGCTTCTGCCCCCTGCTTCTGCGCCTCAGAGGCCAACTGACAGCGGCTCAGGAGGACGCTGCCCGCCCATGCACTCTCGGAAGCGAGGATATATTCTGCCTGCGGGGAAAGTTCTTCCGGCAGAAGGGCATCCACGATGGCGATGACATTGCCCAGCTGATACCAGCGGTCCAGCGGCTCGTCCCGCAGCACGTCAAAGAACTCGTCCACGTCAAAGATGCCGCTGGGCTCCACGATGACCCTCTCAAAGCCCCGCATGGCCATGGAGATGAGCTTTGTCCGCATCCGGCGCTGGTGGGTGTCGCAGTCGCAGCCGCCGCTGATGGTCTCCAGCTCCACGCCCCGGGCCTCGAGGTCCTGCAGGAGCATGGCGTCCACGTTCACCGCGCCGAAGTCGTTTTCCAGCACACAGACTTTGACGCCCTGCCCGGCCCACCATGCCGCGTATCTGCGCAGGAAGGTGGTCTTCCCTGCCCCGAGAAATCCTGTGATCAAATCTACCTGTACCATATTCCGTCCCTCCGTCGGTTTCTTTTTCCGCTGTCAGTATAAGCGAACGAGGCCGGATTGTCAAACACAAGGAACGGCCCTTTCCCGGTCTGGGAAAGGCGTTCCGCCGCAATGCTGGGAGTTCCTTACAGGAATTCGACGCTGCCGTCCTCGATGTGGTACATCGCACCGACGACCCGCAGGCCCGTTTCCTCCTCGATGTTATGGATGCACAGGCTCTTTTCGATCTCCTGCACACTGTGCCGGACATTGAGACAGCTGGCCTTGTAGGGTCTGTTTCGTCCCCGATGGCCTTTTTTATCTCGTCCGTGATGTAGCGGATATAGCCGGCGGGCTCGGAGTTGATGGCCGCATCCACCGCGCCGCAGTGGGTATGGCCCAGCACCACCACCAGCCGACAGCCAGATGGCCGGCCGCGTACTCGATGCTGCCCAGCTGGTGGTCGTCGATGATATTGCCCGCCAGCCGGATGACGAACAGCTCACCGATGCCGCCGAGAAGATGTTCTCCGGGATGACCCGGGAATCCGAACAGGTGACGATGATGGCGTAGGGCGACTGGCCCTTCGCCCATGTGGACATCCGGATACGGCGGGAAATATCGCCGCTCCCGTTTTCCGCGTTCAGGTATTTCAGATTGCCCGCCGCCAGCTTGTAGATGGCATCGGCCGCGGTGCAGACTGGGGTCTCACGCATTGCAGCAGCCTCCTTGGGGAAAAGTGGTAAAAAATATCCTGCAAAAATGCCCGGCCGTCCAACGAGGGGCAGCCGGGCGGGAACTCAGTTTATCAGAAGTGGATGACGCCGAGGATCAGACCAGCGACGAGGCAGACGATGGAAACGCCCCACTGCCAGCCGAAGCAGTACTTGATATGGTCCTTGATCTCGACACCGGCCAGACCGATGCCCAGATAGGTAGCGGGAGCCACCGGGCTGATGAAGGTAGCGCAGTTGCGGCAGACGACCATTGCGATGGCGATGTGAGCCGGGTTGACGCCGAACTGGTTGCCAACGCTGACCAGAACGGGCAGCAGGCCGTAGAAGTAGGAGTCGGTATCGAACAGCAGAGCCAGAGGCACGCTCAGGATGCCGATGATGATGGGCAGGAAACGGCCCAGAGATGCCGGGATGAAGCTTGCCATGACGACTGCCATCTTCTCCATGATGCCGCTCTTGCTCAGGACACCGAGGAAGACACCGGCACACAGATGGTGGAAGCCATGCTCAGGCCAGCGGAAGCGTGGCTCTTGATGATGGAGTTGTGCAGCTTCTTGCCGCGGTAGTTGACCAGAATGCCCAGAGCGCAGCCGACCATGAAGACGTAGTAAGAGGGGAAGATGTCCAGAACCAGCACGATGATGACGGCCAGAGTCAGGATGACGTTGAAGATGAAGTTCTGGGGACGAGCCAGAGCCTCATCCTTCTTGCCGTCGTCGGAGTCGTCGTACTTGCCGGCGTCCTCAGCAGCGATGGCATCGCCGAGCTTTGCGATGCGCTTCTTCTCCTGCAGGCCCCAGAAGATGGCGGTGCCGACAGCCAGCACCAGGCCGACGATCTGCATGGGCATGAGCTGGAACCACAGGTCGTTGGGCTCCACCTCGATGACGCTTGCGGCGCGCATGGTGGGGCGCCCCAGGGCATCAGGTTCATGACGCCCATTGCGGTGACGCAGATGAGCAGCAGGGTCTCACGGCGCATGTGCAGGCGCTTGTAGACGGGCAGCATGGCGGGGATGGTGATGAGGAAGGTGGAAGCGCCGCCGCCGTCCAGATGGCCGATGATGGCGATGAGGCAGGTCATCAGAGCAACGCCGACGACGTTGTTGCCGACCTTCTTCATCAGCGCACCGATGATCTTGTCGAACATGCCTGCATCGGTCATGACGCCGAAGAACAGGACGGAGAAGATGAACAGGACAGCTGTACCGTGGACGCCCTTGACGCCCTCCTTGATAAAGCCAGCCATTTCATCCAGGGTGAAAGCACCGGTAGCCACCAGAATGGCTGCGGTGATGGTCGAGACGCTGACGAATGCCAGTGCAGGGACCGTGACATTGCGCAGCAGCAGGACGATGACCGCAATCACCGTTGCAAAGCCGAGCAGAGCGAGGATCGTATCACTCATGGGTTTGTACTTCCTTTCCTTTTTTCATATACCGGGGATGCATTCCGTTTTATCCTCCGGAATCATTCCCGTTCGTTATGGTTCCAGTATACAGACTCAAACTTACAGCCCAAAGCCCTTCTCGTTACGGTTTGTTAAGAAATTCCTTAATATCCTGTAAGATTGTGTATGGAAGGTTGGATACAATAGAGTGCAGCACAAAAGGCGTCCTTTCGGACGCCTTTTGCGTTATTTATTCTTTCCGGCTGCTCCGTATCTGCGCCAGAAGCGTAGACGCCGACACCGGTTTTACCACATAGCCGTCGATGACGCCGTGGCTGCGGGCATCCACGATCTCCCTTGTGGGGGCATTGGTCATCACGATGCGGGTCATGCCCGGGTAGCGGCCCCGGATGGCCATGCAGAGATCCACGCCGCTGCTGCTCATCAGGCTCTCGTCGATGGCGAGGACGTCGAAGGGCTGCTGCTCCAGCAGCTGGCGCAGCTCGCCCCGGCGGGAGCAGGTGGACACGCTCAGGCCCAGCGCGCTGAGATCTTTGTCCAGCAGGTCGAGGACCTTGTTGTTGTCGTCCGCCGCCAGGATGCGCAGCTTGCTGTCCACGCCCCACTGCAGCTGTTCGCGCTCCTGCTGCTGTTCCAGCACCGGCAGATAGACATAGAAGGTCGTGCCTCTGCCGATGGTGCTCTCCGCCCGGATGCGGCCCCTGTGGGTGCGGATGATCTGGTCCGCCAGAGCAAGGCCGAGGCCGGTGCCTTCGCCGGTCTTTTTTTTGTGGTGAAGAAGGGCTCGAAGATGTGCTGCATCGTCTCCTTGTCCATGCCGCAGCCGGTATCGGTGACGCTCAGGCAGACGTAGCTCGACCATTCTTCGGAAATTTTCTCTTCCGGGAAGAGCGCCGCCAGCTCACTGCGCGGCACGACGCTGCCCCGGATGGTCAGCTTTCCGCCCTCGGTGCCGATGCGTGGATGGCGTTGATGCTGATGTTCAGCAGCACCTGCTGCAGCTGGGTCGCATTGCCCAGAACGCATTCGCCGCTCAGCTCATTTTCTTCCTTCAGCTCCACGTTCTTCGGGCAGTTCGTCTCCACCAGCTTCCGGGTTCGATGGAGCAGTCCCTCCACCGACACGCGTCGTAGACCGTCTCCACGTTTTTCCGGCTCATGGAGGAGATCTGTTTCACGACCTCCTGCGCCTTCTGCGCCGCCTCGCTGATCTCCATCGCGTTGTCATAGATCTCGCTGCCCGGGTCGGCGTCGGCCATGATGAGGTCGGCATAGCCGGTGATGGGGGTCAGGAAGTTATTGAACTCATGAGCGATGCCGCCGGTGAGGGTCCCCATCATCTGCAGCCGCTGGCCGTGGGCCAGCGACTCTTCGCTGCGGTGGAGCTCTTCGAGGGTCTGGTTCAGGGTCTTCAGATCGCTGATCTCGGTCGCGCTGCGGCGGTCGCGCTCCTGCAGCCGGAACATCTGGAACATGAAGAGCACCAGCACCAGCGCCACGCCGCCGAAGATGAGGACCACCTTCACGAAGCTTTGCTGTACCGGCTCGTAGAAATCGTCGTAGTCCACCACGGCGCTGACGATCCAGAAGCTGCCCCCCACGTCCAGATGACGGAAGGCGCTTATCTTATGCACCCGGGCAGATCCGGGTCGGCCCACCAGTAGGAGTAGTAGTCCAGTGTGCCGGATTCCTCTTCCTGCTGCGCGCGCAGCAGCTCACTCAGACTGCTCATGTCCAGTTCTTTCCCCTGATAGATGCGCTGGCGGCCCTCCACGACCTTGATGCCCCACTGAACGGCTTCGGGGTGCATGACCACAAGGTTATCGTCATTCTTTATCATGATGTAGCCGTTCCTGCCGACATGGATCTCCGAGATGAGCTGCTGATACATGACCGTGGAGTCTACCACGAGGCAGGCTGTCTCATCCCCGGCCTTCTTCTTCATCACAAGATAGTGCTCGTCACCGCTGTGGTACTGCCAGTAGGAGATGTTCTCCGTCCGGGTGATGAGGACATCGCAGACGGCGCTGAGGCCGTAGCAGCTGTAGATGACCTCGCCGTTGCTGTTTTCCAGCCAGACGTCCCGGATGGTATCGCTCCGGGTCACCGTGGGGCGGAACGCTTTGCTGGCCTGTGCTTTTCCGGCGATGGAGTCCAGCCTGTCGGCGTATTCTTCCAGCAGGACGCGGATGCTGTCGGCGGTGCTCTGCACCACCAGCTCCATCTGCCTCGTCTGGCTGTCCATCATGGCGGTGCGGTAGTCCTTCCATACCATACCCACCACGACAGCCAGTGCGGCTACCGTGACGACGCCGATGGCCAGCGGCACCCACAGGGTGCGCAGCGTCTGGAACCATGTCTTTTTCGGGGCGGTCTCCTTCATATCGAGTCCTCCTTTGGGGCGGTCTTGCTCTTCCTGTCTAAAAATGTTATAATTTTATTTATCACAAGTGAAACAAATTTTCCGGTCAGAAAAGTGCAGGGAGTTATCATGTCGTATCATGTTCTTATTGTAGACGATGATCCAGCGATTTGCAAACTTTTATCGAAAGTTATGATAAGCAATGAGATGGACCCTCTCGTCGTCAACAGCGGCGCGGCGGCGCTGGACCTCATCGCGCGGCAGAGCAGCACGCTGGATATGATCCTGATGGACATCACGCTGGGCGACATGGAGGGATTCGATGTCATCCAGACCATCCGGCGCAACGGCGTCACCACGCCGGTCATCATCATCAGCGGCCGCAACGAGGACTACGATTTCATGTACGGCCTCTCGCTGGGCGCCGACGACTATGTCACCAAGCCCTTCCGTCCCCAGATTTTGGGCGCAAAGGTCAAGGCCCTCATCCGCCGCAGCAAGAGCTTCTCGCAGGAGAACAACCAGCAGATCAGCTGCGGGCCTTTCCTCTGCGACACCACCACCATGCGCTTTTATAAAAACAATGTGGAGCTGAACCTCTCCGAGAAAGAGCGCAGCCTGCTGCTGCTCTTCGTGCGCCACCCGCAGCAGGTGTTCACCAAGGATATGATCTACGAGCAGATATGGGGCAACCTCATCGCTGTGGACGACAACGCCATCATGGTCTATATCAACCGCCTGCGCAGCAAGATCGAGGACAACGCCCGCACACCCCAGCACATCATCACCATCCGCGGCGTCGGCTATCGTTTCGTGCCGTAAGAGCGTTATTTATTTTTTTCATAGAAACAAAGAAGAGCAGCCAACTGCGCGCGGTGCAGTTGGCTGCTCTCTGGTTTTATGCCGGTATAAAACACAAAACCTTGAAAAAGGAGAATCGCATGAAGTTTGTGTGCATATTTAGCCGCAAAAGCGGGGGTGAGAAGAGCGAAGGAATCTCCGTGAATCCATTCCGAAGCGTGGTTGGCAAGCCACATTCCCGCTTTTACACTATATCACTCAATCTTCGCGGAAAGAGAAAGGCTTGACTTCGCGGACGACGTCCATGACAGTGCCGTCGCGGGCCTCGATGATGCCCACGATGCGGTCGCCGAACTGGACCTTCTCCGGCTCGCCGACGATGGAGTAGGCGATGTCGCGCAGCTCCTCGATGGTCTTCAGAGCACGCAGTCAGCGGCCTTCAGAGCCTCCAGTAGGTCGGGACGGCGGGGGTTGACGGCCACGCCGTAGTCGGTGACGACGATGTCAACGCTCTCGCCCGGGGTAGTGACGGTGGTCACGTCGGTGCAGATGGCCGGGATGCGGCCCTGCAGCAGAGGAGCGATGACGATGGTGCATTTTGCACCCTGTGCGGTATCGGGATGGCCGCCCTGTGCGCCGGTGATGATGCCATCGGAGCCGACGACGACGTTGCAGTTGAAGTGGGTATCGACTTCCAGAGAGGCCAGGATGACGTAATCCAGCTTGTTGACGAAAGCGCCCTTGTTCATCGGGCTTGCGTACTCGCCAGCAGAGATGGGGAAATGGTTGGGGTTGGTGCGGACGTTGTTGACAGCGTCCAGATCAAAGTCCTGCGTATCGACCAGCTTGCGGGCCAGACCACGGTCCAGCAGCTCGCACATGGGCTTGGTCAGGCCGCCGACACCCAGACCCATATGGATGTTCTTCTCTTCCATGATCTTGGACAGAGAGATGGTGGAAGCGATGGATGCGCCGCCGACACCGGTCTGATAAGAGAAGCCGTCCTTGAAGTAGGGGGTGTTTGCAACGACCTGAGTGCAGTACTCTGCCATCAGGATCTTGCGCTGATCGGTGGTGGGCTTGGCCGCGCCGGTAGCGATCTTCTCGGGGATGCCGATCTGATCCACGACGCAGACGTAATCCACCTTGGTCTGGTTGATCTCTGCGGGGTAGTTGGGGTAGTCCACGAGGCAATCGGTGACAGCGACGACATAGTCAGCCATCTCAGCGTCCACGTAAGCATAGCTCAGGACGCCGCAGTTGGTCTTGCCGCCCATACCGGAGCAGTTGCCGTACTCGTCACAGGAGGGTGCGCCGATGAAGGCGATGTCCACATGGGTCTCGCCGGTCTCAATGGCGCGGACACGGCCGCCGTGCTGCGCATGGTGGCCAGGCCCTTCAGCTTGCCGTGGGAGATGGCATCGCCGATCTTGCCGCGGACACCGGAAGACTCGATGTTGACGATGGTGCCATCCTCGATCATGGGGACGAGGGCGTCATGAGCCTTGCCCAGAGAGCTTGCGCTCAGGGTGATGTTCTTGAAGCCCATCTTGTGGATCTCTTCCATGACCATGCAGACCACGAGGTCGCCCTCGCGGAAGTGGTGGTGGAAGGAGACGGTCATGCCGTCGTGGGCATTGCACTTGACTAGAGCCTCGTGGATGTCCTTGACCATCTTATCGTGGTCGTTGCGCATCACGGGGGTGACCTTCGGGCTGGCCTTCTGGAAGGCCTTGCGTCCTTATAGTTGTTGCCCTGGAAGACCTCTTTGCCGGTGCGCTCGAGGATCTCTTCGGGAATTTCTCTGCCGACTGCGTTCAACATAATTACAAATCCCCCTTATACACGCCGGATGCCTTGGCCAGATCGATGGTGCGCTTTGCGCCGTCGTAGAAGGCGATGTCGATCATCTTGCCGTCAACGGTGAAGACGCCGATGCCCAGAGCCTTCTTGCTGTCGATTTCCTTGACGACCTTCTCGGCGAAGATGATGTCCTTCTGGGTGGGCGTAAAGATCTCGTGGACGATGGGGATCTGACGGGGGTTGATGATGGATTTGCCGTCGAAGCCCATCAGGTGGATGTTCTCCACGTCCTTGCGGAAGCCGTCCATATCCTTCAGGTCGGTATAGACGGTGTCGAAGCACTGCACGCCTGCGGCGCGGGCTGCAATGATCATCTGCTGACGGGCGCCCATCAGCTCGATGCCGGTGCCGGTGATGTGGGTCTGCAGGTCCTTGGTATAGTCGCCGCCGGACAGTGCGATGCCGAACAGGCGCTCATCGCTCTCGCAGATCTCCAGAGCGTTCATGACGCCGCGGGCAGACTCCAGAGCGGCGATGATGAGGACTTCGCCCTCAGGACGGCCATAGGTCTTCTCATCCTCGGCGATGGCAGCAGCCACGCGGTGGACATCCTCAGCGTGCTCGGTCTTGGGGATGCGGATGGAGTCGCAGCCGCCGGCCACACAGGCGCGGATGTCTTCACGCCAGTAGGGAGTGTCCAGACCGTTGATACGGACGACGCGCTCTGCACCGCGGTAATCCACAGTCTTCAGGGCGTGATACAGGCTGAAGCGGGCGACATCCTTCTGGTTCTCGGCGACAGCGTCCTCGAGGTCCAGCATCAGGGAGTCGGCCTTATAGATGTAAGGGTCTTTGATGAGGCCGGGCTTCTGCGCATTCAGGAACATCATCGTGCGGCGCAGGCGCTTCTTGTTGGGATTATTCATCGAATGGCACCTCCCCAAGGCAGATTCTCATACTGGTCAACAGAGCGGAACACCGCGCCCTCGATGCGAGCCTTCAGGGTGCAGTCCAGTGCGCCCTTGTCCACGATGGTGATGCGGACGTTGTCGATGTCCAGATTCTTCAGGGTCTCCAGTGCGACCTTGCGCAGCTGGTTGCCGTACTGGTGGATGACGGAGCTTTCGAGGGAGAAATCGATCTTGCCCTCACCCGGCTCGACGGTCACCATGCAGTCGCTGGATTCCAGAGTGCCAGCCGTGGCTGCTTTCTTGATCTCCATGCTTTTTCCTCCTTGACAGGTGGTTTCTTCAATCGTTATACCGTTCTTGCGGGGCGGCGCCTCACTGCGCCGCTCCTGATGGTTCTATCATAATCGGACAATCTTACAAAAGGCATAGCGTCCATCTTAATATTCGTTAAGAATCGCCAAAAATTTCTCTTGTACACAAGATTTATTCCATTTGGTCATGCTGCTGGCGCATTTTCTCTTCCATTTTCCCTCCTTTCCTGCACAAGCTGCCATCCGGCGCTGTTTTTGCCTTTTTCTCAGCTCTATCCTACCGCACCCGGCGGCATTTGTGAAATGAAAAGATGGAATCCTTATCCATCCAAAAAGGGAATGGGTAGTGCAAAGCAGGCAAAACCACTGGCTGTGCGTTTTGCCTGCTGCGGAAAGATCCTTTTTTACACAGGCTGAAGCCCTTACCGATGATCTCGCTGGAGTTTTCTATCATGATAAAGCTGTCGGCTCCTGCTGGCGGATGAAGTTGCGCAGGCGGATGGCCTGACTGCGGCGCATGGTGGTCATGATGACCGTCTTGTGGGCGTCAGAGTACGCACGCGCGCTTCAAAGGTGGTCGCGCTGCGGTTCAGCTCGTGGATGATGAAGTTGCAGATGGGCTGCGGGTGCTCACACACGATGTTGAAGCACTTGCAGAGGTTCATATTCTCGATGACGTTGTCCACCACCATCGACTTGGCCACCAGACCCATGACGGAGAACAGACCGGTGGAGGGGCCGTACATTGCAAACGAGAGGCCCACAGCCGCCACATCCGCTGCCATCAGGGCAGAACCGATGTTCATGCTGGTGTACTTTTTCAAAATCATGGCGATGACATCCGTGCCGCCCGAGGATGCGTCGATGTTGAACAGGATCGCCGAACCGATCGCCGGGAGCATAATGGCAAATACCAGCTCCAGCATCGGCTGGTCGGTCAGAGTGCCATGCATCGGCACCAGCGCGTCCAGCGCCTGCAGGCTCACCGACATCACGATGGTCGCATAAACAGTGCGGACACCGACGCTCTTGCCCAGAAGATGAAGCCCAGCACCAGCAGCGCGTAGTTGGCAGCGGTGGTGAAGGTACTTGCCGAGCAGTGGAGCAGCTGGCTGAACACGGTGGAAAAGCCGGTCACGCCGCCGAAGGCGAAGTGGTTCGGGAATTTGAAAAAGTAGATGCCGATGACCATGATCCAGATGCTGACGGTGATGAGGCCATACTCCGCCAGCGTCCGGAGCAAGGGATTTTTGATTTCTTTTATTGTTGACGCCATAGTCTGATTTTTTGCCGCCTTCCGGTTTACATGGGGCCGAGGTGGATCGCCTGTGCGATCATCAGCATCACAGAACCGACGGCCAGCCAGATGAGGAACAGCTTCCACATGAACTTCATCCAACGGTCATAGGGGATGTTCACAGCGCTGATGATGCCCATCAGAGCGGTGGAAGTGGGCAGGACGTAGTTGCAGAAGCCGTCGCCGAAGTTGAAGGAAAGGATCGCGGTCTGACGGGTAACGCCCACGAGGTCGGCCAGAGGTGCCAGAATGGGAATGACAGCTGCGGCCTGACCACTGCCGGAAGTCAGGAAGACGTTGATAATGGTGTTTGCCAGCAGCATGGCGGGTCCGAGCAGGATGGTGGGGACGAAGTTCAGGCCGTTTGCCAGTGCATGGACAACGGTATCGGTGATGTGACCGGCGTTCATGATGCTGCTGATGGCCTGTGCCATGCCGATGATGAAGCAGCGCCCAGCATCTTCTTGCAGCCCTCAAGGAACTCTTTGGAGATCGCGGAGGGACCAAAGCCGCCCAGTACGCCTTCGATGACAGCCAGTGCGAGGAAGACAGATGCGGTCTCAGACATATCCCAGTCGAGCTTGATGCCGCCGTAGACGATGAGGATAAGGGATGCGAAGAAGACCAGCATGATGAGGATCTTGCGGGCGTCCAGCTTGCCGAAGGAGTCGAGGTCCGCAGCATCGCGGAACTCGCTGGTCTTGTCGAGCTCGTACATAGGCTGAGTTCGGGATGCTTCTGGATCTTCAGTGCGTAGCGGATGAGGTAGATGTTGGTGATAACATAGAACACAGCAAAGCAGATAAAGCGGTAACCCACGCCGGAATACAGCGGCAGGCCGGCGATTTTCTGAGCCACGATGGTGGTGTTGATGTTCAGAGGGCCAGTGGAGAAGCCGATCGCGCCGCCCAGCAGGATGATGGATGCACCGGTGATGGAGTCCAGACCCATCGCAAAGGCCATCATGACCATGATGGGCGCAAAGGCAATGAACAGGTTGACGCCCTGCGTGGTGCAGATGAGCCGAACACCAGCGTCAGGATGGGCAGGAACAGATAGACGCGGGTGGAGAAGATCTTCGCCATCTTGGCCACCACGGCGTGGAGTGCGCCGGTCTTGGTCAGGATGTGGAAAGCACCGCCTGCGAACATGATGACCAGCATCAGATCAATGCGCTTGATGAAAGCCTTGACGATGTACAGAGGAATTTCAAGCGGGTTGACGGGAGTCTTATCAATGTAGTTGAAATCGTTGGGGTCGATGACCTTGATGCCTGCTTCGTTCTCGAAGCGGGTGTAGGAGCCTGCCGGGATGATCCAGGTCAGCAGGACCGCAAGCAGGATGATGATGCCGATGATGACGAAGGTATGCGGCATCTTGAATTGTTTCTTTTTCGTTTCCATAATTTTTTTCCTCTCTTTTGACACAACCAAAGCGTCAGCTCTCGGTCCGTTCAGTTTCTTT
>ENA-OQCF01000707-OQCF01000707.1-human-gut-metagenome-genome-assembly--contig:-NODE-707-length-12450-cov-6.203197_pt1 | contig 12450 bp, 14 predicted proteins | sample MGYA00242756_ERZ504573 | MGnify/ENA primary metagenome ERZ504573 (study PRJEB26092, sample SAMD00036240) | human gut metagenome | host: Homo sapiens | study: EMG produced TPA metagenomics assembly of...
GAGCCGCCGCAGCCCGGTGCGGACTATGACTATGACCCGCTCGAGAGCATCAATATCCTGACCCCCGCCGAGATCAAGGCGGGGCTGGATCAGTATGTTATCGGGCAGGATGCCGCCAAAAAGGTGCTGGCTGTCTCTGTCTACAACCACTACAAGCGCATTCTCTCCCGCGAGAGCAGCGACGTGGAGCTGCAGAAGTCCAACGTGCTGATGCTCGGCCCGTCCGGCACCGGCAAGACGCTGCTGGCCCAGACGCTGGCAAGGATGCTCAATGTGCCGTTCGCCATCGCGGACGCCACGACGATCACCGAGGCAGGCTACGTCGGCGAGGATGTCGAGAACATCCTGCTCAAGCTCATTCAGGCGGCGGATTTTGACGTCGCCCGCGCGAGATCGGCATTATCTACGTCGATGAGATCGACAAGATCACCCGCAAGAGCGAGAACCCCTCCATCACCCGTGACGTCGGCGGTGAGGGTGTACAGCAGGCGCTGCTGAAGATCGTGGAGGGCACGGTCAGCAACGTGCCGCCCAACGGCGGACGCAAGCACCCGCAGCAGGAGTTCATCCAGATCAACACGAAGAATATCCTGTTCATCTGCGGCGGTGCGTTCGATGGGCTGGAAAAGCTCATTCAGAAGCGCACCGACAACGCCTCCCTCGGCTTTGGCAGCCAGCTGCGCACAACGCTGGACAAGGATGAGACGCGCCAGAAGCTGCTGAAGAAGGTCGAGCCTGACGACCTCGTCAAGTTCGGTCTCATCCCCGAGCTGATCGGCCGTCTGCCCGTTGTGACGGTGCTTGACCCGCTGGATGAGGAAGCTCTTGTCCGAGTTCTGACCGAGCCGAAGAACAGCATTGTGCGCCAGTACAAGGAGCTGTTCCACCTCGACAATGCCGAGCTCGTCTTTACCGAGGACGCGCTGCACGCCATCGCCAAGAAAACGGTGGAGCGCAAGAGCGGTGCCCGCGGTCTGCGCAGCGTCGTCGAAGAACTGCTGATTCCGATCATGTACGACATCCCGTCGGACGCCACCATCACAAAGGTGACCATCGATGCGGATACGGTGGCAGGGGGCGAGCCACGCATCGAGCACGGCATGATGCGCCCGCGCTACAAAAATATGGCGTCCCAGCAATAATTTGCAAACACACCGGTGCAGGAATGCGCCGGTGTGTTTTTGTTCACAAAAATTTTATATAGAAAACACTTGATTTTTTGCAGTAAAGTGAGTATTATATATTTAGCACTCAGAGAGATTGAGTGCTAAACTAAAAATCAAAAGAGAAATCTTTTATAGGGAGGAACTTCCACTATGAAAATCAAACCTCTTGCAGACCGCGTTGTCATTAAGCTGGTCGAAGAAGAAGAAACCACCAAGGGCGGCCTGATCCTGTCCGGCTCCGCCAAGGAGAAGCCCCAGGTTGCCGAGGTCATCGCAGTCGGCCCCGGCGGCAATGTGGATGGCAAGGACGTTGAGATGATCGTCAAGGTCGGCGACAAGGTCCTGACCAGCAAGTACTCCGGCACCGAGGTCAAGGTTGACGGCGAGGAATGCACCATCGTCCGCCAGAGCGACATCCTCGCAATCGTTGAGTAAATTTGATTTCACCGATTTCTTTCAGATAAAAGGAGAGATTCATTATGGCTAAACAGATCAAGCAGGGCGAGGACGCCCGCAAGGCGCTTTGCGCAGGTATCGACCAGCTGGCCAACACCGTTAAGGTCACCCTGGGCCCCAAGGGCCGCAATGTTGTGCTGAGCAAGAAGTTCGGCAGCCCGCTCATCACCAATGACGGTGTCACCATCGCTAAGGAGATCGAGCTGAAGGACGAGTTCGAGAACATGGGCGCACAGCTCGTTCGCGAGGTCGCCACCAAGACGAACGACGCCGCCGGTGACGGTACGACCACCGCTACCGTTCTGGCACAGGCCTTCGTCAATGAGGGCATGAAGAACGTCACCGCCGGTGCAAACCCGATGGACATCAAGCGCGGCATGCAGAAGGCCGTCGCCGCTGCTGTCGACGCTGTCAAGCAGCACAGCCAGAAGGTCAACGGCAGCAAGGACATTGCCCGTGTCGGCACTGTCTCTGCAGGCGATGCCGAGATCGGTCAGCTGATTGCTGACGCAATGGAGAAGGTCACCGCTGACGGTGTTATCACCATCGAGGAGAACAAGACCACTGCCGAGACCTACACCGAGGTCGTCGAGGGCATGCAGTTTGACCGCGGCTATGTGACCCCCTACATGGTCACCGATACTGAGAAGATGGAGACCGTCTACGACGACTGCTCTGTCCTGATCACCGACAAGAAGATCAGCGTATTCCAGGATGTGGTTCCTCTGCTCGAGCAGGTCATCCAGTCCGGCCGCAAGCTGCTGATCATTGCAGAGGATGTCGAGGGCGACGCTCTGTCCAACCTCATCATCAACCGTCTGCGCGGCGGCCTGAACGTTGTCGCTGTCAAGCACCCGGCTTTGGTGATCGCCGCAAGGAGATGCTGCAGGATATCGCCACCCTGACCGGCGGCACGGTTATCAGCAGCGACCTGGGCTATGAGCTGAAGGACGCCACCATGCAACTGCTCGGCCAGGCCCGCCAGGTCAAGGTCACCAAGGAGAACACCACCATCGTCGGCGGTGCCGGTGACAAGCAGGCTATCGCAGACCGTGTTGCCCAGATCCGCAGCCAGATCGCCGTTGCGACCTCTGACTTTGACCGCGAGAAGCTGCAGGAGCGCCTGGCCAAGATGGCCGGCGGCGTTGCCGTCATCAAGGTCGGTGCCGCTACCGAGGTCGAGATGAAGGACAAGAAGCTGCGCATCGAGGATGCCCTGAACGCGACCAAGGCCGCTGTTGAGGAAGGCATCGTCGCCGGCGGCGGCACGGCAACCATCAACGCTATTCCCGCTGTCGACAAGCTGGTCGGCGAGCTGGAGGGCGACGAGCGCACCGGTGCGAAGATCGTCCGCAAAGCGCTGGAGGCTCCTCTGCGCCAGATCGCTGCCAACGCTGGCCTCGAGGGCAGCGTCGTTATCGACAACATCCTGAAGCCAACAAGCCCAACTACGGCTTTGATGCCCAGAAGGAGGAGTACGTCGAGGATATGATCGAGGCCGGTATCGTCGACCCGACCAAGGTCACCCGTTCCGCTCTGGAGAACGCTGCCAGCGTCGCCGCGATGGTCCTGACCACCGAGAGCCTTGTCGCTGACCTGCCGGAACCCCCGGCTCCGGCTGCTCCGGCCCCTGACATGGGCGGCATGTACTAATTGGGTACACCCCACAAGCAACCATAAGGTCGAAGTCTCCGCAAAAAGAGGCTTCGGCCTTTTTGTATAAACCGGCAAAGTGTGCTATAATAGACAGAAATAACGCAGCGGGGGAGCCGCCATGAAAAAATACGCAAAATATCCGGCACTGGCCGTTACGCTGGCGATTATGGCAGTGATCTTTGTCTTGTCCTCGCAGCCGGCGGAGCTGTCCACCAAGGTCAGCCGCGCCGTTACCGAGACCGTGCAGGCCGGCAGGATAAAAGCCATCACGCCGCTGTGGTTCAGCACCACAAACCTGAACGCCAACGTTCGCAAGTGGGCGCACGTCTATATCTACTGTGCCCTCGGCGTCAGCATGGCCGTGACCGTGCAGCTGTGGCTGCACCGCGTTACGCTGCGGCAAAAGGCACTGCTGGCATCGGCGCTGTGTATGCTGTACGCGGCCGGTGATGAGTTCCACCAGTATTTTGTGCCGGGCCGTGCCGCGCAGTTGAGTGACGTTGCGATTGACGCCATGGGCTTTCTGCCCTGCGTGGCGGCGGTGTATCTGGTGCTTTGGGCTGTCAGGAGGCTGCGCAATTAACAGGACTCAACCCAAAATTATATGGGTAATAGAGGTATTTTAGGTTGACCCGCCGCCCATACTTCCACCGGGGGGATGTGCCTTGTCTCTGCGTCGGTTGTATGGGCTTTGCGCTGTGCTGGTGCTGCTGGCGGGCGTCGTGCTCTGCCGCACCTACTGGGTGGGACAGCAGACGGCCTATGCCGCCAGTGCGGGCGGCAGAGCGTCCAGACGCTGACCCTGCCGCGCGCCCGGGGCGATTTCTATGACCGCACGGGCCGCAGGCTGACCGGCCTTTCCCAGCGGTATTACGCACTCTGCCTGCCCGGAGACGCCGGGTACACGGCGTTGTTTCCGTATGTCCCGTATGCGGAGCAGAGCCTTTTGTATGAGCGCCGCAACCTTGCAAGTCCCTTTTTGATACAGGTGGATCGCGACCTGACCGCGCAGGGCATCACGACCTGCACCGTGCCGCAGCATTTCGGCGGCAGCACCGCCGCGCACCTGCTGGGCTATCTGGACAGCGAGGGCCGCGGCGTGTCCGGCCTGGAAAAAGCCTACGACGATCTGTTGACCGCTCCGGAGACGCGCGCACTGTGACCTGCTTTATGACCGCGCAGGGACGCTTGCTGACGGACACAAGCCCGCTTGTGGCGGTGGAAACACCCGGGACGGGGCAGGGCGTGCGGCTGACACTGGACGCCGACCTGCAGCGCGCCTGTGAGGGGCTGGCCACGCTGTATCTGCCGCGCGGCTGCATCGTCGTGATGGACACGGCCACCGGCGAGGTGCTTGCCTCGGTCAGTATGCCGTCGTTTGACCCGCAGAATATCGCCGCCAGCATTGCCGCCAACGATACCTCGCTGCTCAACCGGCCTCTCCGCGCATTCAGTGCCGGGTCGGTGTTCAAGGTCGTGCTGGCTGCCGCCGCCTACGAGAGCGGCCTTGACTGGTACACCCACGACTGCACGGGTGAGGTCGAGGTTGCCGGGCAGACCTACCGCTGTGCACTGGGCCGCGCCCACGGCGTGGTCAACCTGCGCGGCGCACTGGAACAAAGCTGCAACACCTATTTCATCGAGCTGGGCCGCCTGCTGGGGGCACAGCGCATCCGCAAAATGGCAGAGACACTCGGCTTCGGCACGGCCACGCAGCTTGCGCCCGGCCTGCAAGGCGCATCTGGCACACTGCCGGATGCCGCCGCGCTTGAAAACCCAGGCGAGCTGGCGACGTTCAGCTTTGGTCAGGGGGCGCTGACCGTGACGCCGCTGCAAATTACAGCCATGATGAACACCGTCGCAAACGGCGGCGTGTACAGGACACCGGCCTTTGTACAGGGAATAGTTGACGCTGACGGCACGCTGACCGGGCAGACCCGGGCGGCTGACACCCGCACGGTCTTTGATGCGGCCACGGCACGGGTACTGCGCAGCATGCTGGCCTCCGTCGTGTCGGAGGGTATCGGCAGCGAGGCACAGCCCAAAACCGGCACGGCAGGCGGCAAGACCGGCACAGCGCAGACCGGCCAGTACGACGAGAACGGCGAGGAGCTGCTCAACTACTGGTTCAGCGGCTTTTACCCGGCGGATGACCCGCGGTATACCATTACCGTTTTGCAGGACGGCATTTTAAAGCCCGAAACCTCCAGTGCCGCGATATTTGCAAAGGTTACCGAAATTCTGGCTGTGTGGGAGAACTCCTAAGCCTTCCCCCTCGGGGGAAGGTGGCCCCGCAGGGCCGGATGAGGGCAGACCTTGCCGCCGCAGCACTTTACCGGGCAGCAACGGCATATCCGCTCATCAGTCAGTGGTCGGGGCCACTGACAGCTTCCCCCGAGGGGGAAGCCAATCTCTCCGTCAACCAATTTCCTCCAAGGTATTGCACTTTTGCGGCAAAAAAGCTACAATAATTAGTATCTGTAGACCGCAAGTAACCGATGCTGAAAGGGACAAACCGATGCAGCATATTTTTATCATAAACCCAACGGCGGGCAAGGTGGACGCCAGCGTGCGCTCATCCCGCAGATCCACGCCGCTGCCAGCCGCGCAGGGCTTCATCCTACCATTGAGGTGACCCGCCGCGCCGGGCAGGCCCGCGACCTGGCCGCCAATACGCCGCCGGCGGGGAAGAGGTATACCTCTACGCCTGCGGCGGCGACGGCACGCTGAACGAAATATTGCAGGGTACCGTCGGCCGCCCGAACGCCGCCATCGGCTGTGTGCCCTGCGGCAGCGGCAATGACTATGTGCGCAACTTCGGCACGCAGGCGCAGTTCCTGGACCTTGACGCACAGCTGGCCGCACAGCCGTTCGCAGCGGACGTCATCCGCACGCCCCAGGGCTGCGGCATCGACATCTATGCCGCGGGCATCGACGCCCAGGTCGCCAACGGCATCCCCAAATGGCGGCGCGTGCCTTTTGCGGCGGCACAACGGCCTACACGCTGTCGATTCTCGAGGCCGTGTGCAGCACCTTCAGGCACCGTCTGCGCATCACCGCCGATGACCGCCAATTGGAGGACACCTACATGATGCTGGCGGTCTGCAACGGCCAGCAGTACGGCGGCGGCTACTGCGCCGCGCCCCACGCCAGCATGACCGACGGTCTGCTGGATGTGGTGCTGCTGCGGCCTGTGCCGCGTTTAAAGCTGCCGGGGCTGCTGGGCAGCTACAAAAAAGGGGAGCACCTTTCGGAGGGTGACACCGTCACTGAAAAATTCGCCCCGTACATGACGTTTTTCCGTACAGGCAGCATTGACATAGAGGTGCTGGACGGCAACCCGCTCATCACAACGCTGGACGGTGAGTGCTCGCCCCAGCTGCGGATGCACGCGGAGATCGCGCACAGTGCGGCGCGTATCCTGCTGCCGCCGGAGCTTGCCGCAAACGCAAACAAGACGCCTGTTCTGCAGGCTATGGGAGAGTAAGAATGTCTGAAAAAGTAAAGATCAAGATCGCCCGCAATGTGGTGCATCTGCCGGCCATCGCCCTGCGCGGGCTGGTGGTTTTCCCCAACAATGTAGTCCATTTTGAGGTGGGCCGCACCAAGTCCATTGCCGCCATCGAGGCCGCCATGCACGCCAACAGCAGCGTCTTTCTCGTCGCCCAGCGCGAGATGGATGAGGAAGAACCGGCCCTTCGCGACCTGTATGCCTACGGTGTCATTGCCGAAATCAAGCAGGTGCTGCGCGTCTCCGACGACCTCGTGAAGGTCCTCGTCGAGGGCAAGACCCGTGCCCGTCTGCTGGAGCTGGACGCCGGCGAAAAGTATCTGCAGGCCACGGTACGCCCCGTGGCGGTGCGCGGTATCCCTGCCGACAAGCGCAACCAGGTCGAGGCTCTCGTCCGCAGCCTGAAGGACTGCTTTGAGGAGTACCTGTCCTACAGCCCGCAAATTTCCAAGGATGTCGTCTATAACATCGTTTCCTCCGATTCACCGCTGTATTTGAGCGAGTACATGCCCGCCAACCTCTTGTTCAAGTATGAGGACAAGCAGGTTATCCTGAACGAATCGACTGCTGGGCCGCCTCGAAAAGCTGCTGACCCTGCTGCGGCAGGAATGCCAGATCATGGACATCGAGCGCGACCTGGACGACAAGGTCAACGCCCGCATGGACAAGGGCCAGCGCGAATACTACCTGCGTGAGCAGATGAATGTCATCAGCGAGGAGCTCGGCGACGCCGAGGACACCCGCGCCGAGGCCGATACATACCGCGGGAAAGTCAAGGCACTGAACCTTGATGCAGAATCCACCGAAAAGCTGCTGAAAGAGTGTGACCGTCTGGCCCGTATGCAGGGCAGCAGCGCCGAGAGCGGCGTTATCCGCAGCTATCTGGATGCCTGCCTGGCCCTGCCGTGGCACACCGCCACCGAGGACGACCTTGACCAGGCCCACGCCCGCAAGGTGCTGGACCGTGAGCACTACGGCCTGCAGAAGGTCAAGGAACGCATTCTCGAGCTGCTGGCTGTGCGCAAGCTGAATCAGGACGTTAAGGGGCAGATCATCTGCCTTGTCGGCCCTCCGGGCGTCGGCAAAACGAGCATTGCGCACTCCATTGCCGAGTGCATGGACCGCAAATTTGCCCGCATGAGTCTGGGCGGCGTCCACGATGAAGCCGAGATCCGCGGCCACCGCCGCACCTACATCGGCGCGATGCCGGGCCGCATCATCAGCGCCATCACGACGGCCAAGTCCACGAACCTGTCATCCTGCTCGACGAGATCGACAAGCTGGCGGGCGACTACAAGGGAGACCCGTCCAGCGCACTGCTCGAGGTGCTGGACCCCGAGCAGAACCGCACCTTTAAGGATAACTACCTCGATATTCCGTTTGATTTGAGCGAGGTGCTCTTTATCACGACGGCGAACGATGCCTCCACGATCCCTGGCCCGCTCTATGACCGCATGGATGTCATCGAGCTGCCCAGCTACACCCGCACCGAAAAATTCAACATCGCCAAGCGCCATCTGCTGCCCAAGCAGCTGAAAAACAACGGCCTGGAGGGGCGCGTGACCCTGACGGGCAGCGCACTGTATGCATCATCGACGGCTACACCCGCGAGGCCGGCGTGCGCAATCTGGAACGCACCATCACGTCGGTGCTGCGCAAATGCGCGCAGAAGATCGCGGCAGGGGAGGCCGAGAAGATCAGCGTTTCCGCAGCGATGGTCAAGGAGCTGCTCGGCCCCGAGAAGGTCAAACCGACGTTTATCTCCCGCAAGGACGCCGTGGGCATTGCCAACGGTCTGGCGTGGACGAGTGTCGGCGGCGAGATGCTGCCTGTTGAGGTCGCCGTCATCCCGAACGGCACCGGCAAAATCGAAATCACCGGCAGTCTTGGTGATGTCATGAAGGAGAGCGCCCAGCTTGCCGTGACCTACGCCAAGGTCCACGCCGAGGAATACGGCATCACGCCCGACAAGTTCAAGAACATCGACCTGCACATCCATGCCCCCGAGGGCGCTGTGCCGAAGGACGGCCCCTCCGCGGGTGTCACACTGACGACGGCGCTGATTTCGGCGCTGTCCGGTATCCCGGTCAACCACGACCTGGCCATGACCGGAGAAATCACGCTGCACGGCAACGTGCTGCCCATCGGCGGTCTGAAGGAAAAGAGTATGGCGGCCTTCCGTGAGGGCATCTCGACGGTGCTCATCCCCAGGGACAACGCCAGCGACCTGTATGAGGTGGACGCTGAGGTCAAGGAGAAGGTGCGCTTCATCCCCGTGGGCACTCTGTCCGAGGTGCTGAAGCACGCCCTTGTGCGCGCGGGCCGCACCCCCGCCCGCGCTGTCCGTGGTGTGCCGCAGGCAACCTCTCTCATCGCCAACGACAAGCCCGCCGCGGGACATAAGGAGCCCGCCGCGGTGATGTAATTCGCTTTGAACGCCGCTCTGTAGGGACGGAGGCCCACACCCGCCCGCAGGTCGATGACGGGCATCGACCCCTATCAGCTACACCCGTGGGGCGGATTCCATATCCGCCACGGAGCAGAACGGCAGCCGCCAAGTCCGCAGGTCGATGACGGGCATCGCCCCCTACAGCAACCCCCGTAGGGGCGGATTCCATATCCGCCACGGAGCAGAACGGCAGCCGCCAAGTCCGCGGGACGATGACGGGCATCGACCCCTACAGCACCCCCCCGTAGGGGCGGATTCCATATCCGCCCGCACTACGCCGTGCCGCGCATGTAGGGGGCGGCGTCCTCGACGCCCCGCAATACACAGCACACCCAAAACATAAAGGAACACCCATGAACTACAACAACAGCGAATTCCTCGCGTCCTACGGTCTGTCCCGCCAGCTGCCGGACAGTGACCGCCCTGAAATCGTATTCTCGGGACGCTCCAACGTCGGCAAGTCGAGCCTCATCAATAAGCTCTGCAACCGCAAGAAGCTGGCCCGCGTCAGCGCCACGCCGGGCAAAACGGCAACCATCAACTTCTACCGCGTTGATACGGCCTACTTTGTTGACCTGCCCGGCTACGGCTACGCCAAGGTCTCCAACGCCGAGCGCGAGCGGTGGGACGATTTGATCAACAGCTATTTTGAGGCGGATCGTGCCGTCTGCCTGCTTGTCCAGCTGCTGGACAGCCGCCACGCGCCCAGCGCTGACGATGTGCAGATGCTTGAGTACCTGCACTACCACCGCATTCCGTTTGTGACCGCGCTGACCAAGGGCGACAAGCTGAAAAAGAGCGAGATGGCCGCCCGCAAAGAAGAATTTGAAAAGATCTGCGCTCCCTACGGCTGCCAGGGCGTTGTGCTGACCAGCGCCGAGAACGGGCTGGGCATGGACGAACTGCGCGCGCTGCTTGAGGCCAGCATGACCCCCGAGACAGAGGACTGACCGATGGCCTACAACGAGTTTGCCTATTTCTACGACGAGTTCAACGGCGAGGCTGACTATGACGCGCTCTACGGCTATATTACCGACGAGCTGAAGGCCCACGGCATCACAGACGGCATCCTGGCCGACCTGGGCTGCGGCACCGGCGATCTGACCCTGATGCTGACCCAGGCAGGGTATGATGTCATCGGCATTGACCGCTCCGAGGAGATGCTCAGTGTCCTGCGCGAAAAGGCCGACGAGCTGGGCCTGACGGGCCGCTTGCTGCTGCTGAAGCAGGACCTGCTGGACCTGGACCTGTACGGCACGATCCGCGCCGCGGTGTCTACGTTTGACACCTACAGCCACATTGGCCCGCAGGAAAATTTTGAGAAGGCCATCCGCAAGGCTGCCTACTTTATGGAGAGGGGCGGCGTGTTCATTTTTGACTTGAACACGCCCTATAAGCACCGGCACATTCTGGCAGGCCAGACCTTTGACATCGAGGCCGAGGACGCCGACTGCCACTGGTCGAACCGCTACGACGAGACGGCGCAGCGGGTGGATATTACCATCAACATTGACTACCACGAGACGGGGGAGCACTTCCACGAGGCGTTCAGCGAGTACAGCTACGCGCTGGACACCGTGTGCGCCCTGTTGGAAAAGTACGGCTTCGCCGTGGCCAAAGTCGCCGACGGCGAGAGCTTTGGCCCGGTGCGCGGCGACAGCCCGCGCTGGATCATCACGGCTGTCAAGCAATACACACAAGAGGAAAAAGCTAATGGAACAGAATCATAACATGCTGCGCGGTATCTCCGAAAACGGCGGTATCGTGTTTTACGGTGTTGACTCTACGGAAATCGTCCGCGAGATGGAACGCCTGCACAAGACCAGTGCCGTCACCACCGCTGCCCTGGGCCGCCTGCTGACGGCAGCCTCGATGATGGGCATTATGCTCAAAAGCACCCAGGACTCGGTGACGCTGCAGATCAAGGGCGGCGGCCCCGCAGGCCGCCTGCTGGCCGTTTCCGACGGCACCGGCAACGTCAAGGGCTACGTCGAGCACCCCGTTGTGGAACTTCCCCCGCGGGCTGACGGCCATCTGAACGTCGGCGCAGCGTCGGCAAGGACGGCACGCTGGACGTCATCCGTGACTTGGGTATGCGCGAGCCGTACATCGGCCAGGTGCCGCTGACCTCCGGTGAGATCGCGAGGACATCACGACCTATTTTGCTATCAGTGAGCAGGTGCCCACTGTCTGTGCGCTGGGCGTGCTCGTCGATAAGGACCTGAGCGTCCGCTGCGCGGGCGGCTTTGTCGTGCAGCTGCTGCCCGGCGCAACCGAGGAGGAGATCGAGCACCTCGAGAAGAACATCAAGGCCATGCCCAGCGTGACGACAATGCTCGAGGAGGGCAAGAGCGTCCGCGATATGCTGGAGCTGGCCTTGGCCGGCTTTGCACCCGATATTCTCGACAGCTACCATGTGACCTACAAGTGCGACTGCGGCCTTGAGCGAGTTGAAAAGATGATCCGCTCCCTTGGCAAAAAGGAGGTCGAGCGTATGCGCGACGAGGACCCCGTTGCCGAGGTGAACTGCCAGTTCTGCAACAAGAATTATAAGGTGGATCTGAATGAACTGCTCAAAAACTGGCCTTCCACCGCCGAAAATGTGCCGAGCGAAAACGCATAAAAATTTATGCAAAAAAATGTAAAAAACGCTTGACTTTTCCGCTCATATAGTTTATAATAACAAACGTCGCCCGGAGAGAGCGATTGAGCAAAACTCTCCAACATGCGGCCGTAGCTCATCTGGTAGAGCGCCACCTTGCCAAGGTGGAGGTAGCGAGTTCGAGCCTCGTCGGCCGCTCCATTATGGGGAAGTTTAGCTCAGCTGGGAGAGCATCTGCCTTACAAGCAGAGGGTCAGCGGTTCGAGCCCGTTAACTTCCACTTAATATGGCCCGGTAGTTCAGTTGGTTAGAACGCTAGCCTGTCACGCTAGAGGTCGTCAGTTCGAGCCTGATTCGGGTCGCCATTTGCCTCTGTAGCTCAGTCGGTAGAGCAGGGGACTGAAAATCCCCGTGTCATTGGTTCGATTCCGATCGGAGGCACCATTCTTGTGTATTCTTCGCAAAGAATACACATTCTGCGGCCGTAGCTCATCTGGTAGAGCGCACCTTGCCAAGGTGGAGGTAGCGAGTTCGAGCCTCGTCGGCCGCTCCAAAAAACAGTGGAGATTGGTAAACATCAGTTTTCACTTATATGGTGACGTGCCAAGTG
>ENA-OQCF01000709-OQCF01000709.1-human-gut-metagenome-genome-assembly--contig:-NODE-709-length-12442-cov-2.451238_pt1 | contig 12442 bp, 8 predicted proteins | sample MGYA00242756_ERZ504573 | MGnify/ENA primary metagenome ERZ504573 (study PRJEB26092, sample SAMD00036240) | human gut metagenome | host: Homo sapiens | study: EMG produced TPA metagenomics assembly of...
CTTTGCCATAACGAAAAACTTTATGCCTAAAGATACGAAAACTTTGGGTAATAACAAAGCCCGGGCTTGAGAAAGTCTGGGCTTTGCGCATAAAAAAAGGCTGTGTCAGCATTTTGACACAACCTCTCTTTGTATTATAATGTATATAGTGTTAATTTTACACCCGTTAAAAGGTTTAATATAAAAAGATTATGATTGTACGGATGAAAAACACTTTCCGGATGCTTTTGGCGGCAATGCTATTGTCGTTGTTTGCACTTCCGGGATATTCCTGGCAAAAATCCTTTCCCCAAAAAGATTATGTAGCTTATTTCACTGGGAATAGTGGCGATGAAGAAGCTGTCCGCTATGCTGTAAGCATGGACGGTTATACCTACTGGGCATTAAATGATAATGAACCGGTAATCGATTCGAAAGTCATCAGCTCCACCGGGGGAGTCCGCGACCCGCATATCTTCCGTTGCGAGGATGGCAAGACTTTCTATACAAAACCCCATTCAGAACTTTGCTTTGGCGCCCAATAACCTGACGGATGCTCCGCAAATCTGCCTCGACTTTATGAAACAAGTGCCCACTACTTGGGACGAGACCCGTTTCATTGACGGCTATCCAGGGAGACATATTGTTCTTGCCCGTTGTCATGGCAACACGTGTACATAGCCGCTGTCAATGCAACGACGGAACCTCTGAAACTGAAACTTGACCTTCTTATGCTGGCAGGACAAGAGGTATCTCTGTATAGTGATGACAAGAAGATGCAGCCTCAATTAAAGCTGCAGAAGATAAAGACTGATGGTTCTCTGCAACTCACGGTTCGGCCGCAGGGAGGGGCGGTAATCGTGAAATAAAGAAGGCATGGAGCAACCCTTGTTTTGTAATGATATATTATGACGGATTACTTATTTTTTAAATATTTGATTATCAAGTGTCTATAATTGGCCTAATTCAGCGTATACTGAATGGCATTCACTATACGACTGAACCCTATTCACTATACGACTGAATGGCATTCAGAATACGCTGATTGTGACTATCGAACTAAATGTAAATGATTAATACCTACTTAATACCATGAATAGATTCTTGAAATTATTGTCCTTGTGTCTGTTCTTGACACTGACTGTTCCTTTGTGGGCTGTGATGAACGGAGTGGCGAATGAACCCGATTCAGTCTACCTCTTTTCCTACTCCCATGCCGACGGCAGTGGCGGTTTGAAACTAGCTGGAGTCCCGATGGCAACCGATGGTTCAGTGTGGCAGACGGCAACTCCTTTGTCAACTCCGACTTCGGTCCCTGGGGGCTGGATCTGATAGAGTATGCCAATGGCGATGCGCGCCGCACCGTGTGGGGAGGAGGAACTGGGTGTGCCCATGGTAGACGAACACTATTACGTGGACCCGGGTTGGATGATTCACAATCAGGACTATTAGGGAAAGTAAGGATAAAGGATTAAGGATTAGAGATTAGAAATTCTGTGCTTTTGTGGCTCTGTGTTGAAATTAAAAAATCCGTGTAATTCCGTGCCTGAAAACATAATAACTCAATACCTTAAAAGATATGAAGCAATTATTGACATTGGCATTTGTTGCAGCCATAGCCGGCAATGCATCGGCACAAAAGCAGCAGTCTTTGCATTCGGGTTATCCCATCGACCCGGTGCCTTTCACTTCGGTCAAGGTGACCGACAGTTTCTGGGGACAACGCTTGAAGGCAAACCGTGAGGTAACCATTCCCGCTGGCTTTCGGCAAATGCGAGGAGACGGGACGCTATGAGAACTTTGTGAAAGCGGCTCATCCCAGTGACGAATATAAGGTGGAGGGCTTTTCCTTCGATGATACGGATGTCTATAAGACGATTGAAGGGGCAAGCTATTCCTTGCAGACTTACCCGGACAAGAAACTGGAAAAATATATCGACAGCGTGCTCGTCATCGTTGCCGCTGCCCAAGAGCCGGACGGATACCTCTATACGGCCCGCACGATGAACCCGAAACATCCGCACAACTGGTCGGGGCCGGAGCGCTGGTCGGAGGTGGAGAATCTGAGCCACGAGTTCTATAATCTGGGACACATGGTGGAAGGGGCTGTGGCCTATTACCAAGCTACTGGCAAGCGGAATTTTCTGGATATAGCCATCCGTTATGCCGATTGTGTATGCAAGAATATCGGCGAAGGTCCCGGACAGAAGCGTGTGATTCCCGGACACCAGATTGCTGAAATGGCATTGGTGCGCCTCTATATGGTGACGGGCGATAAGAAATACCTCGACCAGGCCAAGTTCTTCCTCGATGCACGCGGTACTACGGCGCGCAAGGATATCTATTTGCAGTCGCACAAGCCCGTGCTGGAGCAGGATGAGGCTGTGGGACATGCCGTGCGCGCAGGCTACATGTACTCGGGCATGGCTGACGTGGCCGCTATCACGGGCGACAGCTCTTATGTCCGTGCCATCGATCGCATTTGGGAGAACATTGTGGGCAAGAAGATATACATTACCGGTGGCATCGGTGCGCGCCATGAGGGTGAAGCCTTCGGCGACAACTATGAACTGCCCAACCTGACGGCCTATAACGAGACGTGCGCCGCCATCGGCAATGTTTATACCAACTACCGTCTGTTCCTGCTGCACGGTGATGCCAAATACTTTGACGTGCTGGAACGTACGCTCTACAACGGTCTGATTTCCGGTGTTTCGCTGGATGGCGGACGGTTCTTCTATCCCAATCCGCTGGCTTGCGACGGGAAGTACCGTTTCAATGCCGACCACACGATTACGCGCCAGCCGTGGTTCGGTTGCGCCTGCTGCCCCAGCAACATCAGCCGCTTCATCCCTTCGCTGCCGGGCTATGTCTATGCGGTGAAGGATGACAAGGTGTATGTCAATCTGTTCCTCTCCAACCGGGCCAAGCTGAAGGTGAACGGGAAGAATGTGGTGCTGGAGCAGGAAACCTCTTATCCCTGGAACGGTGATATCCGCTTGACAGTGGCAAAGGGCAACCAGCCGTTCGTCATGAATGTCCGTATTCCGGGCTGGGTACGCGGAAGTGTGCTACTGGGTGGCTTGTATTCGTATGCCGACGGAGAGGAGCTTGCCTACCGCGTGTCTGTCAACGGTCAGGAGGTGAAGGGAGCACTGCAGAAGGGTTACCTCAGCATCGACCGCCGCTGGAAGAAAGGAGATGTAGTGGAAATTCATTTTGATATGCAGCCGCGTGTGGTGAAGGCCAATGACAAGGTTGCCGCCGACCGTGGCCGTGTGGCCATAGAGTGTGGTCCGCTGGTGTATTGCGCCGAGTGGCCGGACAATGATTTCGATATCTCCACCCTGCTGCTGAACCGGCATCCGAAGTTCCAAGTGGTGGAGCACCCCGACCTGCTGGGCGGTATCAACGAAATTACCACCCGTGCGCAAGCCTTGAGCTATGACGCCACGGGCCGCCTTGCCGCGAAGGATGTGAAGTTGACGTTGATTCCTTATTATGCTTGGGCGCATCGTGGTGAAGGCCGGATGGAAGTGTGGCTGCCGATAGAAGTGGGAGCCGCTTCGGCAGAACTGCAGGAATAAACTATGTATCTGTATCTAAAGATTTTATTATTTTTGTAAACTGTTTCCGTATTACTATAACATTTGACATTACTTATATGAAACAACTGATTACCACCCTTTTATTGTCTTGCGCCTTGGGTGCGCAGGCACAACATGTAATGACCGTTAACGTATCCCGGCCGACAGCAAGATACAGCCCACGATGTACGGCATCTTCTTCGAAGACATCAACTTCGGTGCCGACGGCGGACTCTACGCTGAACTGGTGAAGAACCGCTCCTTCGAGTTCCCGCAGCCCTTCGTTGGTGGGTACCCTTTGGCAACGTCACGGTGCAGGACGCCGAGCCCTGCTTCGACCGCAATCCCCACTACGTGCGCATCGTCAACGACGGCCGTCGGCTGCGTGCCGGGCTCGACAACGAAGGTTTCCGTGGCATCGGCCTCAAGCAAGGCGAGGAATACCGTTTCACTGCCTATGCCCGCACTCCCGATGCTCGCCCCATGAAGCTCTCCGTTGAGTTGCTGAACTCCCGCGGCGAGAATCTGTTGACCAAGGAAATCGAAATCAGCGGCAACAGCTGGCAGAAGCAGACCGTCCTCCTCCGCTCCCCCTTCACCGATGCCCACTCGCGTCTGCGCGTGGTGTTGCTGACGGAGGGTACGGTGGACATGGACCACATCTCGCTCTTCCCCGTCAAGACCTGGAAGAACCGAGAGAACGGTCTGCGTGCCGACCTCGCCCAAGCGCTCTATGACCTCAACCCCGGCGTCTTCCGCTTCCCCGGCGGCTGCATCATCGAGGGCAACACCCTTGCCACCCGCTACCAGTGGAAGAACTCCGTGGGCCCGGTGGAGAACCGTCCGCTGAATGAGAACCGCTGGAACTACACCTTCAAGCACAAGGCTTTCCCCGACTATTTCCAAAGTCTGGGTCTGGGCTACTACGAATACTTCCTGCTGAGTGAGGATCTCGGAGCCGAACCGCTTCCCGTTCTCAGTTGCGGCCTCTCCTGCCAGTACGAGAGCAACGAAGTGGTGCCCCTCGACGAGCTCGACCTCTACGTGCAGGATGCCCTCGACCTTATCGAATTCGCCAATGGCCCCGCTACTTCCACCTGGGGAAAGCTGCGTGCCGAGATGGGACATCCGGAGCCGTTCCACCTCAAAATGATTGGCATCGGTAACGAACAGTGGGATAAGGTCTATACCGAGCGTCTGGAAGTCTTTACCAAAGCCATCCGCGCCCACTATCCCGACATCAAGATTGTTGGCTCCTCCGGCCCCAAACGCCGATGGTGACAAGTTCGACTACCTCTGGCCCGAGATGAAACGCATCGGTGTGGACCTGGTGGACGAGCACTACTACATGGCCCCCGACTGGTTCTTTGCCAATGCCGCCCGCTATGACAGCTACGACCGCCGCGGCCCCAAAGTCTTTGCCGGCGAGTATGCCTCCCACGACCACCCCACGGGCAAGACCAACAATTTCCTTGCCGCCCTCTCCGAAGCAGCCTTCATGACCGGGCTGGAGCGCAACGCCGACGTGGTGCACCTTGCCACCTACGCCCCGCTCTTTGCCCATGTGGATGCCTGGCAGTGGAATCCGGACCTTATCTGGTTCGACAACCTCCGCATGATGCGCACCCCGAACTATTACGTCCAGCAGATGTATGGAATGAATGCCGGTACCGACGTTCTCCGTCTGCAGATGGACGGCAAGCCGGTGGCTGGGCAAGACAGCCTCTATGCTACGGCCTCCCTTGATGCCCCTACGGGAGAAATTATTCTGAAGCTGGTCAACGCAGGCAGTACCCCGGCCCAAGTGCAAGTTAACTTCAACGGTTTGAGGAAACGCCAACTCATCGGCGGTTCGTGCACGTATCTGCAGAACTGTGACTGGCGTACGGTGAATACCTTGGAACAAGAAGCTCTCGTTCCCCGTATCCGCCGGTGCAAGTCGGCGCGCAATCCCTCGACTTGGAGCTGCAGCCCCGTTCATTCAGCGTCTACCGCCTGCATTGACATCCCTTTCCGAAAGGTGGAGGGAGATGGCATACAGTTAGTTTTCCCTCCCTTTCCGGGGCATGAGCCGTGGAAAATTGCTTCCGTGAGCAAATATTCATCCTTTTTGGGCCGATTCTCCTCTTGAAATAGCCCGATTCGCCTTATTTTTGTAACAGCATTCGGAGCATTCCCTATGCTGTTATTACTATTTTTAAACTAATCATCATGAAGAAACATCTTATTACCGGACTGTTTGCAGCCTTGGCCTTGTCTGCCAGCGCACAGTCTTTCAAAGAATGGCTCGACCCTGAGGTCAACGCCGTGAACCGTGCCCCCATGCACACCAACTACTTCGCCTACGAGTCGGCCGATGTCGCCACCCGGGGCTTGAAAGAACAATCGTCCCGTTTCATGACACTGAACGGCATCTGGAAGTTCTTCTGGGTGAAGGATGCCGATGCTCGCCCTACCGACTTCTGGCGTGTGGGCTACAATGACAAAGGTTGGAACGACATCCCCGTCCCCGGCGTGTGGGAACTGAACGGCTTTGGCGATCCTATCTATGTGAATATTGGCTACGCCTGGCGCAACCAGTTCCAGAACAACCCGCCGCAGGTGCCCGTCGAGAACAATCATGTAGGTTCTTACCGCCGTGAGATTACCGTGCCCGCCGACTGGAAGAATAAGGACATCATCGCCCATTTCGGCTCTGTCACCTCCAATATGTATCTGTGGGTGAACGGCCGTTATGTAGGTATAGTGAAGACAGCAAGCTCGAAGCCGAATTCGACTTGACCCCTTACTTGAAGCCCGGCCAGAAGAATCTGATTGCTTCCAGGTATTCCGCTGGTGCGACGGTACCTATCTCGAAGACCAGGACTTCTTCCGCTACAGCGGTGTAGGGCGTGATTGCTATCTCTATGCCCGCGACAAGAAACGCATCCAGGATATCCGCGTCACTCCCGACCTGGATGCCGACTACCGCAACGGTCCTTGAGAGTGCAGCTCGATGTGAAGGGTGGCGGTAACGTCAGCCTTGAACTGCTGGACGCTGCCGGAAAGCAGGTGGCTACAGCTGCTGCCAAAGGCAGTGGCACTGCCCTGATAAATGTGGAGAATCCTCATAAATGGACGGCAGAAACACCCTACTTGTATACCCTGCGTGCCACCCTGCAAGGCAGCAGTGAAGTGATTCCCGTAAAGGTAGGTTTCCGCAAGATAGAACTGAAGGGAGAACAGATACTTGTCAACGGCCAACCCGTCCTCTTCAAGGGCGCCAACCGTCATGAGATGGACCCGGACGGCGGTTATGTCATCTCTCGCGAACGTATGCTGCAGGACATCCAGGTGATGAAGCAGTTCAACTTGAACGCCGTGCGCACCTGCCATTATCCCGACAACAATCTTTGGTATGACCTTTGCGACCAGTACGGTATCTATGTAGTGGCAGAGGCGAATATCGAGTCTCACGGCATGGGCTACGGCGAGCAGACCCTTGCCAAGCGTGATGATTATAGAAAAGCGCACTTGGAACGCAACCAGCGCAACGTGCAGCGCAGTTTCAACCATCCCAGCATCATCTTCTGGTCGCTCGGCAACGAAGCCGGCTATGGTCCTAACTTCGAGGCCGCCTACGATTGGGTGAAAGCCGAAGACCCCAGCCGTGCCTGCCAGTACGAGCAAGCCGGTAAGACAGGCAAGACTGACATTTACTGCCCTATGTACTATGGTTATGAGGGCTGCCGGAAGTATTGTGAGGATGCCTCCATGACGAAACCTCTCATTCAGTGCGAATACGCTCACGCCATGGGCAATTCTGAAGGAGGCTTCAAGGAGTATTGGGATTTGGTTCGCAAGTATCCCAAATACCAAGGCGGCTTTATCTGGGATTTCGTTGACCAGTCTCCCCGTTGGACGGCAAGAACGGCAAGATGATTTATGCCTACGGCGGCGACTTCAACCGCTTCGATGCCAGTGATGTGAACTTCTGCGATAACGGTCTTATCAGCCCCGACCGTGTGCCCAATCCTCACATGTACGAAGTGGGGCGTATCTATCAGGACATCTGGACTACTCCGGCCGACTTGGAGAACGGTGAAATCAATGTGTTCAACGAGTACTTTTTCCGCGACCTCTCTGCCTATTACATGGAGTGGGAGGTGCTGAAAGGCGGCAAGGCAATTCGTACCGGTCGCGTGGATAATCTGAATATAGCTCCTCGGCAGACAGCCAAGATTAAACTGGATTTGGGCAAGACCTGCCAATGTACCGAATGGCTGCTGAACGTTTCCTATAAGCTGAAGAACCGCGAGGGTCTGCTTCCCGCCGGCCATGTGGTGGCCAAGGACCAGCTGGCACTCAATCCCTACAAGGCTCCTTCCATGGAACTGAAGAACTGCGTGCAGAGCAATGTAGAGGTGGTGGCTCCCCAAGTGCAGGATAACGATTGGAAGTATCTCATCGTTTCAGGTGATGCGTTCCGGGTAGAAATCAACAAGCACAACGGTTACCTGACCAAGTACGAAGTGAACGGACAGAATATGATTAAGGACGGTGAGGCCTTGACGCCCAACTTCTGGCGTGCTCCGACCGACAATGATTTCGGTGCGGGCCTGCAACGCAAGTACATCGTTTGGAAGAATCCGGAAATCAAGTTGACTTCTTTCAACCAGCGTACGGAGAACAATCAGGTCATAGTAGAATCAGCTTACGATATGCCAGGTGTTTCCGCTAAGCTGGCCTTGACGTATGTCATCAACAATGCCGGTGCCATCAAGATAACCCAGAAGCTGATAGCCGACAAAAACGCCAAAGTTTCGAACATGTTCCGTTTCGGTTTGCAGATGCCCATGCCCCGCAGTTTCGAAACAGTCGAATACTACGGACGCGGTCCGGTTGAGAACTATAGCGACCGTAACCATTGCACAGATTTAGGCATCTATCGCCAGAGCGTGACAGAGCAGTTCTATCCTTATATCCGTCCGCAGGAAAACGGAACAAAGACCGATATCCGCTGGTGGAAGATGTTGAATCAGTCTGGCAATGGCATTAAGATTGTGCCGAAGCCCCTTCTCCGCATCGGCCTTGCACTATACCATCGAGTCTTTGGACGAGGGTTTGGACAAGCAGCAGGGACACTCGCAAGAAGTGGAAGAGGCTGATTTGACTAATCTCTGTATCGACAAGGTACAAGCTGGTCTGGGTTGTGAGGACAGCTGGGGACGTATTGCGCGTCCGGAGTACCTGGTGCCATACGCTGATTATGAGTTTACGTTCATCCTTTCTCCCGTGCGCCACAGCATCGGAATAGAATAACATTTACTGCGTACTAAACCACTGGTTTCATAACACAGCAGCGGTCGCCCTCCCCATTGGAAAGGCGACCGCTTTGCTATTGATGCTTTGTTTGCTTTTGTATATTTCTTCGTTTATATCATGATACAACTTACCTTTTCCGGCAAATGCAATCTGTCAGATGATCGTTGATAAATCCCGAAGCTTGCAGATGGGCATAGCAGATGGTAGAGCCGAAGAACTTGAATCCCCGTTTTTTCATGTCTTTGCTCATGGTATCTGATTCGGGAGACGATACCGGAATCTCACTCAATGACTGGAAGTGGTTGATAATCGGTGTCCGATCGGGAAAGAAGGATAACGTGTAGTTGTAAAAGCTGCCGAATTCTTTCTGTATGGCAAGAAACAGCCGTGCATTGGTGATGGTCGACTTAATTTTCAGACGGTTTTTCACGATGCCGTCAAAATGCATCAGCCGTTCCACGTCTTCGTCAGTCATTTGCGCCACTTGTGAGGCATCGAAATTGCAAAAGGCTTTGCGGTAGCCTTCCCGCTTTTTGAGGATGGTTATCCAGCTCAGTCCGGCCTGGGCACTTTCCAATACAAGGAACTCGAATAGTGTTTTGTCGTCTGTTACCGGTTTTCCCCACTCTTCATCGTGGTATTTCACATACAGCTCGTCGGTTCCGCACCAGCCGCAACGTCCGTTTATAATGTTTTGCATAAGAGTTATTTTTGTAATGAGATGCTAAGATATTGTTTTCATTGCGAATAAACAAATCTATCTATTCAGAATGGACAGTTTCCATATTCTTTCTTACTTTTGCAAAAAGGTGGTTTGGCAAGAAGGACAAGATAACTCTTGCCAATCTCGGCAAGGCAGGCATCCAGACGGTATGTTACAACCTAATGCCGGTGATTGACTGGATTCGCACGGACTTGCAACATTCCTAGGAAGATGAGACATTTCCTATTCAAGCGTTTGCTGGCGCTATACAAAGGGATAGACTGGGAGGTTTTACGCGAAATATGCGTTATTTCTTGTCTGTCATCATGCAGGTGTGCGAAGAATATGGGATGAATATGTGATACACCCTAATGACCCTCCTTTTCAGGTATTGGGGGTCGCGTATTGTGACAGACGAGGCGGATATTACCTCGATATTGAGGGCAGTGGACAATCCTCATAATGGCCTGACTTTTTATGTCGGTTCATTGGGTACCGGGAACAGAATGATACCCATGAACTGGCAAGGAAGTTTGCCAAGCGTACCCATTTTGTGCATTTGCGCAGTACGAAGGCAATGCCGGCTGTGGTAGACGATGAATTGTACGGAAAATCTGTTTGATTGATTTTTCGTGTAATCCATGTCTAAATAATCTATTAGCGTATGTAAGTCCGACTTAATAGTTGAAAGCCTTGGATTTTACGTAAACCTTGAAGTCTTTGATTCCACCCGGTACCTCGCTTTCCATTCTGGGTAGATATTGTATGCCGGTCAGGGTGCGGGTACTACCCAAGTCAATCACGACAGAATGCGGGTATGGAGTGTCTTTTGTTGTGCTCCAATAGGTTGATTCCTGGAGGTCGAAGATTTTGTCCGCAGAACAGTTGACGTGGGATACGTCTTCGCTGTCGGCATAATTGACAATCCAGGGTTCGCGTGACAGACGTTCCCCATTCTCATCCAGCAGATACATTTCGGCAATGCAAGCCAGGTCTTTTCCATCTTGTGCACTCAAGGCTTCCAGGCAGACATAACGTCCGGTGACGGGTTGGTCGAATTTGCGCTCCTGCCAACCGTTGCCGGGATTGAAGCTGCCGGAGAGGACGGGCTGCTCACCGGACAAGTCGAGATTTTCACCCTCATTGCGGTGTGTCAGCGGTTTGGTAACGAGTAGTTGGTCCAGCAATGGCTCGCTCAGCCTTCGGACTTAACTTCTTTGGGACCGATGATGTCGAAGACAATCACTTCATTCTCGCCTTTCTTCAACCAGCATCCCGGGATGTAGAGGGTCTGTTGCGGGCCGATTTCCCAAATGCGTCCCATGGCGTGCCCGTTGACGTAGACAAGTCCCTTGCCCCAAGTCTCGAAGTTTAGGAATGTGTCGCTGGGCTTGTTCACCTTAAAGGTGGCACGGTAGCAACCCGGAATGCGTTGTCCTAACTCATCTTTCAGTGAGCCGATGGGCTGGAACTTCATGTTCTTATAGAAATCGTATGTATCTTCGAGATTATAGACTTCCCAATCCTTCAGGTTGCAGGTGAAAGGACGGCCGTCGATGTCTACGGTAAGTTCTACGCTTTGGGTGATACCCTTGAAGTCCTTGATGGCACGTCCAAAGTTGATGCGGCCCATGGCTTCTACCAGAATGTCGAGGCGTGCACCTTTGGGGCAGGCGGGGAATTCCAGTTGCTTTTCACCGTTGCGGCGGTCCAGTTTGCCGATGTATTTGCCATCTAGGAAAACTTGGGCATAATCGTGCGCATCGTTCACAGTGAGCAGGGACGGGGTTTTCATCTCGGGCAGTGTGGTGCGGTAGAGAATACTTCCGAATCCCTGGTTATATTCCTCCATGGTACGGATATTGCAGTCTTTCTTGGCAGCAGGAAGATTGTCGAACAAAGGAGCCATCTCTGTAAATTGGAAAGACGGAATACGGATGGGCTTGATTAAAGCGGGAACTTTAGCCTGCTTCTCGCCGTTCATGTATTTGGACAATGCTTTTCGCAATTCCCAGTATTTGGGAGTGGTCTGTCCCGATTCGCTGATGGGGGCGTCGTAGTCGTAAGAGGTTACGTCGGGGGCGAATCCGGGTGAGTTGGCTCCTGCCCAGTGTCCCCAGTTGGTCCCTCCGTGGGTCATGTAGAGGCTGAAGGAGATGCCTTTGGACAACATCTCGTCAATGCCGGCAATCATGTCGGCAGCCGGACGGGTTTCGTGGTTGGCTCCCCACTTGTCGAACCAGCCGCTCCAGAATTCGGAGCACATCAGCGGGCTATCAGGACGGAGTTTCTTCAGCGGTGCAAACTGTTGGTCGATGTTGGCTCCTGTACCGAAGTTCATGGTCCATACCAGGTCGTGGAGTCCGTTCTTGGTGAAGTTGGACGCCCAGTCGCATTGAAACAGTGCTACGCCGGGGTAATTGGCGCGTACGATGTCGCGGATTTGCGATACGTAACTTTTGTCTTTCCCCCGTAGGGAGCCGTATTCGTTCTCTACTTGTACCATGATGATGGGACCTCCGTTCTGTATGGTCATGTCGGCTACCTGCTCGGCAACGGCTTTTTCAAAGATGCCTACACGTTCTATGAAGTAAGGGTCGGATTCGCGCAGGCGTATGTCCTTCTTCTTGAGCAACCACCAGGGCAGTCCGCCCATTTCCCATTCGGCACAGACATAGGGCCCTGGGCGCAGGATGACATACATATCGTTCTGCTGGCACAAGCGCAGAATTCTGCCAAGTCATTCTGCCCGGTGAAGTCGAATACACCCGGCTGAGACTCATGAGAGTTCCAGAAGACGTAGAGGCAGACTGTGTTCATGCCCAGTGCTTTGCACATTTTGATGCGTTGGTCCAATAGGCCTTTGGGG
>ENA-OQCF01000713-OQCF01000713.1-human-gut-metagenome-genome-assembly--contig:-NODE-713-length-12405-cov-2.487457_pt1 | contig 12405 bp, 16 predicted proteins | sample MGYA00242756_ERZ504573 | MGnify/ENA primary metagenome ERZ504573 (study PRJEB26092, sample SAMD00036240) | human gut metagenome | host: Homo sapiens | study: EMG produced TPA metagenomics assembly of...
CTTCATGATGGCGAAGGCTTCGGGCAGTATCTCGTCGAGTTTCTCCTCGATCTTCTCGTCGATGCGTTTGGTCGTCTCGTCGATCTGCTTCGAGATACGCTCCTTCTCCTCCAGCGAGGTTTCGGGCAGTTCAAGCTTGGCCTTCGCCCTGGCCCCCGGCGCGATCGGCGAATTGCAGGCTGCCGGCAAGTATTTTGTATTTTTCTCCAACCGGGACGAAACCGCCCTGGCGGACAAGTTCGGCGCGCGGTTCGTGGACGCGCTGGAGGGGGACATCTGCCGCACCCAGGCGTTCACCCCCGAAAGCCTGGCCGCCATTGCCGCGCGGGAGCTGAACCACCTGGCCCAGCGGGTCAAGGCGCAGTGCGGCCTTGTGCTTGCCATGGGCAGCGATGTGCGGGACCTGGTTGCCGCGCAGTACGGCAAAACCAGCGGCATGACCGCCATGCGCGATTATGTCGACAGCATCTACCGCGCCTTTGCAGAGTACGTTCTGGATGCGGACGACATTCCTACCGCCGGAACGCCCGCCAAATTGACGGTGGACGGCAGCCGCCTGATGGCCGCCATTGGCAGCGGTGAACCGTTTGACCTGCTGGCCCTGCTGCCCCGCCAGTACCGCGGCGATGTGGATGCCGTGGAAGCGGAGCTAGATGCCATTGTGGGCCTTGACGAAGTAAAGGATTTTGTGCGCGGCATTGCCCAGAACGTGCAGGCCCAGCAAAAGCGCAAGGCCCAGGGCCTGAAAGTTGCCGATGTGAACATGCACATGATTTTTACCGGCAACCCCGGCACCGGCAAAACCACGATTGCCCGCATTCTGGCCAAGTATCTGAAAGCCATCGGCGCACTGCGCGGCGGCCAGCTGGTGGAAGTGACCCGTGCCGACCTGGTGGGCCGCTATGTCGGCCACACAGCCCCGCTGACCAACCAGGTGATCCAGAGCGCTTTGGGCGGCGTGCTGTTCATTGATGAAGCATACAGCCTGTACCGCGGCGGCGAGGACAGCTTTGGGCTGGAAGCCATTGACACCCTGGTAAAGGGTATTGAGGACCACCGCGATGACCTGGTGGTGATCCTGGCCGGGTACAGCAAGGAGATGGCGCTGTTCCTGACGGCGAACTCCGGCCTGGCCAGCCGCTTCCCGAACCAGATTGAATTCCCGGATTACACAGGCGCTGAGCTTTTGGCGATCACCCAGAGCATTGCCAAAAGCAAGGGGTACCGCCTGGACGATGCCTGTGCGATGCCGTTGGTGGCATTCTTCGACCGCCGCCAGTCAGAGAACGCCGCCGAAAATGGCAACGGACGCATGGCCCGTAACACGCTGGAAAAAGCCATCCTGAACCAGTCCAAGCGCCTGGTCGCGGATGCTGATGCCGCGCTGGACCTGCTGCTGCCGGGGGATTTCGAACTGGAGTGATTCCTTACGGGAGTTTCCGGCCTTTTTGAAAAAGGCTTGGCGAAGAATTTAATGGGTATCGCATAAATCACATAAGCTAAGGTGTATCTGAAAACAAAGAAAATAACGGATATTTCGCAAAATCCCGCTGTGTTTGTAGAAATAGACTAAATTTTCGACTTTTCAGATACACCCTAAGAAATAGGCATGCGGATTCTCGGTAGATACGAGGGTCCGCATGCCTTTGGTTTTGCGGGGGATCGGTTTGGAGTCTGGGATTTTGGTGCAAAAGTTCGCAGTGCGGCAGGGTTCCGCGCCGCGGCCCACCACCATTATTCTTTATTCATTAAAAGCCCCCCGTCCCACCTCCAATTCCTAAATTACTAACTACTAATTTCTAATTGCCGCCGAAAACTCCTCCCTCCTCCCGCCTAACTAAAAAAATCCGCCCCATCCGGAACAGCTCTCACCATTCTAAACGGGGCGGACAAAAGTTTGATTTACAGTACCTTGGACAAAAACGCTTTCAGGCGCGGATTGTCGGGATCCTCAAAGAACTCCTGCGGGGCTTATCGACCTTGATAACGCCCTCATCAATAAAGATCACACGGTTGGCAACCTCGCGGGCAAACCCCATTTCGTGGGTCACCACCACCATGGTCATGCCATCGCGGGCCAGTTCTTTCATCAGTTCCAGAACTTCGCCTACCATTTCGGGGTCCAGCGCGCTGGTGGGCTCGTCAAACAACAGCACTTCAGGTTCATGGCCAGTGCACGCACAATGGCAATGCGCTGTTTCTGGCCGCCGGAAAGCATGTTGGGGTAAACATCCGCCTTATCGGCCAGGCCAATGCGCTCCAGCAGCTCCATGGCCTGCTTGTCGGCAGCAGCCTGGCTCATACGGCCCAGGCGCACCGGAGCCAGCGTGATGTTCTTTTTCACCGTCAGGTGGGGGAACAGGTTGAAATGCTGGAACACCATGCCCATCTGGGCGCGGGTGGCATCAATGTCGCGTTCGGTGATCTCTTTGCCGTCCAGCATAACCGTGCCGCCGTCCGGTTCTTCCAGGCGGGTCAGGCAGCGCAGAAAAGTGGACTTGCCGCAGCCGGAAGGCCCAACCAGGCAGACAACATCGCCCTTATTGATGGTCAGGTCAATGCCCTTGAGCACATCCAGACCGTTATAGTTCTTTTTTAAGTCCTTAACGACGATCACTCTTCGCCAGCTCCCTTCCAGTTTGCCAAGCAGCCAGGTAAAGATCATAACCAGAATCAGATACATCAGCGCCACGCCGAACAACGGGAACATCGGCTCGTAAGTACGGTTCATGATGCCCTGTGCAGCGTACAGCAGCTCCTTGCCGCCAATAACGGTGATGAGCGAGGTATCCTTGAGAAGGACGATGAACTCATTGCCCAGGGCAGGCAGCACCGAGCGGATGGCCTGCGGAATCACGATCAGCACCATGGTTGTCATGTAGTTCAGGCCCAGGCTGCGGCCGGCTTCCATCTGGCCGGGGTCAACGGCCATCAGACCGCCGCGGATGATCTCCGAAACATACGCACCGGAGTTAATTCCCAGTGCCAGCGCGCCGACCATGGTAAAGTTGCGGCTGTTGGCAAAGATAACCATGCTCATAATCAGCATCTGCACCATCATGGGGGTGCCGCGGATCACAGTGCGTATAGCTTGCATACAGCGTTGGCAACGGCAAGAGCCGGGTCGTGGTGGCCGCGGCGCTGCTGGTCATGCGCAACACGCACCAGCAACCACGCTGCCCAGCACCACGCCGATCGTCAAAGCAATTGCCGTTACATACAGCGTGGGGATGACCCCTTTGAGGTATTGCTGCCAGCGGTTTGAGGCAATAAATGCCTGGTAGAATTTGACGAACAGATCCTGCCCGAAATCCAGCTTTGTACCAGCTTTCGCCAGCTGGGTCAGCATTTCGTATTGTGCGGCCATCCGCATTCCACACCTTTCCTGTGTTCCGGCACCAGGGCACCGGGCGTTTATTTTACGGTCTTACCAACAAAAGGGAGGCGCCCCTGCGGGCCACCCCCCTGTGGCACTTGTGAAAAAGCTGCTTTATTCAGCAGTGATGTACTTGTCCACGATAGCCTGCAGGGTGCCGTCGGCCTTCAGCTCTTCCAGAGCGGTGTTGATGGCATCCTTCAGTTCGGTGTTGCCCTTACCAATGCCGATTGCGTAGCTTTCTTCCACGTAAGCGGTGTCCAGCAGCTTCAGGCCGGGGTTGGCAGCAATAAATTCCTTAGCGGGAGCGTTATCAATAACAACGCAGTCAACCTGGCCGTTGTTCAGCATCTGCACGGCAGTCAGGCCGTCGTCGTAAGCAACAACGTTCTCATCGCCAAAGTCGTCAGAGCAGTACAGGTAGCCGGTGGTACCGCGCTGGGTGCCGATTTTCTTGCCAGCCAGGTCATCCACGCTGGCAATATCGGAATCTTCCTTGACGATGATGGACTGGATGCCGGTTGCGTAAGAATCGGTGAAGTCCATCACGTTCTGGCGCTCGTCGGTAACGGTAACGCCAGCCATAACCATATCGGACTTGCCCTGCTGTACAGCCAGCAGTGCAGCGTCAAAGTCCATATCATCGATCTGCAGCTCCAGGCCCAGCTTGTCAGCAATGGCCTGTGCGGTCTCAATGTCGATGCCCTCAAATTCGCCGGAATCGGTGGTCATCTCGTACGGGGGGAAGGCTGCGTTGGTGGACATGATCAGCTTGCCCGGCTCAACGGTGGACAGCTCAGCAGTTTCAGTCTCGCTGGCTGCTTCAGAGGAAGCAGCCTCGGAAGATGCAGCATCGCTGGAAGCGGCTTCGGAAGATGCAGCAGAAGAAGCGGTGGAACCGCAGGCAGCCAGGCTCAGGACCAAGGCAGCGGCAGTCATCAAAGACAATGCTTTTTTCATTACAATATACCTTCTTTGTTCATGGTTCTCTGATTTTCAAGGCGTATCTGAAAACAAGGAAAATGACGGACATTTCGCAAACACAAGCAGGATGTAAGGCAAAGAGCCGCAGGAATCCTTTCTGGATTCCAAGGGCAACACCGCACAATTCCCGCCTTACGGCTTAAGCACCGCTTCGGCGGCTGCGGCACAGCATCTGCGTTGCCAAAAATGCTCGATAAGACATCCAGTATTATCTGCGCTTTTGGCTTAGCAGCTGCCGCACCTCGCTCGCCGTATCGGCACTTAGAATTATGCGGTATTGCCCAAGGCTTTTTAACGCAAAATCCGGCTGCGTTTGTAGAAATAGACGATATTTTCGACTTTTCAGATACACCCTAGCGCAGCGGCGGAACTTTCCCTCTTTCCGGAGCTGCATCAGGATAAATTCTAGTATAATACATAAATATTCAAAGTCAATGTATAAATATTGAATTCAGCATTTTGCGGCAAGATGGCTGCCTTCCCCACCAGAAATTGTGCATTTTTCAAGCCTGCATTTCACAGTTTTTACTGATATATTGACGCCGTAAGTTAAACGTGGTAAACTTTACGCGTTCATGAGCGAAATTCATGCCATTCAGTCGAAATAAACCGGCTTGCATTACCTTGCCGTACAAAAAAGAGGAATCAATATGCTGACATTAGGTGACCTGCACATTGGGCAGGATGCAATCATCCGCGTGGTAGGCGGTGAGGGCGAGCTGCGCCACCACCTGCTGGATATGGGGCTGACCCCCGGCACCGAGGTAACGCTGCGCAAAACGGCCCATGGGGACCCCATTGAAGTGGAGCTGCGTGGTTATGAGCTGACCCTGCGCCTGGCCGATGCGCAGAAAATTGAAATTGACAGCGTGCACGCAACGGACCGCGCCGCCCCCAGCGAAGAGCGCCACAAGGTGGTAGCCCACCCCGGCGTTGGCGAGCTGGACAAAGCCGCCAGCTACCACGAGCGCAAAGCCGGCGCCCCCATTGCCGCCGGTGCACCGCTGACCTTTGCCCTGGCCGGCAATCAGAACTGCGGCAAAACCACGCTGTTCAACCAGCTGACCGGCTCCAACCAGCATGTGGGCAACTTTCCCGGCGTTACGGTAGACCGCAAGGACGGTGTGATCCGCAACCACAAGGAAGCCACCGTAACGGACCTGCCGGGCATTTATTCCCTGTCCCTTACTCCAACGAGGAGATTGTCACGCGGGATTTTATCCTGAGCGAGCACCCGTCCGGCATTATCAACATTGTGGATGCTTCCAACATTGAGCGCAACCTGTACCTGACCATGCAGCTGATGGAGCTGGATACCCCCATGGTGCTGGCGCTGAACATGATGGACGAAGTGCGCGCCAACGGCGGCACCATCATGGTAAACCAGCTGGAAGAAACGCTGGGCATTCCGGTTGTTCCCATTTCTGCCGCAAAAAATGAGGGCATTGACGAGCTGATCGAACATGCCATCCATGTGGCGCGCTACCGGGAGCTGCCGGGCCGCATCGACTTCTGCACGGCAGGCAGTGACCCAGCAGACCCCAGGGGCGCGGTGCATCGCTGCATCCATTCTGTCGGACATTTGATTGAGGACCATGCCGCTGCCGCCGGGCTGCCGCTGCGCTTGCCGCCACCAAGCTGGTGGAGGGAGACACCCTGATTGAAAAAGCCCTGCAGCTGAACCCCAACGAAACAGATATACTGGGCCACGCCATTGCTGAAATGGAAACCGTGACCGGGCTGGACCGCGAAGCCGCCCTTGCGGACATGCGCTTTACCTTTATTGAAAAGCTATGCTCCGCCACGGTGGTGAAGCCGGGCGAAAGCCTGGAGCATAAGCGCAGCGTTGCCATTGATAAGATCCTGACCGGCAAATACACTGCCTTGCCCTGTTTTGCGGGCATTATGGCGCTTGTTTTCTGGCTGACCTTTGGCGTAGTGGGCTCCACCCTTTCGGACTGGATGACCCTTGGCATCGACTGGTTTACCGGCGTTGTGGACCGCGCCCTGACGGCGTATCAGATCAACCCGGTGGTGCACAGCCTTGTGATCGACGGCATTTTTGCCGGTGTCGGCAGCGTGCTGAGCTTTTTGCCCACGATCGTTATCCTGTTCTTCTTTTTGTCCATCCTGGAAGATACCGGTTATATGGCCCGCGTGGCCTTTGTGATGGACAAACTGCTGCGCCGCATTGGGCTTTCGGGCCGCAGCTTTGTGCCCATGCTGGTGGCTTCGGCTGCTCGGTTCCCGCCATTATGCAACCCGCACCCTTTCCAGTGAGCGTGACCGCCGCATGACGATTTTGCTGACCCCGTTCATGAGCTGCTCGGCCAAATTGCCCATCTATGCGCTGTTTACGGCCGCATTCTTCCCCCGGGTATGGCGTGCACCGGTCATGATTTTCCTCTATCTTTTCGGCATTTTGTGTGGTATACTGTATTCGTTGATCCTCAAGCAGACCTGTTTCCGCGGTGAACCGGTACCCTTTGTGATGGAGCTGCCCAACTACCGCCTGCCTTCGCCCAAAAGCGTCGGCCAGCTGATTTGGGAAAAGGCCCGTGATTTTATTCAGCGTGCCTTTACAATTATCTTTGTTGCAACCGTCGTGATCTGGTTCCTACAGACGTTCGACACCCGCCTGAATGTTGCTGCCACCCCGGATTCCAGCCTTCTGGCTTTGGTTGGCAGCCTGATCACCCCCATCTTCAAGCCCCTTGGCTTTGGCGACTGGCGCATTTCCACTGCGTTGATCACCGGCTTTACCGCCAAAGAAAGCGTTGTTTCCACCCTGACCGTCCTGCTGGGCGGCGATACCGGCGCGCTGAACATGCTGTTCACCCCGTTTACTGCGCTGGTCTTCCTGATCTTTACGCTGTTGTATACCCCCTGTGTTGCAGCCATTGCCGCTGTCAAGCGGGAACTGGGCGGTGGCCGGGCTGCACTGGGTGTGGTACTGATGCAGTGCGGCATTGCCTGGGTTGTGGCGTTTGCCGTGCACTGTGTAGGGTTTTTGCTGGGGTTGGCATAAGGGCAGCGTATTCACCTGTCACTTTGTTTTCGCTTAACCCATAGGGAGGTTTTTTCCATGTCACTTCAAAGTATCCTTGTTCTGGTTATTATTTTTGTTCTGCTCGGCGTTGCCATCGGTTTTATTGCCAACAGCGAAAAGGGCTGGCACGGCGGCTGCACCGGCAACTGCGCCAGCTGCCAGGAACACTGCAATGACAAACAGAAAAAGAACCCGCCCAAGCAGCAGTGATGCCGGACTGAAGGAGACTGCCGTATGACTGCTGTTCAACAACCCGTCGCAACAGCTTCCCGCCCTGCCGTGCGCCAGCGCATTGACTGGATCGACACGGCCAAGGGCCTGTGCATGATCCTGGTTATTGTGGGGCACACCCTGCCCTACGGCAACCTGATGCGCAATTTCATTTTTTCGTTCCACATGCCGGCCTTTTTCTTTCTGACCGGCTATACGGCCCGCCGCCCGGATACCTGGCAGGGCTTTGCCCGCCGGGTCAAAAAAGACTTTGCTGCACTGATCGTTCCCGTGCTGGGTGTGGTACAGGTGTTCAACGTTTTGCTGAACTTTTTCCTTTCTGATGATAGAAGCCTGACCAACCTGTGGGATATTGCCCGCTACAATGCCATCACCCTGTTCTGGGCCAGCGGTAACCCTGCCGACGGCATTCCCAGCTGCGGCATGCCATGGTTTTTGTTTGCACTGTTCTGGGGCAAGCTGATCTGGGAGCTGCTGGGCCTTTTGTTCCCCAAAGGGGATTTTGCCGTCAGTTTCATTGTCATGCTGTTCGGGGCATACATCGCAGGTACAGTATCTTCCCCAATGTCTGGATGTTGCAATGGTCGTTGTCATGTACCTCACATTGGGGCAGCTGTTCCGCCAGCATCAGGCACTGTTGGACCGTTACCGGGTCCCGCTTTTCCTTGCCATGCTGATTCCCTGGGCATGGTGTTGCCAGCAGGGCATTTATATTGAACTTGCTTCCCGCACTTATTCCAATTACATTCTGTGCGCCGCCATCAGCGTATGCGGCATCTGGATCTTCTGCCAGCTGTGCCGCGAGCTGAACGCCAATAACACTTTGCGCCCAGCGCTCAGTTTTCTGGGGCGGCACAGCCTGTGGCTGTTCTTTGTACACCACATGGATGTGTTCACCAGTGCCATCTGGCAAAAAGACCGCCTGCTGTTCACACTACCCTGCCGCCTTGCATGGGACATCCTGCTTTCCCTGCTGCTGCTTGGCTGCTGGACATTGCTGCGCACCGGCTGGCGCAGGCTGACCGCAAAATAAACTCTTTGAACCGTTCTGCATCCCCTGTTCCGGGCCTGCAGGGCGGTTTTTGTTTTGGCAGCGCTTTCTGCACAGGGCAAACATTGTTTTTTACAGCGGATTATGGTACAATGAATTGTCTATAAGTATGTATCGGGGATTCCCATGAAATATCTATTTTTGAAAGGGCTTTTTATGGCAGAGCAACGCAACCAGACCCCTGCCGGGGATAATACGCAATGGACCACCGTTATTCGGCCGCGCACCGGCTGGTTTGATGTGGACCTGGAAGAACTGTGGCGCTACCGTGACCTGATCGTCATGTTCGTCAAGCGCAACTTTACCGTCATGTACAAGCAGACCATCCTGGGGCCGCTGTGGATCATCCTGAACCCGCTGATCACCACCATCCTGTTCAACGTGGTGTTCGGTGGCATTGCCGGGCTTTCTACGGACGGTACGCCAAGCTTTTTGTTCTACATGGCCGGCAACACGGTGTGGACCTTTTTTGCCTCCTGCATCAACGGAACCGCCAATACCTTTGTTGCCAACAGTCAGGTGTTCGGCAAGGTATATTTTCCGCGGCTTACCACACCCATCAGTCAGGTGCTTACCAGCCTGATCAACTTCTTTATTCAGTTCGTCATGTATGTTCTGTTCTGGGCTTACTTTGCCGTAACAGGTTCTGACATACACCTGACCGCATGGGCTTTTGCCGTTCCGCTGGTCGTGCTGGAAGTTATGCTTTTGGGCCTTGGGGTCGGCATTATCGTTTCGGCCCTGACCACAAAGTACCGTGACCTTGCCATTGCTGTGAGCTTTGGCGTGCAGCTGTGGATGTACATTTCCCCTGTGGTCTATCCGCTTTCCAGCCTGGAGGACTCCCCCCGGCTGCAGATGCTGATGCGCTTGAACCCCATGACAGCCCCGATTGAGGTGTTCCGCATGGGCACCCTTGGCACCGGCACGGTAGAAGTGGGCAACCTGATTTACAGCCTGATTTTTACAGCCGCCGCCCTTGTGCTGGGCGTTGTGCTGTTCAGCCGCATTGAAAAAACCTTTATGGATACCGTGTAAGGAGGGGCGCAGATGGAAAACCAGACACATGCACAAAACCAGCGCGTACCCGTTATTCAGGTATCCGGGTTAAAAAAGCAGTACAAGCTTGGTCAGATCGGCGGCGGCACCCTGACGCATGACCTGCAAAGCTGGTGGGCCCGTGTACGCGGCAAAGAGGACCCCAACACCGTGATTGGCACCGATGCCCGCCTGTTTGGCAAGACTTTTATGGCGCTGAACGGTGTTGACCTGACCGTTTACAAAGGCGAAGCCTTGGCATTATCGGCCGCAACGGTGCAGGCAAATCTACCCTGCTCAAAATTCTGTCCCGCATTACCGCCCCTACCGAGGCGAGATCCGCCTGCGCGGGCGTGTGGCTTCCATGCTGGAAGTCGGCACCGGCTTCAACAACGAAATGACCGGCCGCGAAAACATTTACATGAACGGTGCCATCCTTGGCATGACCCGCGCCGAGGTCGATTCCAAAATTTGACCAGATCATTGAATTTTTCCGAGTGCGGTGATTTTATTGATACCCCCGTCAAGCGCTATTCCAGCGGTATGTTTGTCAAGCTGGCCTTTGCCGTAGCTGCCCATCTGGACAGCGAGATCATGGTAATGGATGAAGTTCTGGCCGTGGGTGATATGAAGTTCCAGCAGAAATGCCTTGGCAAAATGAGCGATGTTGCCGGGCAGGAAGGCCGCACGGTTTTGTATGTCAGCCACAACATGAGCACCATCCGCCAGCTGTGTACCCGCTGCGTGGTGCTGGACCAGGGCCGCGTGATTTTTGACGGCGATGTAGAGCAGGCCATTGCGGTTTACATGGAAACCACCGATGTAAACGTTGTCCACTATGACCTGATGGATGTTTCCCGCATGAACGCCAGCGCAGGCAAGCGGATGCGGCTGGAAACGCTGGACTTTGTGGGCAAGGAATCCAGTGTGTTTGCGGACACCGAAAAAATTCGGGTGCGCATTACCTGGCGTGTTTCGGAGCCGTTTGCCGGGGTACACTTAAAGCTGAACCTGCATTTCCGGGATTCGACCCCCGTGGGCATTACCCACCCGGTCAACCTGGGCGCCGCCGTGCCCGGCAAGCTGTATACCACCGAGTTTGAGTTTGACCCCAGCCTGCTGGGCGAAGGCCAGTATTTCTTCTATGTGGATGTGTTTGACGGCGTGCTGACCCAGGCCGTCTGCCTGGACAAGCCAGTGACCGAGTTTGCGTTTGAGGTAACCTCCGGCGATTTGACCATGCCGGAATGGGCACCAGGCTGGGGCCGCATCCACTTCCCGCCGGTCAAAGTGTTGGAGAATGGATACGATGGGTGATATTTTCATCTGCCACACGCTGTATCATGTGTTAATCGCGCTGGTGCGCGCGCTGCGCAGCCGCCCCGGCAAGTCCACCCTTGTGCTGAGCACCTGTGTGCCGGAAGCCGAACCCCTGCGCGCTAAATTGCTGGACGCCGCGCCGGATCTGTGGGACGCTGTTTTGATCGTGGACGAGGAAAAGCTGGACGCACAGAACAGCGAAAGCGACTTTTACCGCCTGCGCCACCCGTTCCGCAAGCCGTATTTTACGCTGCCCAAAGGGCATGTGTACATCAGCAATGACTGGAGCGCTTTAGGGCGCTACCTGCAGCGGGAGCGCCGGGTTTATACCCTGTGCGAAGATACCTTTGGCGGCACGTTGGACCCTGACCAGCACCTGCTGGACGAGCAGCGCACCAACCCCCGCGGCCCCTACCGCTACTGGGGCGACAGCCCCTGCTGCCGCACGGTGGAAAGCGAAGACGCCGCGCGGTGCAGCATTTTTGGCGTAGACAAGCTGGTAACGGTATCCAAAGCGCAGCTACTGGAAAGCCTGATGGAGGAAGAAAAAGCCATCATCCGCCGGGTGTTTTTGGCCGTTCCCCTGCCGGAGCATGTGCAGGGTGCCTGCCTGCTTTTGCCCCGCAGCTTTGTGCTGGACGGCTGATGGATCAGCCCACCCAGGACGCCATGTTTGCGGCTGTTGCCAAGAAATACTGCACAGAACCGCTGTTTATCAAAACCCACCCGCGGGATACCACGGATTATTCCAAGCTGTTCCCTACTGCTGTTATCCTGCCCCGCACCATGCCAAGCGAGGTTCTCAATTTCTGCCTGCCCTTCAAATTCCAGCGCGCCGTCACCGTGCAAAGCTGGGTCCTGCGCGGCTTTACCGCCGCGGAAGAAAAGGTGTTTGTAGGGCTGGAAGAGGCAGAAAAGTTGGTGCAGGGGTAATGCCTCCCCTTGAAAATACCTGTTCAGGTGATTCCATGGAGCTGAAACAACGTAAAAATCTGCGGCTGCAAAGTTTCGATTATTCTTCCGCGAAGTATTACTTTGTGACCATCTGCACCAAAAATCGCGCCTGTCTGTTTGGGCAGATTGTAGAGAACGGTCTTGACCGTTCCGCCGCCATGGAATTATCCTCACTTGGAAAGACTGCCGAGAAAATACTGTTGGAAGTTCCTGTGCATTTCACTTCCACTGCGCTGGATGCTTATGTCATTATGCCAAACCACATCCACTGCATTTTAGGGCAACACCGCACAATTCCCGCCTAGCGGCTTAAGCACCGCTTCGGCGGCTGCGGCACGGCATCTGCGTTGCCAAAATGCTCGATAATGTCGGGTTGCGGTACCCGCATCGTGCTTCGGGGGC
>ENA-OQCF01000715-OQCF01000715.1-human-gut-metagenome-genome-assembly--contig:-NODE-715-length-12379-cov-4.272119_pt1 | contig 12379 bp, 13 predicted proteins | sample MGYA00242756_ERZ504573 | MGnify/ENA primary metagenome ERZ504573 (study PRJEB26092, sample SAMD00036240) | human gut metagenome | host: Homo sapiens | study: EMG produced TPA metagenomics assembly of...
GTCTTCGGCGGCGGTCAACAGGCTGGCTGCCATCCGGCGCATTTCTTCCTTCAGCAGGCCGGAAGCAGAGTCCAGCCGCTCAGCTTTCAGGCTGTTGGAGCAGATCAGCTCTGCAAAGCCTGCGCTTTTGTGTGCGGGCGAAAAATGCACGGGCTTCTGTTCGTACAGGTCTACCTGCACGCCCTTGCCCGCCAGCCAGAGAGCGGCTTCACAGCCCGCAAGACCAGCGCCCAGCACGGTTACTTTATAGTTCATAGTTTTATCCTTTTAGTCCTTTTTCGGCACCGGCATCTCGTAGCCGCAGCTTCCTTTGCGCAATACAGCTTGGAGCCTTTGCGGAACATGGTGCTGCCGCACTTGGGGCACTTGGTGGGCACCGGCATGTCCCATGTCATAAAGTCGCAGTCCGGGTAGCGCTCGCAGCCATAATAGATGCGGCCCTTGGAGCTTTTGCGCTCCAGCATACGGCCTTTGCCGCACTTGGGGCAGATTCCGCCGGTATCCTTGACCAGCGCTTGGTGCCCCGGCACTCCGGGAAGCCGCTGCAGGCCAGGAACTTGCCGTACTTGCCCACCTTGATGACCATGGGCCGGCCGCACAGGTCGCATACCTCACTGGAAGGCTCATCCGGCACCTTGACCTTCTTGCCTTCCATGTTCTTTTCGGCCTGCTCGAGGCTTGCCGCAAAGCCTGATAGAAGTCATCCACCGTCTTGTGCCAGTCGGCCTTGCCGCTCTCGATCTTATCCAGATTTTTTTCCATCTGGGCAGAGAAGTCCACATCCACGATGTGTGGAAACTGCTCCAGCATCAGGCCATCCACCGCCCGGCCCAGCAGGGTGGGCTTGAGCTTTTTCTGGTCGCGCTCCACATAGCCGCGGTCGATGATGGTGGTGATAATGGGTGCGTAGGTGGAAGGACGACCGATGCCGTTTTCTTCCAGTGCCTTGATGAGGGTCGCTTCGGTGTAGCGGGCGGGCGGCTGGGTGAACTTCTGCTCACTCTTCAGGTCGCGCAGCTTCAGCACCTGACCCTGTTCCAGCGGGGGCAGGGCGGTCTCCTTCTTTTCCTTTTCGTCGGTGGCTTCCTCGTACAGGACGGTGAAGCGTCAAAGGTAACGGTATAGCCGCTGGCCTTGAAACGGTAGTCCGCCGCGCTGACTGTGACGGACACGGTGTCCTGCTGGCAGTCTGCCATCTGGCTGGCCATGAAGCGGCTCCAGATCATGCGGTAGAGCTTTGCGGTGTCGCCGCTGATGCTCTTGTCCACCTCGTCCGGTGTCAGGGACGGCACCGAGGGACGGATGGCCTCGTGGGCATCCTGTGCGGCAGTGGCGCTCTTGGTCTTCCATGTGCGCTTGTAGGGGCAGATATAGGCTTCACCGTAGGCCCCTGCGATATATTCCTTTGCGGCGGCAACGGCTTCATCCGAGATGCGCAGGCTGTCGGTACGCATGTAGGTGATCAGACCCATGGTGCCGTGGCCCGCAATGTCCACGCCTTCGTACAGGGTCTGGGCAGCGCGCATGGTACGGGTGGCCGTAAAGCCCAAGCGGCGGGATGCTTCCTGCTGCAGGGTACTGGTGATAAAAGCCGGAGTGGGCTGCTTTGCCCGCTTGCCCTTTTTCAGCTCTGCCACCACGTACTCGGCCCCTTCCAGACCCTTTTCAATGGCGCGGGCCTCGGCTTCGCTTTTGGGCAGCAGCTTTTTGCCGCTGGCATCGGTGGCCAGCCGGGCGGTAAAACTCTTGTGGCCTGCGCCGAGGGTGGCATCCACGTTCCAGTATTCGTCGGGCTTGAAGCTCTCGATCTCCTTTTCGCGGTCATCGATCAGGCGCACGGCCACGCTCTGCACGCGGCCTGCGGAAAGGCCCCGGCGCACCTTGCGCCAGAGGAACGGGCTGAGCTTGTAGCCCACCAGACGGTCCAGCACACGGCGGGCCTGCTGTGCGTTGAACAGATCTTCGTCGATGGCGCGGGGATGGGCCATGCCCTCCTTCACACCCTTTTTGGTGATCTCGTCAAAGGTCACACGGTTCGGCTCGTGGGGGTCCAGCCCCAGAATGTTTGCCAGATGCCAGCTGATGGCTTCGCCCTCACGGTCCGGGTCGGTTGCCAGCAGCACGCCGTCTGCGTGTTTGGCCTTGCTCTTCAATTCCTTGATGAGCTTTTCCTTGCCTTTGATGCTGATGTACTGTGGGGCATAGCCGTGCTCCACATCGATGCCCAGCTGGGAAGCGGGCAGGTCACGGATATGGCCCATGCTTGCGGTGACCTCGTAATCATCGCCCAGATACTTGCCAATGGTTTTCGCCTTAGCAGGCGACTCCACGATAACCAGTTTCGCCATTCGAGTTTACTCCCATTTCAAATTTTCTTTCTTCTCTATCAGGAACGCACCGTGCAACTGCACAGTACGGGATTCTCTATTTTTATATCATACCACAGCTGTTGTGTGCTGCGCCAGCAGAAATTATACTATTTTATCACATACCGCTTGCCCGGCATGCACAGCACCCGGCCGGAAAGCTCCAGCTTCATCAGAGTGCCCAGCAGCACCGCTGTGGGCAGGCCGCTGCGCACGCAAAGCTCCTCAATGCCAAGGGGCTGCGGCCCAATGCAGGAAAGCACCTTCCGCTCGTTCTCGCTCAGAGGCTCCGGCTGCTTTGCCGTCACCGCCGCTGCGCTCTGCCGACGCAGGCCCAGCGGGCCAAGCAGGTCAGCAGCAGAACACACGGCACGCGCTCTGCCGTCCCGCAAAAGGCCGTTTGTGCCTGCGGAATTGGGCGAGTAGATACTGCCCGGCACCGCGAACACCGGCTTGCCATAGCGTTCGGCGTGAGACACGGTGGACATGGTGCCGCTTTTTTCCTGCGCTTCCACCACCAGCAATGCAGAGCTGAGCGCCGCAATGAGCCGGTTGCGCTGCAGAAAGCCATTTGGACCAACGCCCTCACTGCGGGGCGGGTACTCACTGATCACGCAGCCCTTCTGCTCGATCTTGTGCCGCAGCACCACATTGGCCGCAGGATAGGTGCGGTCGATGGGCACGCCCATCACAGCAATGGTAGGGCAGTTGTTTTTGACAGCAGCGCGGTGCCCGGCGCTGTCCAGCCCGTCCGCAAGGCCGCTGACGATCAAAGCGCCGCTTTGGGCCAGTTCCCCGCCAATGTCCGCCGCTGCGTTCAGACCGTATTCGGTAGGCTTGCGGCTGCCCACGATGCCCACCGCGCCCGGCTCGTTGAGCCAGAGCGGATCGCCGGTGCAGTAGAGCACCAGCGGCATATCCGGGATGCGGGAAAACGCCAGCGGATAGTCCGGGTCGTCAAACGGCAGGATGCGCACACCCAGATCATCGCACCGCATCACCAGCGGGTGGTACTGTTCCGGGGCCAGCTGCTGCGCCCGCAGAGCTGCTGCCTCTCCCGCTGCAAGACGAAATTCTGCCGTATCACGAGCTTCCCATGCTTCCTGTGCACCGCCAAAGGCATCCAGCACACGGCCCGCGTGAACGCTGGCCGGGCCAAGCACATGGGCCAGCCACAGCCAGCACAGCAGCGGATCCGGGGCAGGCTCCGGCGGGAAAAGGCTGGTCTGCCCTGCAAGGCCGCTCATAGGCTTTCCTCCCGGAAATGCCACAGCAGGATGCTGCCCGCAATGCCGGCGTTCAGGCTTTCCACCCGGTCGGTCATGGGGATGCGCACCGTGCTGCTGCAGGCAGCAATGGTCTCATCGGTCAGGCCCTGACCCTCGCTGCCGATGACGACGCAAACGCCGCCGGGGTAGCTTGCCTGCGCCGCGCTCAGCGGCTGAGACTTGTACAGCGCGGCAGCAAGGCAGGTGATACCCTTTTCCCGCAGCTGGGTGATGGCATCGGGCATGGCGCCGGCTTCGATCACCGGGATGCGCACGGCGGCTCCCATGGAAGCGCGCAGGGTCTTGGGGGCATACACACTGGCACAGCCGTCGCTCAGGATCACACCGTCAAAGCCAAAGGCCGCAGCAGAGCGCAGCAGGGTGCCCACATTGCCGGGGTCCTGCACCCGTTCCAGCGCCAGATACCGCCCGCCGGCCTTCACTTCGTCCAGTGTGTGCACCGGGGTGCGGAACACGCCGAACACCCCCTGATGGGTGCCCACATCGGCCAGCTTATCGGCCACATGGTCTTCCACAAGGTAGTGTTCACCGGGCAGCCCGGCAAGCTCCGGGCACTTTGCCATAGCGCTTTCCGTATAAAATAAGGTCTCCAGCTGCGCACCGCGGGCAAGCTCCGGGCAGAGCTTGCGGCCCTCGGCCAGAAAGCGGCCCTCGCTGCGGCGGAATGCCGCGCTGGAAGAAAGGCGGCAGGCGTATTTGATCTTTGCGTTTTCCCTGCTGGTGATTTTTTCGTCCATCGTGTGTATTCAACCTTTCGCTGTACTGTCGTTCAAAAAGTAGTCTGCCGTCTTGTTCAAAAAATGCAAAAAGGGCAGCGTCTGCCACAAAGCGTTCCTGCGGCAGGCGCTGCCCTGAAAAACATGTTCCCCTGCCGTAAGAACCCCGGATACAAAACGGACGCCCGCGTATACGCGCGGGCGTCACGATTCAAGTTCCTAATCAGGCGTTCTTGACGGTCTCGACCAGAGCTGCAAAACTCTTGGGATCGTTAATAGCCATCTCAGACAGCATCTTGCGGTTCAGCTCGATGCCAGCCTTCTTCAGACCAGCCATGAAGGTGGAGTAGTTCATGCCCAGAGGACGAACTGCGTTGTTGATGCGGCAGATCCACAGGTTGCGGAACTGACGCTTCTTCATGCGGCGGCCAGCCAGAGCGTAGTTGCCGCTCTTCATGACCTGCTGCTTGGCCATCTTAAAGTGCTTGCTCTTGCAGCCGTAGAAGCCCTTGGCCAGCTTCAGCATCTTCTTACGACGTTTGTGAGTCATGGTTGCGCCCTTGATACGTGCCATTTTTTATATCTCCTTTAGTTGTCTCAATAGAATGTGTTTGCCTGCGGCTCGCTCTTAGGCGTAGGGCAGCATGCTCTTGATGGTAGCTGCGTTGGTCTTATCAACGTAGCTGGGCTGACGGTAGCCACGGGTCAGCTTGGTGGTCTTCTTGGTCAGGATGTGGCTACGGAATGCGTGGCCGCGCTTGATCTTGCCGTTCTTGGTCAGCTTAAAGCGCTTCTTAGCGCCGGAGTGCGTCTTCAGTTTCATCTTAGCCATTTTAGTTTCCTCCTAAAATTAGTCCTTATTGGGTTTCGGGATCAGCAGAATGGACATCGTGCGGCCCTCGAGCACCGGCGGCTTATCGGTGGATGCCTGAGGCAGAGCCTCGGCAAAACGTTTCAGCACGTCTGCGCCCAGAGCACTGTGCGCCATTTCACGGCCGCGGAAGCGGATCGAAACCTTAACCTTGTGGCCAGCTGCCAGGAACTTGGCAGTCTGGTTCAGCTTGGTATTGAAGTCGTTGGTGTCAATGTTGAGCGAAAGGCGGGTCTCTTTAACTTCGACCACCTTCTGGTTCTTCTTGGCTTCCTTCTCCTTCTTCTGCTGTTCAAAACGGTACTTGCCGTAATCCAGCACCTTGCACACAGGCGGAACAGCCTGCGGTGCGATCTTGACCAGATCCAGACCAGCATCTTCAGCAGCGCGCATGGCCACCTGAATGGACACAACGCCCTTCTGCTCGCCGTCTGCACCGATCAGACGGACCTCACGGTCACGGATCTGACCGTTGATCTCCAGTTCCTTCGACTTTCCAGCGGTAGCGATAATGAATGCACCTCCAAACAAAATCCATTTTGTTGCAATATTTGGCATAGAAAACGCGACCGCCCATTTTCAGGACAGCCGCGCAAAAATTCACTCAAAGCCACAGTCCACTCATAATGAACTGCCTTCAGGTATAGCCCGGGGGATCTTTCCCTCGCAAGGCGAGCGCGGCACAGGCCGTAGCTGCTTTCTTTACCCGGCTATTTTACCACAGGCAGAAAACGCTGTCAAGCACTTTTTATGCGTTTTGCGGGAAAAATATGACTTTTGAAAAAGAAGTAAGTTTCCGATAGCGTCCTCGCCCTCTCCGTCATTGCTTACGCAATGCCACCTCTCCCAAAGTGAGAGCTTTGGCAGTCCATACAAAGTTTGCGGTTTTGCCAAGGGCTCCTCCTTTGGGGGAGCTGTCGAGCAAATGCGAGACTGAGAGGGCGAGCCCGTTTTCCTTATGCTTCGATCAGCCTCCCCAGCTCCAGCGAGTAGATGCCCTTATACGTTACCTTCTTCGGTGCAAAGCGCTTATCGATGGCAAGGGCATAGAGGTTCAGCTGCGGGCGGTAGGCGCTCAGGAAGTCCGCTTCGGTCTTGCGGCGGTCGGTCTTGTAATCCAGCAGTTCCAGATGATCCGGGAACACCAGCACAAGGTCTGCAATGCCCTGCACCAGCACCTGCTCATCCTGCACGGCAGCGGCTTCCTGCGCGGAAGCTCCCTGTGCCGTCAGCACGGCCGACGCGGGCAGCGCCGTGATGAAGGCCAGCTCCCGCAGCACCTTTTCGGCTGCGCAGATCTTTGCAAAGGCTTCGCCTTCCACAAAGCGGCGAATCCGGCTCACATCCAGCTTTTCCGCGATCTCCGGGGCCACAAGCTGCCTGTCCACCTGCCGCTGACGCTCGGTCAGAATGGCTTCCTCCAGCGTGCCCGCCGCTTTGGCAGCAGCAAGGGAGGCAAAGTCCGCATGTTCCAGAAAAGCGTGCAGAGCCGTGCCCATCTCGGCGGCGGTCAGTCCGTCCTTGGAGAGAAAGGCAGGGCGTTCCAGCGTGGTCTGCTCGGCCTTGTGCACGATGCTGGTCACGCTGACCTTGGCGGGCACCGCAGCCAGTTTTGCCGCCGGATACCGCCATGCAAAGCCCTCCTGCAGCTGAGCCACCAATGCCGGGTCTGCCGGGACAGGCTCTGCCGCTTCCGGTTCCTGTTCCGGTGTTTCCGGCTCCGGCTGAGCTTCCTGCACCGTGACCATGATCTCGCTTTCCGTAAACACAAAGGGCAGTTCCAGATCTCCTGCCAGCCGCCGCAGCGGCCCGCCGAAGGGATGCACCAGCAGCGCTGCACGCAGCCAGTCGGCAAAGCTGCCCGCCTGCTGGTTCAGCGTTTCTCCCGCGCCCGCAGCAAGGAATGCTGCCGCCTTGGCAAAGGGATTGCCGGTCTTGGTCATGCCCAGCGGCACCGTGAGGATCAGCTTATCCTGTGCACGGGTGAGCGCCACATATAAAAGGCGCATCTGCTCGCTGCGCGTTTCCTGCGCATGGACGCTGGCAAGGGCTGCGTAGGCTGCAGTCTTGTACATGCTCTCGCCCTGTTCCGGGCGCAGGCGCAGGCCCGCGCCGTATTCCCGGTGCAGTAGCACCGGCTGGTAAGTGTCACTCAGGTTGAAGTGCCGGGCCGTGTCGCCCACGAACACCACCGGGAACTGCAGACCCTTGGAGCGATGGATGGTCATAATGGTCACACAGCCAGGCCGCGCACCGCCGGGCACAGTGTCCTGCCCGGTAGAACCGGCCTGCGCCGCCGCGTCGATGGCACGCACCAGCGCCGAGATGCCGTTTGCACCGGTCTGTGCGCAGAAAGCCGCAAAGCGCCGGGCATCTTCCCGGCGGTGCGCACCGTTTTCCAGTACGCCCAGCGCAGCAAGATAGCCGGTGGAGACAAAGATCTCTTCCAGCAGCTGTTCTGCCGGGGCACTGCGGGCCATGCGCCGCAGTGCGGTGAGTCGGTCATAAAAGTCTTTCACCTTTCGGGTAAACGGAGTTTCATCACCATTCTGCACCACCTGCAGCACTGCGCCGTACAGACTCATGCGGGAAGCCCTTTTGCCCGTTTCCTTCGCGCCTGTTCCTCCTGCGCCTTTTTCTGCATTGCGGCGCTCTGGGCACGCAGGCGTACAAGGTCGTCGTCCGTAAAGCCGAACATCGGCCCCAGCATGGCGGCGGCAAGGTAGATATCCTGCGCCGGGTTGTCGATGACCTTCAAAAGCGAGATCAGCGGCCGGATGTGCGCCGCTTCCATCAGGTTTTCGCGCGCATCCGCATATACCGGGATGCCCCGGGCCGTGAGCGCTTCCTCATAAGCGAGGAAGTCGCCGCGCGCCGCCAGCAGGATGCAGCAATCCTCGTACTGCACCGGGCGGGTGGAGCTGCGTCCCGCACTGGTTCGCCGTTTTTCACCAGTTCTTCAACGCGCTGGGCGATCCACGCCGCGTCGGTCTCAGCGGTGTCGTCGGGCAGGAAGTGTGCCTCCACGCTGCCGGCGTAGTCGCCGGGTGCACCGCACACAAGACGCTGGCCGTCGCCGTAAGCCGTATCGCCCAGCTGGGGGGTCATGAGCTGTTCAAAGATAAAGTTGATGCCTGCCACCACCTGCGGGGCGGAGCGGAAGTTCGCATCCAGCGCCAGCAGAGCGTTTCCGCCTGCCGTACCCTCCTCCGGGCGGGGGCGGGCAGTGCCGCTGGGCAACGGTGCCCATGCGTTCAGCTTAGCCCGGAAGATGCTTGGGTCGGCCTGACGGAAGCGGTAGATGCTCTGCTTCAGGTCGCCCACAAGGAACAGGTCATCCCCCGCCGGGGAAGCAAGGCAGCGGTAAATGGCATCCTGCAAAGCGTTCGTGTCCTGATATTCGTCCACCATCACGGCGGCATAGCTGTGCCGGATGCTCTGGCACAGCGGGGTGCACACGCCATCCGGTGTGCGCAGCAGCCGCAGGGCCTGATGCTCAAAATCGCTGAATTCCAGCAGCTTGCGTTCCTTTTTCTTTGCCGAGAAGCGGGCATCAAAATCCCGCACGGCGGCAAACAGCGCCCGCAGCCGGGGCAGGGCCGCTCTGCGGTCCGCTTCGGCTTCCTCCTCGCTGCAGGAGACAAGCTCCGTAATGTGCTCAAACAGCTTGGCGGCTTCGTCTGCGCGGGTCCTGACCGCCGCCTTATGATCGCCGGTCAGCCGTTTTTTCATGCCCTTGAAGCCGGGCATCTCCTCCATGCCCAGCACATAGGGTGTCAGCTTATCGTACAGCGGTGTCCACTGCCCTGCCGCAGCCAGCCGTTCCACCTCGCCCAGCAGGGCGGCGGCGCTTTCCAGCCGGGAGAGCGGCTCTGCAAATTTATCGTTGACACCGGCCACGGCCTTTGCCTTGGAAGCAGCGGTCTTGCCTTTTTCCTCGGCCTGTACCTGTGCAAGGACAAAATCTTCCTTACAGTCTGCCAGTGCTGCCGTCAGCAGTTCCCGCGCGGCCTTTGCGCAGCGGGCCGCTTCCGCCAGCAGCAGGTCATGCCAGCAGGTAAAAGCAAAGCCGTTTTCCCGCTGCCATGGTGTCAGATATTCGTCCAGCCTGCGGTCGTAGTCCGGCAGAGCACGCAGAAAATCGTACACATGCAGGATGGTATTGCCTGCGGCCTGATCGGTGCGGCCCTTGCCGTAAAGGTCTGCAAAGGCACAGAAGTCCGGGTCGCGGTAGGCATTTTCCAGCGTTTCGGCCAGCGCCGAAGCCCGCAGCACCTCCACGCTGCCTGGGTCTGCCGGGGCAAAGTCCGGCGGGATGTCCAGTGCCTGAAAGTGCTTGTGCAGCAGGTCCAGACAGAACGCGTCAATGGTGCAGATGGGTGCTCGCTGCAAAAGCATCCGCTGGCGGCGCAGGCTCGTGTTGTGGGGCTGCTGCTGGCTGAGCCGCAGCAGTGCCTGCCCGATGCGTGCCCGCAGCTCTGCCGCCGCCGCATTGGTAAAGGTGACGATGAGCAGTTTGTCCGCATCCACCGGGTGGTCCGGATCGGTGACGAGCCGCACGGCGCGTTCGGTCAGCACGGCTGTTTGCCGCTGCCGCCGCTGCGCTCACCAGCAGCGCACCACCCCGGTCCTCAATAGCAGCGCGCTGGGCCGGAGTCCATTTGGGCTCACTCATGCCTGCTCACCTTCCTTCTCGTTCTCAGTCTCTTCCGGCTCAAAGGGTTTGGCCGGGGCTTCCAGTGCCCGCTCGCCGATGCCGGTCTCGTGACAGCAGATAAAGCTGTAGTCGCACCAGACGCAGGGGTTCCTGCCCGCCCCGGCCACCAGTGGTTCTGCAGCGATCTGCCCATCGTAAAGCTGCTGGCCCATCTGGGTGACAAGATCATCCAGATGCAGCTGGATGCGGTTGAGCTTTGCAATATCGGCACGCTTATCCTTCTGGCCGGGGCTGGGTACACCGTTGCGGTAGCCAAAGGGCAGGTAGCGGCCCGTCTCATCCGCATCCATGGCATCGAACACCTTCTGCTCGTCCCTCACAAGGCCGTCCAGCTCGTACTGCACGTCCTGCTGTGCCTGCTGGCGGTTGGTGGTCTTGGGGGCCGGGTCTGCCAGCAGGTACAGCACGCCTGCCGGTTCCGCACCGGTAAAGCAGCCGCTCTTATCCCGCGTCAGGCTGAACAGATACAAAAGCATCTGACAGTCCAGCCCGCAGTATACCTCTTTCAGGTTCAGTTTTTTGGTGCCGGTCTTATAGTCCACCACCCGCACCCAGCGGGTGCCGTCTTCCTCCACCCACTCGTCGGCACGATCCACCGTGCCCACCAGCTGCACGGTGCGCCCGTCCGAGAGATGATACACCTGCCCGGGCACGGCGTCCTCCCCGGAGCCGATGCGCAGCTCACAGGCTGCCGGGTGGAAGCAGGACTGCTTCTGTTCGTCCCGCAGGTAGCACAAAAGGCTTGTCATGCTTTTTTTGAGCCGCGAGAGCAGATAGGCGAACCGGGCCGTATCCTCCGGCAGATAACGCTTTGCATATTCGTCCACCAGCAGGCTGGCAAGGCCTGCCATGCATCATCGTCCAGCTCCAGAAATGGGGCCAGCCCGGCGCAGGGATTATCCGCATCCGGGTGCGGGTCCAGCGCCATCTGCAGCACCCAGTGCATCAGGGTGCCGCTCTGGTCGGCAGAAAGCTCGGCCCGTCTGCGGGGCTTCAGGCCCAGCACATACTGCAAAAAATAGCCGTAACGGCAGGTATAGTATTTTTCCAGCTGGCTGGGCGAGATGCGCAGCCGCTGCCCCAGCAGGCCGCTCAGCGCGGACAGGTCGTTCACCTGCCGGGGCGGGTCCTCCTCCATGCGCTGCAGCAGCGCAAGGCCCCGGGGTGCATCCGTCTGCGGCAGACGCAGCGCCTCAGTCAGGCTGGCGCGTTCCATGTCGTCAGCGGCCAGCCGCCCAGCGTATCCAGTGCATCGGCGGGGGTGGCTGCAAGGTCGGAAGCTCCAGCTCCGGTGCCGCCGGGTGCAGGGCTTCCACGATGGGTTCCAGCGCTGCGCACAGGGTCTTGCCCTGCCCCTTGGGCCAGCTGAGCCACAACCCCTTTGCCGGTGCGGTGAGGGCTTTGTAAACGCACACCTGCTCGCGCACCACGCGGTTCTCAAAGCAGTCCGGCAGATCGATCTGCTTTGCCATCAGAACATCGCGGTCGGCGTGGGTCAGAAGGCCCGTCTCGGACGGTGCACAGGGAAATTCGCCCTCCGCAAGGCCCAGCACGAACACATAGTCCGGCGCGTCCAGACGCATTTTGCCCGCGCTTGCCAGCACCACGGCATCCAGCGTCTGTGGGATGTGCCCAAGGTCCGAAGAGCGCAGCAGCAGGCTGAACAGGTCCTCATATTCTGCAAAGGTCACACCCTGCCCGCCCAGCAGGTGGGCCATCTCGTTGAGCAGCTGCATCACCACGTTCCACTCGCGGGCCGCTTCCTCTGCCGCCGGGATGCCCCGGGCAGTGCGGACGGCTTCCACCAGCGCTGCCTGCTGCTCTTCTGCACCCAGCTTTTTCAGGCAGAAATACAGTTCCCGGCTGACCTGTTCGGCGCTGCCGCCCCGCACCTTGCTGCGCAGTTCGTCCACGGCTGTTACCAGCAGCTGGCGGGCAGTCTCGGCATCCTCCAGCGTTTTTGCATCCTCATCGGACAGTTCATTTTCGCCGAAGCCCTTGGGGCTTTTCTCAAATTTTGTGCGCCATGCCGCCGCATTGGGTGACCAGGTATAGGCATAGTTTTCCAGCGCGCAGACCTGCGGCTCGGTCAGAGCGCACAGGCCGGTCTTGGCAAGAATGGTCAGGTTTTCGGTCATATCCGCACCGCGCAGCAGTGCCAGCAGTGCACGCACCGCCGTAGCCGGGGCGCTGAACTCCGGGGTGGTGGGTTCATCGCAGTAAAGCGGGATATCTGCCATGCGGAACTCGTACCGGATGGCCGCACGGTAATCCGGGATATTGCGGCAGACCACGGCCATTTTGCCGCAGCGCACGCCCTGCCGCATCAGGCGGCGGATGGCCGCAGCGGTGCAGCGGGCTTCCTCTTCCCGGCTGGCAGCGGCAAACAGCCGCACCTCCGGCGCAGCGGGCGGCACCTC
>ENA-OQCF01000716-OQCF01000716.1-human-gut-metagenome-genome-assembly--contig:-NODE-716-length-12376-cov-3.118785_pt1 | contig 12376 bp, 16 predicted proteins | sample MGYA00242756_ERZ504573 | MGnify/ENA primary metagenome ERZ504573 (study PRJEB26092, sample SAMD00036240) | human gut metagenome | host: Homo sapiens | study: EMG produced TPA metagenomics assembly of...
CATTTATAGTATCATAAATGCCCGTCAAGTAAAGCGGCTGTCCCGGCATTTGAAAAAATATTTGTACTTGGCGCTGTCCCACTCGTAAAAGCGATAGCAGCGCTGCTTCACAGTGAGGGAATCTTTGTAAGCATCCTGAATCTATTGTATAGCAAAGAAAAATAATTGACAACTCCAATTATAATATGCTTTAACGAAGAGTAAAGCACTTACAATGTAACAATCTGCAATGCTTAAAGACACTGAACTGACCCGAACAAATCTCAAGGAGATATACCATGGCAGAACGCGAACTGCGGCGGATGAACCGCATGGAATTGATAGAGATCATCTACGCGCTCAAACAGCACGAGGAGGAACTGGAACGGCAGAATGACAAGCTTCGCCAACAGCTTGCAGACCGCACGCTGCGGCTGGAGCAGGTTGGTTCCATCGCCGAGGCCGCTTTGTCGCTGAACCGGGTATTTGAAGCCGCACAGGCTGCGGCAGATCAATATTTGGAATCGGTCAAGGCGCAGTACCCTGTGCAGGGCACCGAGTTTTCGCCCACCGCGAATAACGAAGGGGCATATTGGAAATGAAGGGACTGAGCGGAAAACGCGTTGAGATTCCCTCTATGGAGGAGATCACGCAGGAGCGCAAACGCCTGTCTTACCGCAGGCGTTACAAGCGTGTGCTGAAAAGCACCGCCTATGCACTGGTCGTTGTGGCAGCCATTGCGGTGCTGCTGGCAACGAACCTGCTGCCGGTGCTGCAGGTGTCGGGTGACAGCATGAACCCAACCTTGCAGGATCAGGACATTCTGGTTCTGCTGAAAACAGATACTCTGGAAAAGGGAGATCTGTGCGGCTTCTACTGGCAGAACAAGCTGCTGCTCAAGCGAATCATCGGTATCCCCGGGGATGTGATTTCGATTGACGGCAACGGCCTTGTGACGGTGAATGGCGAGGTGCTGGCAGAACCGTATGTCGATGAGCCGGCTCTGGGAGAATGTGACCTCAGCTTCCCGTATCAGGTGCCTGAAAATCGCTTCTTTGTGATGGGTGACCACCGCGCGACCTCGATCGACAGCCGGAGTACGGTTGTCGGCTGCGTTGAAAAGAGTCAAATTGTGGGCAAGGTGTTTCTTAGGGTATGGCCCGTGCCCCGTATTTCGTGGATAGGCTGATGGAGGAGCCCACATGAAAAATCAATTGGACAAGGCGATTCGGCGGGTAATGGCAGCGCGCCATGCGGAGCACCGCCGTGCTGCCGTGCTGGTGATACTGCACTGCTGACGATACTTTCCGTCAGCTGGCGTCTGCACCAAGTAGCATCGCGATGACGGACGATGAATACTCCTGCGGATATGAGGAGCATGTACACAGCGATGCCTGCTATACCGAGGTCTTGATCTGCGGTTATGAAGACGGGGCATCGGAAACCCCTGCTGATTCAGCGGAGGAAGACGGCGAGGCCGCGCCGGCAGCTCACTCCCATACCGCAGACTGCTACCAAAGGGTGCTGACCTGCACCCTCCCGGAGCATACCCACACGCTGGAATGTCTGGCGGACATAACCGCAGATGTTGAGACCCCGGCAGACTGGGACGAGCAGAGCGAGGGCGTGAGCAGCTTCTGGAGCGATGCCATGACGGAAATCGCACAGAGGCAGCTTGGCTACACCGAGAGCGCCAAAAACTTACGGTGGACAAGGCGCTGGGTGAGACCTTGGCGCAGGCCCATCACTACACACGCTACGGTGATTGGTACGGCAACCCTTACGGGAGCTGGGATGTGATGTTTGTCGCCTTCTGCCAGCATTATGCAGGCATACCGGAGGATGTCATCCCGCAATGCGCAAGCCTGCTTCAGCTGCGCACGGAATTGGAAAACGCACACCCTGAATACATCACCCCGGGTGGCAGTGAGGCCACACCGGGCGACATCGTACTCTATACAAATGCCGCCGGTGAGGAAACGATCGGCATTGTAACCGCGTATGATGGCGCGAACCTGACCGTTGTTTCCGGCGCTGTGGACGGTGCGGTAGCGGCTGTGACGGTCGCAGAGGCCGATGTCACTAATACCATCCGTGTGTTGGATGCGTATGGCGTGTATGCGCAGACCGGCGCATCAGACGGATCCGAAGAACTCTCCTTTGATGCGGACGCCATTTTGGCAAGAGACGGCGCGGTGGCGTATATTGTTTGGCAACGGCCGGATCCCATAATGCCGGCTGCGGAAGACGATGATACACTGACCGCAGCGGCAGCAACCCCTCAGTATGACAGCGAGGACAACCTAAAGCTGGATAATCTGCTGACAAGTACAGCTATTTCCATCAATCAAGGCGGCACTTGGAACCGCTGAATAATTTGGCATCTATCAAGGACGGCACCCAGGTTCAGGTGGAAATCGTCTACAGTGTACCGGCGAACGCATTCAAACCCGGCGGCAATACAGCGACCTATACCCTGCCGGCGGGTGTCTATCCCAAAGTAGATTTGTCAGGAAACATCACCGATTCAACCGGAACGATAATTGGTACTTTTGCGCTTTCGAAAAAATCCCCTACGGTCACATTTACATTTAGTAACGACACAAGTCGGGCATTCACCGGCACCTTTAAGTTTAATACCACGATCAATTACGCTGAGACCGGTGGCGACGGCAAGATACATCTGGGCGAGAAAACCTACACCGTTGAGCCGGAGTATTCGCTGAACACGAAGAAAGAGCACACCCTTTCGGAAGACAAAAGTAAGGTAAGCTACACCGTTACAGTCAATGCCCCAAATGGTACGCATGACCAGGCGGTCACCATTACGGACCGGCTGGCCGCAGAGAATACCGCAAGTGGCAACTATGATACGAGCAGCATCAAAATCAACGGGAAGCCGCTCTGCGAGTATGCAGATGCCGCCATCACCTACAACACAGACGGCAAGGGCTTTACGATCACAGGGCTACCGCCTCTCGGATATAACCAGTCGTATGAGCTGACCTATGATGTAACTGTGGCTGCCGTGACAGGCGCAGACGGTTCCGGTACGATTGTCAACACGGCCAAGGGCACAACCAGTACGCTGCAGAGCAACGAGGCCAAGGATACCGTCACCGTGAAGGAGAGCAGCATTGCCAAAACAGGCACCTATGACGCTGCGACCCACCGCATCAACTGGGTCATCAAGGTCAAAAATCCGGGCGGTGATTTGGCAGGCTATACGGTGACTGATACACAGGTCACACAGCTGGACATTGTTGGTGATGTGACGCTGAAGAGTGCTGACGGAACAGTTGTAACAACCATCACTGGCAATGATTTTCTGACCAACGGCTATACCTTCCCGGAAAACTCCAATGCGAGCGCCTATACATTTACCTATCAAACGGTTGCACCGGACCCGGTGAATGGTACAGTTTCTGCAACCAATCAGACAACGCTGGAAAAAGGTTCACGTTCCTATACCGCGACAGCCAATGTTTCCACCGGTGTAGGCAAAGCGGATATTCGAAAGTATCGGGGCACTGTCACGCCGCTGGAAAACGGTGACCAAAAGGTCATGTGGAATATAACCGGAACGGTTCCCGCGGGCGTAACAGTTTCAAAATCGTGGATAACATCCGCGAACCGCTGTACGGCGTCAAAACCAAGCTGGAAACCGCCATTCGAAACAATCTGCGCTTGACGATGGAAGGCGGAACAACGCTGACATGGGAGGAGGCAGAGAGAACGGCATACAGATTCAGCTGTCACTTTTTTCCAACGGTTCGAATGACTGGAGCGATCCCGACAACGGCATTTCGGTTTCCGATGATGCAACCGCGGTGCATCGCATCAGGCTGCAGTTTAGCCGGCCGGACGGCGAGAAGCTGCGCATTTTGAGATGCACCATCAGCGACATTCCAACGGTGGCAAAAACGTCTGATATGGCGAACAATACCACGAGGCATTTTGTGAACCGTGCAGAGATTTACACCGATAACGCCGGGAACGAGGGCTGGAGAGGAACTTACGATTATACAAAGATCGGTTCTATCACCAAGGAAACATCTGACACGAGCGGCGATGGGTACAAGCAGAACAACAGCACTACCTATGCCAAAAACAAGGTCATCTGGTATTGCATCAAACTGAATCTGGGTAGCGGTGATGTAGACAAGACCCATACGCTGACGGTGGTAGATAAGATCCCGGACGGCATGAAGCTGGCTACGGACAATAATTCTCTTAGCAGCTATAGGATTGCGGCGGATCTGGATACAGCGTCGGGCAATAAATATACGGGAAAAATCAAAAAAAGTCCGAGCGAAAACATATACAGCCTTGTGTTTGGTAGGGATACTTATTGGTCGATTGACACTTCAGATCCAAATCAGCTGACCATTAAGGTCCTTCCGGTTACGCTGAACAAGCTGATTGACCCAAACAAAACAACGGATCATTATGTGGAGATCCGTTATGCGCTCCAGCTGGATGATGCGACAGCCTGGAACGAGCGTACTCTCGAGGAAAAAACCTATACGAATACTGCCACATGGGACGGTGCATCGACATCGTCCGGCATGACCATCACGCGCCCGAAAAAGGAGCTTCTGGAGAAGAAGGGCAGTTACAATCAAACAACCCATCAAGCCAATTACACCCTTTGCATCAATCCCCGCGCAGAGGATCTCGCACCGGGCAGTGACACGCTCGAGCTTACGGACACGATGAAAAGCGAATACTTCGGCAAAACCGGCATGGAGCTGATGCTGGATTCTATCAAGGTGTATGAATACATCCTGCAGGACGGCGACTGGGTAAAGGGCAACGAAGTCAAAGACAGCGTTCGCGTTGAAAAGGTTGAAGAAACCGCATCGACACGGAAGTACAAGTTCGTTCTGCCGGACGAGAAAGCCCTGGTACTGGAGTACTCTTATAAAATGAATCCGGGTAATCTCGCAAGCGACATGGCGGTTACCAATACGGCTACGCTGGCGGGAAAAATTGTAGGCAATCAGGTTTCGGTGAAAAGCGACAGTGCAACGGCAACTGTAAACAATGCCGTTCTGACTGTTTCCAAGACGGATTCTGCTACAAACTTAGCCATCACGGCAAGCCCGGCAACCTTTGCGATATACCACTATAATAAAACCGACAGTAAGTGGGAGTCCATTGGAACGTGGCAGACTACGAATGGCAGCTTTGACCTGATATTTGCGCAATCCCCTGCAGCAGGCAGCTCGCAGCTGGTCATCAAGGACCTGTATAAGCTTGTGGAAACAAAGGCTCCAACAGACTATGCGCCGGATGCAACCCCGCACTATTTTATCTGGAATAGCACAGCAACGGATGGTGACAAAAAAGCAGCTGCGCTTACAACTGCAACCGGAACTACTGTCCTGGAGGGGGTTACCACTGCAAACATCAGCTTTTTGGGCGTGAACGGAGACCGCACCACAATGGCCATCCCCAACAAGCAAAACTGCCTGACCCTGCGCAAAATCTGGTATGGCATCGGGAACGACACGATAGAAGCACCGGTGAACGAGATCCAGGTGCAGCTGTACCGTTACGAGGATGGAAAAGACAAGGCGGACGCAGTGGCGGTCGGAACGCCGGTCTCCTTGACAAAAGCTGACGGCTGGACCAAGAAAATTTCTTCCTTGGAGAGCGGTTATCACTACTATGTAGAAGAGTTAGGAACAGACAGTGGCGCGCTTATCTTCTATGAAGTAAAGTACAGTGAAAGCAACGACACCGGTGTCACCGGCGGCGGCACCATTACCATCACGAACAAGCAAAAGCCCAGCTATGAGCTGCCCGCCACCGGCGCGGCCGGCACACCCCCGTATACAGCAGCAGGCGCCCTGATAATGGGCATCGCGCTGATGTTAAGATATCTTATCAACAAACGCAGCCATTCGAGGGGGGGTGAAAATTAGAAATAACCCCTCCACCGATGTGGACAACGCAGACCAAACTATTTGAGCAAGGAGACATAAAACCAATGAAGTACATGAAAAAACTCATGACACTGCTTGCCGTGCTGACGCTTGCACTGGCCATGGCCGTCCCAGCGTTTGCAGCAAGCAGCACAGGAACGATAACCATTGATAATGCCGTGACGGGTACGACCTACAAGGCTTATCGTATTTTTGACTTGGAAAGCTATGATACAGACAAAAATGCGTATTCTTATAAGCTGAATTCGGCATGGAATGGCTTTCCTGCATATAGCACAACCATTGACGGCAATCTAGTGAGCGCCTCAACCTTTTTTAGCGTAAATTCGGCAGGTTATATTGAGTGGAACGATGCGAAAAAAAGATGCCGGAGCGGATTTTGCAAAGCTGGCAAAGGCTTTTGTGGTTGAAAAAAAATATTGCATGGGATAAGACAGAAACCGCAACTGACGCTAAAGTGACCTTTACAGATTTGACACTGGGTTACTATCTGGTAGATACCAGCCTGGGGTCTCTGTGCAGTCTGGACACAACGGATCCGAGTGTTACCATAAAAGAAAAGAACAGTGATACAACAATCGAAAAGAAAATCGTGATTACTGGTATTACTGGTGATGAGAAGGTTGATAGCAACAGTGCAGGCATTGGTGATACCGTAAACTTTAGCATAACCATTACGGTAAAGGATGGTGCCCCGAAGAACTATGTTCTGCACGATAAGCTCTCCGGTCTGACATTTAATTCTGATTCACTTAAAGTTAAAATTGGAACAACAACGCTTAATCCAAATACTGACTATACCTTGGAAACAAACCCCACAGATGGGGATTCCTTTGATGTAAATTTTACTGATGGCAAGCTCAAACCGAACGATGTAGTCGTTGTTACCTATTCGGCAACGGTTGCGGCAAACGCCACGATTGCGGGAGCAGGCAACAAAAACACGGCAAAGCTGGTGTATAATGGGAAAGACAGCACCGAAGAAGAGACAACAACCTATGTTTGGAAACTGAATGTACACAAATATACGCTGGACAGTACAAACAAAGAAGTGGCATTGAGTGGTGCAAAGTTTGTACTGTACCGCATGGACGGTACCGACAAAAAGTATTATGCAAAGCTGACTGGCGGTAAAATCGACAGTTGGGTAACCAATCAGAGCGATGCAACAACTTTGGAAACTTCCGGCGAAGGTGATATTTTGATTGAAGGTCTCAACGTGGGAACCTATTATCTGGAAGAAACCGAAGCGCCCGCAGGGTATAATAAGCTGACCGAACCCATTGAAGTTGAAATCACCGCAACGACCAGCGCCACAAATGGGAGTGAAACGGTTAAATATAAGAATTCAAGCGAAACCTCTTATACACCAGCAACAGATGCAACTGTTAAGGTTTTGAACAGCGCCGGAACGCAGCTGCCCTCCACCGGCGGCATCGGCACTACCCTTTTCTATGTGATCGGCGGCGTGCTGATGGCCGTGGCTGCCGTTCTGCTGGTCACCAAAAAGCGGATGAATAACAAGTAAAGGCGCATTTGCCGTCATATACCAATCCTTATAACATTAGGGAGTAACCCATGAGAAAGAACCTCAGCACAATTATTTTAATATTGATCTTCCTCGTGGGTCTATCCGTGATGTTATATCCCTCCGTCAGCGACGCTGTCAACCGGAAGCATCAGTCCCGCGCAGTGGCTAGCTATGCCGAGGAAGTAGAACAGCTGTCAGATGCGGATTATCAGACCTATTTCGATGCTGCCGATGCGTACAACCGGCAGTTAAACACCACCCCAATGCCTTTTATAAACCGGATCTGTCAGCGGCTATGCGCAGACGCTCGACATCTCCGGCACGGGCATTATGGGGTATATCACGATCCCCAAAATCAGCGTTGAGCTGCCCATATACACGGCACCGATGAGGCGTGCTGCAGGTGGCAGCAGGCCATCTGGAAGGCAGCAGCCTGCCCGTGGGCGGTGCCGGGACCCATGCGGTCATATCAGCGCACCGCGGCCTGCCCAGCGCAAAGCTGTTCACCAATCTGGACGAGCTGGAGGTGGGCGACCGCTTTACCATCACGGTGTTGAATCGGGTGCTGACCTATGAGGTCGATCAAATCTCCATTGTGCTGCCTACTGAGATCGACCAGTTGCTTCCCACCGAGGGGATGGATTATGTCACCCTGATGACCTGCACCCCCTACGGCATCAACACGCACCGCCTATTGGTGCGCGGCAAGCGGGTCGAAACTACGGAAAGCCAAAAGCATATCCGTGTGGCGGCAGATGCCTTCCGCATTGAACCCATCATCGTGGCCCCGATTTTGGCCATCCCGATGCTACTTGCGGCACTGGTCGGTGTGCTGGTTGCCCCACATCTGCGCAAGCGCAGCAAGAGAAGGAGGAAATAACATTATGAAAAGCATCCGTGATCGGTTGGCAGTGCTGCTTATGCTGTGCCTGCTGGTGTGGGGCGCTGTTCCGGCTCTTGCCGCAGAAACGGTTGATGAAACGCGCATCGGCTCCATCAAGGTATTGCTCTGTGATACCGAAACCGCAGCACCGCTGCAGGGCGGTGAGCTGACGCTGTACCGTGTGGCGAGTGTCTCTAAAAACGGCGCAGATATGAGCTTTACCTATACAAACGGTTTCGAGAATTGCGGAATCGCGCTGGACAATGTATCCGAAAGCGCACTGGCGAGCCGATTGGCAGAAAAGGTGACACAGAATGCACAGGCAGTCACCAAGACCGTCAACGACAGCGGAATCGCCGTGTTTGGTGATCTGAAGGCTGGGCTTTACCTTATTGTGCAGAAGCAGGCAGCCGAAGGGTATGACGCCATACAGCCTTTTCTTGTGACGGTTCCAATCATGGAAAACGGGCAGTATGTCTACGATGTGGACGCCCACCCCAAAGCGGGTACTGCAAGCCGGAAAACAACGCAGACGCCGCCCACGCAGGAAGTGCTTTCTGCACTGCCGCAGACCGGACAGTTGAATTGGCCAGTCCCCGTGCTGGCGGTGACTGGCGCTGTACTGGTGGCGGCAGGTGTCGTACTCAAAAAGCGAAGTGGTCAGAATGAGAAATAAGCTGGGGAACGCCCTGATTGCGCTTGGGGTTCTGGCATTGCTGGCAGCTGTGCTGCTTATGGGCTACAACCAGTGGGACAGTACCCGCGCAGAAAAAGCAGCCGACAGTGTGCTGACCCAGCTGGAGGAATCGATCGCAGAGCCACGCACCATCTATCCCGGTGATGCAGCAGAACCCACAGCGGACACGGAGATGCCTGTTGGCACCATTGACGGCTACGACTATATTGGGTATCTCTCTATTCCGTCCATCGGGCTGGCACTGCCCGTGATGCAGCAGTGGAGCTATCCGGGGCTAAAGATCGCGCCGGGGCGGTATTCCGGCGCGCTATATACAGATGACTTGGTAATCGCGGGACATAACTATGCGCGTCACTTCAGCCTCTGACGCATCTTACGGTGGGGACAGAAGTGCTTTTTGTTGACATGAATGACAACACATGGCATTATGCGGTCTCGGATACAGAGGTTCTGCAGCCAACCCAAATCGAGGAGATGGCGGTCAAAACACCCGATAGCAATTGGGATCTGACATTGTTTACCTGTACCACGACCGGTCAGGCACGATATGCGCTGCGCTGCGTCCGCACAGACGAGTGAGCATGATTCATAGTCATCACTTTCAAAAAGCAAAAATACTTCCGCATTGGAAAGTGGTATCGTCAGAAATGAATTTCAAAATTTCCTCAAAAGACCGTTTGCCGGACATCATTGCCTTTAAAAGCTGCTCCTGCTGTTGTTCCTTGCGAATGTCGTAGAGTTTTTTCAGTTCGCCAACAGCCTTTTCGTGAGCAGCTCTTGTTTTTGCCACTTTCGCTTCGGCTAATTCCATTTTTAATGGAAAGCCATATTTTGAAGCTTGTAATATTCTCCCAACCAATTCTATTCCGGACAGATACAAACATAGCATTTCAGAATGTTGGAATTCTCTTTGTCTATGTCCGAACTGTGCTGCTGAATTTAAGTACGGAAAGAAGAACCTGTCTGAGCTTATTTCGATGATACAAGATGCAGGCAGTACGCTTATGAAGTCAAATGTATTAGAACCTAAATCTGCTGGAGAATTTCAAATGCAATTAAATCCGCAAAACCAAAATGACTTTAATAAAAAACGATTGCAAATATCAAGAACAATTAATGACAATTATTTTATGTTCGCAAGATAAGGATAATCTCTACATCGCAACAACAGCATAATAGTAAAGACCTCAGATCTCAAATGAGACTTGACGGTCTTATATTTTATGATTGTATTTAAGGCAACACCGCACAATTCCCGCCTTACGGCTTAAGCACCGCTTCGGCGGGCTGCGGCACGGCATCTGCGTTGCCAAAATGCTCGATAAGATATCCAGTATTATCTGCGCTTTTGGCTTGGCATCTGCCGCACCTCGCTCGCCGTATTTCGGCACTTAGAATTATGCGGTATTGCCTTAGCGCTTTTTATAAAAGCGCTGTGCCGAAGCAACGCCTGCAGGGAAAATGATGTTCACCTGCACAGAGCATGGTTTTAACCGATTGGCAGTTTGGAAACAGCGGCTGTGAGGGACAAAAGGGGAGTGACTCCGTGTGAAAAGCGTGATAAAGCGCATTTTGGGCACCATTCCGGTGCTGATCGGCGTGGTACTGCTCATCTTCATCATGCTGCGCATTGTTCCCGGCAATGCGGCGGCTATGCTGCTGGGTGAACATGTGGACCAGGCCACCATTGACCGCCTGACTGAAGTGATGGGGCTGGATAAGCCGGTGATCGTGCAGTTCTTTGACTATCTGGCCGGGGCGATCCATGGGGACCTGGGCATCAGTTATAAATATAACCGTGCTGTTACCGATATGATCATAGAGCGTTCCCCTACACGCTGGAACTGGCCCTGCTGGCGGCGCTGTTTGCCTGGGTGCTGGGCCTTGGCACCGGTATTATAGCAGCCATCAGGCAGAACAGCCTTGTGGACCACCTGTTCATGGGCGTTTCGCTGGCTGGCGTTTCCATGCCTATTTTCATGGTGGCGCTGCTGCTGCAATACCTGTTTGCCTTCAAAATCAAGGCATTCCCGCTTACGCTGATGGTACCTTCCTTTCCATGATTCTGCCCGCCATTGCCCTGGGCTGGAACAGCGCAGGCAGCATTGCCCGTATGACGCGCTCCAGCCTGCTGGAAGTGATGCAGGCGGATTATATTGATACCGCCCGTGCCAAAGGCCTGCGCAAGCAGGCGGTCATTCTGGGCCATGCGCTCAAAAACTCCATGCTGCCGGTCATTACCATGATGGCATTGCAGTTCTCCGGCATGCTGTCCGGCGCGGTTATCACCGAGAGCATTTTTGCCATTCCCGGCATCGGCCGCCTTGCCACCACAGCAATCCAGAACCGTGATATGCCGGTGCTGCAGGGGACCGTGCTGTTTACCACCGTGCTGGTCATTGCAGGCAACCTGATTGCGGACCTGCTGTATTCTGTGCTGGACCCGCGCATCAGAAAGGAGGCATAAGCCATGGCAGACGAAATGTTGAAAAATGCCCAGCCGCAGGAACTGGAAAGCCAGATCGGCGAAGAGGACGGCCTGAAAGAGCAGCTGCTGCGCATGTGCCGCCAGAACAAGCTGGCTGCCTTTTCGGCTGTGCTGATTCTGGTTGTCATCCTGATAGCTATTTTTGCTCCCGTTCTGGCCCCCTATGGTGAGGCTGAGCAGGACCTGATCAGCCGTTTGCAGGGCCCCAGCGCTGCCCACTGGTTTGGCACGGATGAACTGGGCCGCGATGTGTTCTCCCGTATTCTGTATGGTTCGCGCCTCTCGCTTACCATCGGTATTCTGCCCAGCATCATCTCGCTGGTGGTGGGCATCTTCTTTGGCCTGCTGGCCGGTTACTTTGGCGGCTGGGTGGATTATGTCATCATGCGCCTGGCGGATATCATGCTGTCCATCCCGTCCCTGCTGCTGGCCATGGTGGTTATGTACACCCTGGGCCAGTCCACCGTCAACCTGTTTATCGCGCTTTCCCTCACCAGCTGGGCCAGTGTGGCCCGCGTGGTGCGCAGCCAGACCCTGAGCCTGAAGGAGAGCGAATATGTTGAGGCTGCCCGTTCGATCGGCGTCAGCAACGGCAAAATCATGCTCAAGCATATCCTGCCCAACTGCATTCCCTCATTGATCGTTCTGTTTACCCTGAATGTTCCCTCTGCCATTCTGTCTGAAAGCTCGCTGAGCTTTTTGGGCATCGGCGCACAGCCCCCGGCAGCATCCTGGGGCCTGATGGTCAACCAGTCCAAGCAGTTTTTGTTCACCCAGCCTGGCTGGCCCTGGCACCCTGCATTGCCATTATGATCGTGGTGCTGGCGTTCAACTTTTTGGGTGACGG
>ENA-OQCF01000719-OQCF01000719.1-human-gut-metagenome-genome-assembly--contig:-NODE-719-length-12351-cov-6.727176_pt1 | contig 12351 bp, 18 predicted proteins | sample MGYA00242756_ERZ504573 | MGnify/ENA primary metagenome ERZ504573 (study PRJEB26092, sample SAMD00036240) | human gut metagenome | host: Homo sapiens | study: EMG produced TPA metagenomics assembly of...
GGTGGGGCGGCTGTCGCCCCGGGAGCGCCGCATCATGGAGCTGCGCTTCGGCTCAACCACGAGACGGAGCACACCCAGAAGGAGGTCGCCGACACGCTGGGCATCTCCCAGAGCTATATTTCCCGGCTCGAAAAGCGCATCATCCGCCGCCTGCGCCGGGAGCTGGAGGCAGTGGGATAAAAAATCTGCAGCCCCGTAGGGGCCGGGCATGCCCGGCCCGCGGCTGCCCGTCAGCAGGAGCCCCCGGAAAGCCGCGGACCGCACAGGTGCGGCCTCTACAGGGCAATGCCTTTTACACCACCGCCTCCGCCCGGGTATTCGTCACAAACTCCACCGCCAGCCCGGCGATCATGTTCATCTCGGGCTGCAAAGAGTACAGCAGGTACTCGTACCCCTCCCGCGTCCACGATATACCGGTGATGCGCCCGGCGTTCTGGCGCTGGGTCACGGTGACACCGTCAATGTCGTACTGCTGTACATCCTCAAATGCCAAGTCAAAAAAGCCGGCGGGGTAAAGCATCTGCCCGGTCCTGGCCGTGCGCAGGCTCATGCGGCGGCCCGGCACAATGTCGTAGTCGATCTCCGAGACCTGCCCCTCAATGAGCCAGTAGCGGTAGGGAATGATGGTTTCATTGCTGGGCGCGGACGAGACGCGGAACCCGCCGGTCTGCCCGTAGTTGGGCTGCAGATACTCGGTGCGGGTCTCGCGTCCGCCGTGCGCCTCCTCCCGCCGCAGGACCAGCACAAGCACCAGCGCCACCGACACCACGGCCAGCAGCACCAGCGCAAGGACAAACCACAGGGAATCTACCATAAAAATCCCTCCTTTTCCGTATGCTATGCCGCGGCGGTGCGCCGTGTGCAAAATTTACCGGTTTGCCGCCGTGCATACCCGCCCATACTCCCGGTAAATAAAAACTGGGGGTCAGCAGGATGTATGCAGGAAAAGTAGAGCTCTGCGGTGTGGATACGGCGCGTTTGCCCGTGTTGAGCGAGGCCGAAAAAAGCCGCCTCATCAAGGCGGCCCGGGCGGGGGACAGGCAGGCCCGGCAGGAGATGGTGCAGGGCAATCTGCGGCTGGTGTTAAGCGTTGTACAGCGGTTTGCGGGCCGCGGCGAGAACATGGACGACCTGTTTCAGGTCGGGTGTATCGGGCTCATCAAGGCCATCGACAACTTTGACCCGGCGCAGAACGTGCGGTTCTCGACTACGGTGTGCCGATGATCGTCGGCGAGGTCAAGCGCTACCTGAGGGACAACAACGCCGTGCGGGTCAGCCGCTCCATCCGCGACCTGGCCTACCATTCGATGCAGGCGCGGGAGGAGCTGCAAAAGCAGAACGGGCGCGAGCCGAAGCTCTCCGAAATCGCCGCCCGTGTCGGCCAGAGCCCGGAGAACGTCGCTATGGCGCTGGAATCCGCTGTGACGCCGACGAGCCTGTATGAGCCGGTCTACTCCGACGGCGAGGACAGCTTTGCCCTTCTGGACCAGCTGCGCGACGCCACAGGCGAGGAAAGCTGGATCAGCGACATGATGTTCCGCGACACGGTCAGGGCACTCACACCGCGGGAGCGCCGCATTATTGCCCTGCGCTATCTGAACGGCAAGACCCAGACGCAGGTGGCAAAGGAAATCGGCATCAGCCAGGCCCAGGTCAGCCGCCTGGAAAAGGCCGCGCTCAACCATATCAAGGAACAGATCTGCAATAATTGATGCCCAAAGCCTTTGCTTGTGTGCGGTAAAGAAGCAATAGAAGTGTAAAATTTTTTGCCGTTCCTATCCGGCACTTGCGCAAGGTGTCGGATAGGTCGGGCATTATTCGTCGGGAAGTTCTACCTTGCCGACAAAGTTGTAATAAATATCAATGTCCTGTCTGCGTGTGCCGTTCTCGTCATAGCTGCACTCATGGACAACGATTTTTTCAATAAACTCCCGCAGCAGGGTGTGGGTCAATTCCTCAAAGCTGGTGTACTTGCGGACAACTTTCATAAACTTTTCCGCATTGACCGTGGCTTCCTGTGCCTTTGCAAGTTCCGCTTGCAGTTCGGCGGCACGGCTCTTGACCTGTTTCTGCTCGGCTTCATAGTCTGCGGAAAGTTCTGCAAAGCGTTCATCAGAAATACGCCCGGTCACGCTGTCCTCATAAAGCCGCTTGAAGATAGCAGACAGTTCCGCAATTCGCTTTTCGGCTGCGTCCAGTTCCTTTCGTTTGGCAGCGTTGCGGCGTTTGCCACCGTCCTCGTTCTGCTCGATCAGCAGCTTCATAAACTGCTTTTCGTGCTTGGCTGCATAACCATGCAAATCTTCCAAACACGGCGGCATTTTTCGTAAATCTCCCCGTACTCCCTACTACAACGGAACAGACATTTTTGCCAAAAGGGACGGAAAGATTTTTGAAAATGGGCGCAAAAAAGCAGCAAATCTTTTCAGACTTACTGCTTGTGTGCCGCTGTGATGGGCGGTGTGTTATTCAGCTGTTAGCGGTCAAAGTGAAACTTGAACAGGCTTTCTATCAGCTTTTGAATGATATGCTCCTGCATTTCCACATTGATATGACCGTCTATTTTGGAATAGGTGCGGATATATCCGGCGTAATGGGAAAGGACAGCAGCAACGGCTTCCGGGTCGCCCTCGCTTGCCTTGACTATCGTTTCATAGGGGAGTAGCTGGCTCATGGCGCAAGTTCTCCAGTTCTGCCCGTAGCTGCTGCAAAATAATCTGTATGCGCCGCCCGGTGGTGCTGCGTGTCCGTCCGTATTGCTTGCCGATCTCCTTATGGGTCAAGCGTTGGAAGTAGTTTTACCCGCTCCGTTCAGACCGAGAAAACCGTAAATCTCGCCTTTTTTCACATGGAGGTCAATATTGCTTACAAGACTTTTCCCACCAATGGTTTTGGAAACTTGATTTGTCTGTAATATATATTCCATATCTGCAATGGCTCCTTTCTCTTTACCATATATCAAATTGACAAATTATTTTTTACTTTACTCATACCCTTAATATAGTAAACCAACAGCTTCCAACAGCCACGACCGATAAGGTACAATCCAATTCCTGTAATAACACAAATAATAAACACAAGGATAGGGCTATTTACTCCCGAAATACCAATGTACTGAACATAAGGAATACCTAAATTCAATAAATAATCTATCAACTTGACTGCACCTATAATTGGGGTAACAATCCCACATAAGATAAATACAGGGGCGCAAATAGCAAGTGTCGGAATGATTACCAGTCCGGAAAGACTTGCAAGACTGTAATAAGCACAGATTGCAAGAACCCTATTCCAACTAAAAGAGGTGTCCTTTGCAATCAGATCGCCCAAATAGGCTTTGGCTAATTCTTTTGGATTCCCCAGCCGTTCCATAATTTCTTTTGCATTTTTTCCGTTGCTCTGTAATTCAAAGATTTCGCTCTGGATTTCTTTTACAATATCAACACGTTCGGAAATAGGTAAAGGCTTCAAGTACCTTTCAATTTTTTCAAGATAATCGTTCAGAATTTTTTCCATGGTCTTATTCTCCTTTAATCTCATCGACTGTGCTTAACAGATTGTTCCATTCATCAGACATTGCACAGATGTACTCAAGTCCTTTGTCTGTAATGGAATAATATTTTCTTGGTGGTAAGCCTCAGTGCTTTCCTGCCATGAGGACGAAATATAATCTTCTTTCATCAACCTCCTAAGCAGGGGATAGATAGTGTTTTCTTTTGCCGCCAGAATAGGATATTTTTCTAATGTGCTAATGATTTCATACCCATAGGACGGTCGCTGTTTTATCATCAGCAGAATACAAAATTCAAGCGTTCCTCGTTTGATTTGGGATTTCCAATCATCAATATTCATATACTGTACCTCCTGTGTGTATATCGTACTACACAGTATATTCAAAGTCAATAGTATATCAAATATTTTTTAGAACTTGGTACACAATTTTTCGGAATAGTGGTCTGGCTGTCTTATAAAGTTTTATGTTACTTTACCGCACATGAGCATTCCCCCAAGGGGGGGAAGCCATACAAACCAAAAACCGACAGCCCTTTGTCCGGACTGTCGGTTTACATTTATTCCACCTCGATCCCGCAGGCTCCCAGTGCGCGGGTGAAGGACTTCGGGTTCTTGTACAAAATGCCGGTGATCCCCAGATTGTACGCAGCCTGGGCGTTGGCCTTGTTGTCGTCAACAAAAATCGACTCATCGTAGGCCAGGTGGCAGGTCTGCATCAGCGTTGTAAAAATCTCCGGCTCGGGCTTGCACAGGTGTACATCGCACGAGGCAATGCCGCCGTCAAACAGCGAGAACCACTCCCGCTGGCGCAGCTCGTCCATAACGTCCGTCGGGATGTTCGTCAGGTAGTACAGGCGGTACCCGGCGGCCTTCAGCTTGCGCATGATCTGTACAGTGGTCTTATTGGTTTCCAGCATCGTGAACCACTCGTCAAGGCAGGTCTGCACCTCAAACACGCGGTTGGCGTGGGCGGCCTTCTCCAGCATGATCTTATTGGCTTCCTCGCGGGTGATGATGCCGCGGTCCAGATCCTGCCACTCCTGGCTGCCAAAGACGATGTCGTAGGTTTCCTCCTCGGCGCGGCGGTTCATGAAGTGGTCCATCAGAAAATCCCTGGGATTAAAATTGACGACAACGCCGCCGAAATCAAAAATAATATTCTTGTACATAAAAACCTCCCTGCGGAGCAGTGTGTGTTGCCTTTATTATACACGCCTCGGGGCGATAGGGCAAGGCAACAATTTCACTTTCCCGGCATAGAATAGACCGGAAATACCGGAAATACCGGAAAGGGAGGCACGCCATGACCCTGCGCGATCTGTCAGCCAAGGACGTCATCCAGCTGAAAACCGGGGAGAACCTGGGCCGCATCGACGATGTGGTCTTTGACGAGCACGGCGGCCAGCTGCAATCGGTCATTCTGCGCGGGCGGGCGCACTGCTTCGGTCTGCTGGGCTGCGACGATGACTGATCCTCCCGTGGGAGAGCATCCGCACCATCGGCACCGACGTCATCATGGTCGATGCCGGGCCGCTGCCCGGCGCGCGCCGCCGCTGATGTCTGCAAATCGTATATTTTGTGTAAAATTCCGCAAAAATCGGCTGTATTTTTTGGGATACTATGCTATAATTAAAATTCAACAGGCGGAAAGTGAGGAATCGGCCATGCAGACCACGCGCAGATTGGCAGTGCTGACCGTGCTGGCCGCGGTGCTCATCGCGGCGGGGGCGCTGTTCCTCATTGCTCCGGTCTGGCAGCCGCAGCGCCCTGCCGCTGCGTATGTCCCGGCGGCGGTACACACTGCCGCGCCGGAGGCACCGACCCTCATCGACATCAACACGGCCACGGCGGAGGAACTGACCGCCCTGCCGGGCCTTGGCCCCCGGAAGGCCGCTGCGCTCGTAGCCTACCGCGAGGCGCACGGCCCGTTTGCCACGCTGGCGGACGCCGCTGCGGTCAAGGGCATATCCCTGCGCATGACAGAAAGCTGGGCGGGCCTGGCCGCTGCCAATCATTAGGAGGAGATACACTTGGAAAAAAAGCCGGAAAGCATCTTCATCAACCGTGAACTCAGCTGGCTTGACTTCGACAGCCGGGTGCTGGCACTTGCCAAGGAAAAGACCGTGCCGCTGGGCGAACGCATCAAGTTTGCTGCCATCTTCGGCAGCAATATGGACGAGTTCTTCATGGTCCGCGTCGGCTCGCTCTACGACCAGACGCTGCTCAAAAACAATAAGACCGACAACGTCACCCACATGACGGCAGCGGAGCAGATCGCTGCCATTACGCCGCGCGTGGCGGAATTGCAGGCAAAATGCGATAAATACTTCCAGCACCTTGTCTCGGCGCTGGCGCAGGAGGGCTACAAAAAGGTAGACTTCGCCAAGCTCGCCAAGCCGCAGGAGCATTTCTGGAAAACCTATTTCCAGCGCGAGCTGCTGCCGCTGCTCAGCCCGCAGATCGTCGATTCCCGCCACCCGTTCCCGTTCCTGAACAACAAGGACATTTACTATATTGCCCAGCTCCACTCCAAAAATGAGGGCATCAGCTACGGCATCGTGCCGGTCAGCAGCCAGTTTGAGCGGGTGCTCTTTGTCAAGGACGGCGAGACGACCTGCTTTGCCTTTGTGGAGGAGCTGATCGCCCACTATGCCGCGACGATTTTCAGCGCCAGCACGGTGCAGAAGCAGTGCCTGTTCCGCGTGACCCGCAACGCCGACATCACCGTCGACGAGGGCATGATGGATCACGACGTCGATTTCCGCGATGTCATGAGCGAACTGCTGAAAAAGCGCCGTAAGCTCGCGGCTGTGCGCCTGCAATTCTGGCCGGACGCCCCGCAGGAAATCGTCAAATTCCTGCGGGACAAGCTCGTCGTGCCCGCGGATCGCTGCTATACCCAGACGTCGCCGCTCGACTCCGGCTCGCTGTTCAAGCTGGCCGGGCGCATCTCCGCTGACGGCGGCCACACGGCGCTGTTCTATCCCGCGGCAAAGCCCATGCAGGCCCCGGCAGGGTACGACCTGTACACCGAGGTCCGCAAGCATGACGTGCTGCTGGCCTACCCGTACCAGAGCATCCGTCCGTTTATCAAGATGCTGCTGCGCGCGGGCGCTGACCCCGACGTTGTGTCGATCAAAATGACGCTCTACCGCATGGCCAGCGACTCCCAGATCGTGAACGCCTGATCGCCGCTGCGAGAACGGCAAGGAGGTCGTCGCGATGGTCGAGCTGCGCGCCCGTTTTGACGAGCAGAACAACATCGACTGGTCCAAGCAGCTCGAGGACGCGGGCTGCACCGTGTTCTACGGCTTCGACGATTACAAGGTCCATTCCAAGCTGACCCTTATCACCAGCCGCGTCAACGGCCAATATAAGTACTTGACGCAGATCGGCACCGGCAACTATAATGAAAAGACAAGCGAGCTGTACACCGACCTGTCCTTCATCACGACCCGGCAGGAGATCGGCGAGGAGGCCAGCGCCGTCTTTAACAACATGGCCCTGCAGCGCCTGACGAGCGAGGCAGACACGATGCTGGTCGCACCGCTGCGCTTCAAGACCGTGCTGCTCGAGGAAATGGACCGCCAGATCGCGCTGGCCATGCAGGGCAAGCCCGCGTCCATCATCCTGAAAAACAACTCCATCAACGACCCGCAGATTATCGACAAGATCAGCGAGGCCAGCTGTGCGGGTGTCCGTGTGGACATGATCGTGCGCGGCATCTGCTGCGTGCGTGCCGGTGTGCCGGGCCGCACCGAGAACGTGCATATCCGCAGCCTGGTGGGCCGCTATCTGGAGCACTCCCGCATCTACTGCTTCGGCAGCGGCGAGGCCATGCGCATTTACATTGCGTCCGGCGACTTCCTGACCCGCAACACCGAGCGCCGCGTTGAGGTCGGCGTCCGCGTGGATGACCCGGCCATTGCCAAAAAGCTGCGCGGCATCCTTGATTTGCAGCTGCGCGACACCGTCAATGCCCGCGAGATGCAGCCGGACGGCACCTATGTGAAGGTGCGCCCCGCCGAGGGTCAGCCCCCGGTGGACAGTCAGATGGCGATGTTCGGCTATTTCCAGAACGGCTTCGTGCAGGAGACGGACAAGCCCGAGAAACCAAAAGCAGGATCCAAGCCCAAGGCGGCAGCCGTAAAGGCCGCTGTAAAACCCGTACCCCGGCAGCGTGCGGCACTGCGCCCCAAACGTGCAGGTCTGCTGCAAAGCCTGTTCGGACGCGGGAAAAAATAAGGAGAATCCAAACCATGAAAAGCTGTGTAGTGACCGCAAATTATGCCTGTGACCCTAACAAGGTGTGGTTGTATCTGACCAAGCCGACCCTCAATGGCTGGCGCAGGGACGTCAGCAGCTATGAGGAGAGCGACGACGGCCTGAAGGCTGCCGAAAAGAACACCGACGGCAGCGAGACCCAAATCGTCTTTACCCGCAAGGAAAAGCCCCGGTGCCTGAGCTGCAACTTCCAGAAGGGCAAGATCAGCGGCACCTTTACGGCGCTGCTGCTGGGCGGCGGTGACGCCACCAGCGTGGAATGCACGCTGGATGTCAACGGTCTGGGCCTTTTCGCCAAGCCCGAAAAGCTCCTGAACGAGCGTCTGGAGATGCTCCGCCAGACGCTGGGGGCATAAGGTCCTTGGCCCCCTCTGCGAGGGGGCTCCCGCCGCAGCGGGTGGGGGAGAGAACCTCCCGGCAATCCGAAATATTTCGGGTCGCGGCAAGGCTCGCTCCCTCCGGCCCTGCGGGCCACCGCTCCCCCTCTGACGCTGCGCGCCACCTCCCCCGTATCGGGGGAGTCTGTCTCGCCGAGGGAGGCAAGTAAGTATGCATCCGCCCTTCGGGGCGGATATTTTTTTCCCCGCCCGCATACCGTGTATAAAAAACACGGGAGGTGTACGCCATGTGGGAACGCCGCGCCGCTGCCGGAAAATGAGCCGCCGAGGCAGCCTGCCCGCTGCGCCGGTTCCGAGGAGGATTTGGTCCTATGGGCGCAGATCCTTCTCTGTCTTGCTGCCATCGGCCTTGTGCTGGCCGCCGGGGCGCTGGATTGGCCGGTTTACCCGGAGCTGCGCCGCGCTTTCACGGCGGCCATGCAGCCCGAGCAATCGCTGCTGCTGGGTGAGGAGCGCAACCTTCTGAAATTTACCGAGCAGACCGCCGGGGAGCTGGCCGACTCCGCCCGCAGCATGTGGGAGGACTTCACCCTGCCCGCCACGCCGGAGAGCGCTCGCACAGCTCACGGCCAGCCGTCGCCGCCTGCCTACGCCAGGACGGACAGCTACACGCCCGGCTTTCCACTGCAATTCCCGCTGCCCGGGCAGAGCCGTAAAACCTCCGGCTACGGCTGGCGCACCGATCCGATGGGCGGCCTTGGCGACGACTTTCACATCGGCAACGACCTGGCTGCGGCACAGGGCACGCCGGTGCTGGCCGCCGCGGACGGTGTGGTGCGCATGGCGGGCAGCCATAAGAGTTACGGCAACTACCTGCGCATTCTCCACGCCGACGGCGACGAGACGCTGTACGCGCACATGCAGTATCTGTTCGTAAAGGCGGGGGAGTGCGTCACCGCGGGGCAGATCCTCGGCACCGTGGGCGAGACCGGCAACGCCACCGGCCCGCACCTGCACTTTGAGATCCTGCACCGCGGTCTGCGCTATGACCCCGCCGAGGCCCTGCAGAATGCGTCGTAGCCGCGCAAAGATTCGCTGGAAGCAGCCGCTGCTTACCCTTGCGGCCTTAACGCTGCTGCTGGCGTTTGACGGCAGCGGCATCCTGCGGGTAGGGCTGGGCTGCGCCGTGCTGCATGAGTGCGGCCACGCGCTGGCTTACCGCCTTTTGTGGCGGCGCTGGCCGGAAATCGAGGTCTCGCCCTTCGGCCTCTGCCTGCGGCTGCGCGGCCTGCCGATGACGAACCTGCAGGAGCTTCTGCTGGCTGCAGCGGGCCCGGCGGTCAACCTGCTGGCCTGTGCGGCAGTGCTGGCCTTCATGCGCGCCACGGCCTATACCTATGGCGGCTACTGGTTCGCCTGCTGCAATCTGCTGGTGGGCGCCAGCAATCTGCTGCCGCTGCCCGGCCTGGACGGTGCGCATATTGCCGTGTGTCTGTTGCATTTTGGCCGGAAATAGGGTACAATAAACTGATACACTAAAAAGCTAAGGATGGTTCACCAATATGGCGGAATTTTCCCCGAAATTTAAAGAAGCATTAAGCCTTGTGCAGAAGCCGGGCCGGTACACCGGCGGCGAGCCGGGCTGTGTCTATAAGGATAAGTCCAGGGTCGATGTGCGCATGGCGTTCTGCTTCCCCGATACCTACGAGATCGGCATGTCGTTCCTCGGCGAGAAGATCCTCTACGACATCCTCAACCGCCACGAAAACTGGTGGTGTGAGCGCGCGTTCATGCCCTGGACCGATATGAAGGAGCAGATGGAGCGGCTGGACATTCCGCTCTACTGCCTTGAGAGCAAGGATCCGCTGACCGATTTTGACATCATCGGCTTCTCGCTGGAATATGAGCTGGCCTACACGAACGTGCTGGCCATGCTGCGCCTGTCGGGTATTCCGCTGCGCGCCGCGGACCGCGACGAGCGCTGGCCGTTGATCATTTCCGGCGGCCCCTGCGTCTGCAACGCCGAGCCGATGGCGGATTTCTTAGACGTCATGCAGCTGGGCGAGGGTGAACAGATGCTCCAGGACATCTGCGCCGCAGTCGAGCAGGGCAAAAAGCAGGGCTGGAACAAAGAACAGCTGCTTTTGGAACTCGCCAAAATTCCCGGCGTCTACGTGCCGTCCTTCTACGATGTGACCTACAGGGAGGATGGCCGCATTGAGCCGTCACCCCGAACCGTCCCGGCGTTCCCGCCCGCGTGACAAAGGCCATCGTCAGGGATATGGACAGCTTCACCCCGCCGGAAAACTTTGTTGTGCCGCTCGTCGGTGCGGTGCAGGACCGCGCCTGCGTGGAGGTGCTGCGCGGCTGCGTGCGCGGCTGCCGCTTCTGCCAGGCAGGCCAGCTCTACCGCCCCTTCCGTGAACGCAGCCCCAAGCTCATCAGCGACAGCGCCCGCGCGCTCTGCCGCAACACCGGCTACGATGAATTGAGCCTGTCGAGTCTGTCCACCTCCGATCATTCGCGGCTGGAAGAAATTCTCGACGAGCTGAACTCCTGGGCCGAGGCTGACCACGTCAGCTTGTCGCTGCCGTCCCTGCGTGTGGACAACTTCTCGGAATCGCTGGTCGAAAAGACGACGAAGGTCCGCAAGAGCGGTCTGACCTTTGCCGCCGAGGCCGGCACCCAGCGCCTGCGCGACGTCATCAATAAGAACGTCACGTGGGAGCAGATCGAGCGTGGCTGCCGCATCGCCTTCTCGGAGGGGTACACCTCGGTCAAGCTCTACTTCATGATGGGTCTGCCGACGGAAACGCTCGACGACATCAAGGGCATTGCCGACACGGCGCAGCAGGTCGTGGACCTGTTCTATAAGATCCCCAATCGACCAAAGGGCAAGGGCGTGCAGGTCACGATCAGTGTCGCCTGCTTTGTGCCCAAGCCCGACACGCCGTTCCAGTTCTGCGCCCAGGACCGCCGCGAGTCCCTGCGCGAGAAGCAGAAATATCTGCTCAGCTGCGTGCATTCCCGCAAGATCAAGGTCAACTACCACGACAGCACCACAAGCGTGCTCGAGGGTGTGTTCGCCAAGGGTGACCGCCGTCTGGGCCGCGTCATCGAGACGGCGTTCGAGAACGGTGCCTTTTTTGATACGTGGGAGGAATACTTCAACTATGACCGCTGGCTCGATGCGTTCAAGACCTGCGGCCTTGACCCGGACTTTTACAACTACCGCACCATCGGCCTGGACGAGGTCACGCCCTGGGACCACCTGGATGTCGGCGTGACAAAGGCCCATCTGGTGCGCGAGTACAACAAGGCGCTCGAGGCAAAAACGACCCAGCCCTGCAACCGCCAGTGCAGCGCCTGCGGTGCCAACAAGCTGATCGGAGGACCGTGCTTTGACTACAGTAAGAATCTTCTTTGAGAAGTGCGGCGAGTCCGCCTATATCTCGCTGCTTGACCTGCAGCGGGTCTTTCACCGGATGCTGAAAATGAGCAGCCTGCCTGTGTACTACACGCAGGGCTTCAACCCGCACATCTACCTGTCCTTCACCTGCCCGCTGTCCCTGGGGCAGGAGAGCCTCTGCGAAAGCTGCGAGGTCAAGACCGAGCAGGAGACGATTGACCCGCAGGCATGGATCGACGCCTTGCAGCCCCTGATGCCGCGCGGCATCGTCATCACGAAGGTCGCCCCGGCTGTGGAGAAGGTCGGCGAGATCGAGACGGCAGCCTATGAAATCACGATGCCCGCCGGCTCAGCCATCGCCCTTGACGCCTACAACAATGCCGAGCACGCCGAGGTCACGAAAAAGACGAAGCGTGGCTGCAAAACGCTGGAGCTGAAGCACTACCTTGACCGCATTGAGTACACGATTGAAGGCGGCACGCTGCGCTTTACGGCGCTGCTGCCCTGCGGAAGCGGCGAGGCACTGAACCTGAACCCGTCCCTGCTGACCGACTTCCTCCGCACGCAGGGGGCCGCTCCCGTCTGGCAGTGCCGCGTGGTGCGGACGCACCTTTATAATAAAGCGGGCAAAGACTTCGAGTAAGCTCCCTGGCCCCCTCGCAGAGGGAGGTTTTTGACACGCTTGGCCTTCCCCCTCGGGGGAAGGTGCCCGAGGCCCCGCCCGAGGGCGATGAGGGGCGGCCTTCCGGGCATAGCCCGCTTTACGGGTAACTGCCGGGGACTTGCCCCTCATCCGCCCTGCAGACG
>ENA-OQCF01000720-OQCF01000720.1-human-gut-metagenome-genome-assembly--contig:-NODE-720-length-12349-cov-5.946735_pt1 | contig 12349 bp, 16 predicted proteins | sample MGYA00242756_ERZ504573 | MGnify/ENA primary metagenome ERZ504573 (study PRJEB26092, sample SAMD00036240) | human gut metagenome | host: Homo sapiens | study: EMG produced TPA metagenomics assembly of...
TTGAAAACCTGTGCGACCTCTACAACTATCTGGACGCTCCATTCATGTGCAGTTTTCCTTTATCAACCGCAAGATCGACCCCAAGCAGTACGCCAAGAGCTTTGAAATCCGGGCGCAGGGGGACGACTTCGACGACATCCGCAGCGAGTATTCCGACATTTTGCAAGACCAGCTTGTGAACGGGAACAACGGACTGATGAAGCGGAAATTTATGACCTATACCATCGAGGCGGACAGCCTGAAAATGGCCCGCGCCAGACTGCGCCGGATCGAAACCGACCTTTTGGGCTATTTCAAGAGCATGGGGGCCTCCGCGTGGGGACTGGACGCCAAGGAACGGCTGGAAGTCATGCACAGCATTTTCCACCCGGACGGGGAACCGTTCTCCTTTGACTGGAAGTGGCTTGCCCCGTCGGGGCTTTCTACCAAGGACTTTATCGCCCCGTCCTCGTTCCGCTTCGGCAATGCCGGATGTTCGGGCTGGGCGGCAAATACGGGGCGGTGAGCTTTCTGCAAATCCTCTCCCCGGAACTGTCGGATGAAATGCTGGCCGACTTTCTCAACACGGAAAACGGCATTGTGGTGAACCTCCATGTGCAGGCCATCGACCAGAGCGACGCCATTAAGACGGTCAAGCGCAAGATCACCGACCTTGACGCCATGAAGATTCAGGAACAGAAACGGGCTGTCCGCAGCGGCTACGACATGGATATACTTCCCAGCGACCTTGCCACCTACGGGCAGGACGCCAAGGAGTTGCTAAAGACCTTGCAGAGCCGGAATGAACGGATGTTCCAGCTTACCTTTTTGGTGCTGAACACCGCAGACACCCGGCAAAAGCTGGAAAACGATGTGTTCTGGGCTGCCGGTATTGCACAGAAATACAACTGTTCCCTTGTGCGGCTGGACTACCAACAGGAACAGGGGCTTATGAGCAGCCTGCCGCTGGGGGCCAGCCACATCCAGATTGAACGCTCCCTGACGACTTCCAGCGTGGCCGTGTTCGTCCCTTTTGTAACGCAGGAGCTTTTTCAGGGCGGCGACGCCATGTATTACGGGATCAACGCCAAGACCGGCAACATGATTATGCTCGACCGCAAACGAGCGAGGTGTCCCAACGGGCTAAAGCTGGGGACACCGGGAAGCGGCAAAAGTATGAGCTGTAAATCAGAAATTTTGAGCGTGTTCCTCTGCACCCCGGACGATGTGTATATCTGTGATCCAGAGGCCGAGTATTACCCCCTTGTGAAGCGGCTGCATGGGCAGGTGGTGAAGCTGTCGCCTACCAGCAAAAACTATGTGAACCCGCTGGACATCAACCTGAACTACTCCGAGGATGAAAACCCGCTGGCCTTAAAATCCGACTTTGTACTGTCGTTCTGTGAGCTTGTCATGGGTGGCAAGAACGGGCTGGAAGCCATTGAAAAGACGGTGATCGACCGGGCGGTACAGGTGATCTACCGGCCTTATCTGGCAGACCCCAAGCCGGAAAATATGCCCATCCTTGCAGACCTGCACAAAGCCCTGTTAGACCAGCATATCCCGGAGGCCGACGGGTGGCGCAGGCCCTTGACCTGTATGTGTCCGGCAGCTTAAATGTGTTCAACCACAGAACCAACATCGACATTCAAAACCGCATTGTGGCCTTTGACATCAAGGAGCTGGGCAAGCAGCTAAAGAAAATCGGTATGCTCATTGTCCAAGACCAGATTTGGGGGCGCGTCACCCAAAACCGCAGCAAGGGCAAGGCGACATGGTATTTCTGTGATGAGTTCCACCTGCTTTTGCGTGAGGAACAGACGGCGGCCTTTTCCTGTGAGATTTGGAAGCGTTTTCGTAAGTGGGGCGGGATTCCCACAGGTGCGACACAGAATGTGAAAGACCTGCTTTCCTCCCCGGAAATTGAGAACATTTTGGAAAACAGCGACTTCATCTGCCTGCTCAATCAAGCCAGCGGCGACCGCAAAATCCTTGCGGAACGGCTGAACATTTCGCCCCAGCAATTACGGTATGTGGACAATTCCGAACCCGGCGAGGGGCTTCTCATTTACGAAAATGTGATCCTGCCCTTTAAGAACCCCATCCCGAAAAACACCCAGCTCTACCAGATCATGACGACCCGGTTAGGCGAGGGGGCGACGGTATGAGCGCCTTAACACATTTCAGCCTGTTTTCCGGGATCGGCGGGATCGACCTTGCGGCGGAAGCCGCAGGGTTTACCACCGTATGCCAGTGCGAATGGGCGGATTTCCCGATGGAAGTTTTGAAAAAGCACTGGCCGCAGGTACCAAAATTCCGGGACATTACCACAGTGACAAAGGAGGCATTTTTTGAAAAAACAGGACGAGAAACCATCACACTTATTTCCGGGGGATTCCCCTGCCAGCTTTCCTACGCGCCGGGAACGAACAGGGAGTTTTAGGACGAACGGTATTTATGGCCCGAAATGCTCCGCGTTATCCGGGAACTGCACCCCTCTTGGGTGCTTGGAGAAAATGTTGCTGGCTTCATCCATCTGGGGCTCGACAAGACGGTTTTTGACTTGGAGCAGGCAGGCTACGCCGTTAGGGTTTTCGTACTTCCTGCTGTCGCCGTCGGCGCATGGCATGAGCGCAAAAGAACTTTCATCATCGGCCATACTGCTTCCCACGCCCCTTGCCAGCGACACGGGGGATGTGGGGAAGACTGTCGATGTGCGGATGACCCCGACCGGGAGCTTCCGAAAATACAACCCCAGCGGAACCGTATGGACGGCGCGGCTGTCATGGGCGGTTTACAAACTGCTGGGCAGCCCGCCGGGGGATGTGAAACTGAATCCCGACTGGGTGGAATGGCTGATGGGATTCCCCCGGAGATGGACGGACATTCCATGTGGGCCAAAGAACCGGCGCAAATCCCGTACTTAATCAGCGACCCGCCGGCGAATGTGGCAAAACGGTTAAAGACTTTGGGAAACGCAGTTGTTCCCCCGCAGGTGTACCCCATCCTGCGCTATATTGCAGAGATCGAAACCGGGCGCTGCCGGAACAGACAGCAAGGAGGTGATCGGATATGGAACCCTTAAAACCCCGCGACAAGGTAACGCAGCACATGACCCGCGACGGCCTGACGCTGGATAACCAGACCACCGGCGAAAGCGTCAATGTGTCCAGCCGGGAGACCGAGCAGGAATACACCGCCCAGCCGGAGGGCGCGGCGGAAAAAATACTGGAACGGGCGGACGAACTGCACGACCGCCACAAGGCAAAGAAAGCGGCCAAGGACGCTGGAAAAACCGTGGCGCAGGCTACCGGCCCCGTTTCCCGGTTGCAGTTTACCGCCGAGGAACGGGCCTCCCCAGAGCTGGCCCCGTATATCAAAAAGGCAGAAAAACGGGCGGATAAGCTGGAAGCGGCCAAAGAAGCCCTGCCGAAAAAGCGCGTCGTCACCAAGGAAACCGTCTATGACGAGGCCAAGGGCAAGGCCAAAAGCAGGCTGTATTTTGACAAGGTGGAGAAAGCCCCTCCCCAGCTCAAACCAAACCCGGCCAGTCGTCCCATACAGGAAGCCGGGCTTTACCTCCACGGAAAAATCCACGAGGTAGAACACGAAAATGTGGCGTGGAGGGCGGCCACAAGGGGGAGGAACTGGCGGAACGGCAGGCGGGCCGCATGATCCGCAGCGGCGTCCACCGCCACAAGCTCAAACCCTACCGGGCCGCAGCCAAGGCCGAGAAAAAGGCCATTGCAGCCAATGCGGAGTACATCTACCAGAAATCCTTGCGGGACAACCCGGAAATGGCGCAGGCGGTGAAAAACCCGGTGGCCCGGTTCTGGCAGAAACAGAAAATCAAACGGGACTATGCCAAGGCAGCACGGGCGGCGGGCCAGACGGCACAGGGCGCAGCCAGCGCCACCAAGACCACCGCCGCAGCCGCCAAAAAAGCCGCCGAGAAAAGCAAACAGGCCGCGTCCTTTGTGGCCCGGCACTGGAAAGGTGTGCTGCTGATCGGCGGTGTGGGCCTTATGCTCATGCTGATTATGGGCGGCCTGCAATCCTGTACGGCCATGTTCGGCAGCGCAGGAACCGGCGTGGCAGCCACGTCCTATCTGTCCGAGGACAGCGATATGCTGGGGGCGGAAGCCGCCTATGCGGACATGGAGGCCGATTTGCAGTATGAGCTTGACAACTACGAAAGCCTGCACCCCGGCTATGACGAATACCGTTTCGATCTGGACGAGATCGGTCATGACCCCTATGTGCTGACTTCCATCCTGTCGGCGCTGCATGAGGGCGTCTATACGCTGGGCGACGTGCAAGGCGACCTTGCCATGCTCTTTGAGAAGCAATATACCCTGACACAGACCATTGAAACCGAAACCCGATACCGCACCGAAACCCGGACGGACAGCGAGGGCAACACCTATACTGTGCAAGTTCCCTACACCTATTACATCTGCAACGTGAAGCTGGAAAACTTCGATATGTCCCATCTGCCTGTTTACATCATGGGTGAGGAACAAATGAGCCTGTATGCGGTGTATATGCACACGCTGGGCAACCGGCCTGACCTGTTCCCAAACGGCACTATCCCAACGCTTCCACCGTCAAGGAGCCGACCTATTACGACATTCCCCCGGAGCTTTGGAGGACGCCACCTTTGCCGCAATGATGGCCGAGGCGGAAAAGTATGTAGGTTATCCGTATGTGTGGGGCGGCAGCTCTCCCAGCACCAGCTTTGATTGCAGCGGCTTTGTGAGCTGGGTAATCAATCACAGCGGATGGGACGTGGGACGGCTGGGTGCACAGGGCCTTTGCAATATCTGTACCCCTGTTTCCCCGGAGCAGGCCAAGCCCGGCGACCTTGTATTTTTCGTCGGCACCTACGACACCCCCGGCGTTTCCCATGTCGGCATTTATGTGGGCAATTCCGTGATGTTGCACTGTGGCGACCCGATTTCTTACACCAACCTCAATTCGAGTTATTGGCAGCAGCATTTCTATTGTTACGGGCGTCTGCCTTGACGCCAGAAAGGAGTTTTGACTATGGCAAACAAACTTGACCGTATCGAAAAGGACATTGAAAAAACCAAGGCCAAGATCGCAGAGCTGCAAAAGCAGCTTCGTGAGCTGGAAGCGGCAAAGACCGAACAGGAGAATTTGCAGATCATCCAGCTTGTGCGCGGCCTGAACATGAAGCCGGAGGAATTTGCGGCGTTCCTGCGCGGCGGCGCTTTGCAGACCGCCCCGGCCCCGCAGCCGGATTTTGAACAGGAGGACAATGCCGATGAAGAATAAGATCATTCGCACGTTTACCGTGACACTCGCCGCCGTGCTTTGCCTGACGGCCTTTTCCACCACCGCGTTTGCCGGTGGCACTGACCCCAACCCGGAGCCTTTGCCGGAAACCACCGAGGCACCGCAGGAGGAAGAACCCACCACTGGCGGCATGGAGCCGGAGGGCGTACCTGTCACCCCGGAGGGCAACGCAACACTGGTGGATGATTTCTACGGAGATAAGCAGCTTATCACCGTTACCACCAAGGCGGGCAACTACTTTTATATTTTGATCGACCGCGCCAACGAGGACAAGGAAACCGCCGTTCACTTCCTCAACCAAGTGGACGACGCCGACCTGCAAGCACTGTTGGAGGACGGCGAAGCCGCCCCGGAAACCTGTACCTGTACGACCAAGTGCGCGGCGGGAGCCGTCAACACGAATTGCCCGGTATGTAAAACCAATATGACCGAGTGTACCGGGCCGGAGCCGGAACCGCAGGAGCCAGAGGAAACCGAGCAGCCGCAGGAAGATGAAGCGAAAAGCACCGGCATGGGCGGCCTTGTCGTGTTCCTTGTGGTGGCCCTGATCGGCGGCGCGGCCCTTTACTTCTTCAAGTTTAAGAAGCCCAAGGCCGACACCAAGGGCGGCGACGAGCTGGACGAATACGATTTTGGCGAGGACGAGGACGACGAGGACGAACCGACCCCGGAGGACGAGGAACCCGCGCAGGATAAGGAGGAATAAGGAATGAGTATTCAGTTGGTAATTGCAGAGAAACCGAGCGTCGCCCGCAGCATTGCGGGCGTGATCGGTGCGGATCAGAAACGGGACGGCTACATGGAGGGAAACGGCTATCTGGTGAGCTGGTGTATCGGCCACCTTGTTTCCCTTGCCGACGCCGGAGCCTATGACGAGCATTTCAAGAAGTGGCGCTATGACGACCTGCCGATTTTGCCGCAGGAATGGCAGTACATTATCCCCGCCGAAAAGAAAGGACAGTTTGCCGTGCTGCGCTCCCTGATGGAGCGTCCCGACGTGACGGGCCTTGTGTGCGCCACCGATGCAGGACAGTGCGGTTGGGTGACTTAAGAGAAAGGAAAAAGAGACCTCATCTCGTTGAAAATCAAATCCAAAAATCATTTAAGGAGCAATTCAAATGAAACGAAATCAGTATTTCGACCATAATCACTCTCAAAAAGCGCTTTCCTGCCGCTACAACATGGACACCAACCGGGTGGAAGCCCAATTTAATGATGGCACTATCGTCAATTTCGCATTATTGTAATAACAGATTGCTTCTTCCATGAATGGTAATATTATCATCAAACTTTTGGAAGAACTATAAATGTCCGAGGTGCCTTTGATTTCGACAGAAAAACAGGCTGAATTGTTACAAAGCTCGGACATTTCAAAAGAATTTTTTGAAAAATACTAAAGAAGCGGAGCAGCTAAAATCTGCTCCGCTTCGATATGATTGATCTAAGGATGTTTTGCTATTTGATTAAACTCACTCTGTCAACCGCAATCGCTCCACAACTGGAAGGTTAACGTCAGTTTTGTAGACCCATATAGGCACAATAAGGCAGATTAGCAACACCAGTCCAGACACCAGCACCAGTGGGATAAATGGATAGGAGAAAACAGCATAATAGGCCACTTTACTAAAAATCATATATAGCAAGATGAAGATTGCTGTTCCAATGGTGACTGCAAGGGAAAGGGAAACGCCCCAATAATAGAAACCTTCCATAAATAGCATTCGTTTGATTTGTCGCTTTGTCATTCCAATGCTTTCAAGAACAGCTAATTCATAGCGCCGAGTATTTACATTGACAACCATTGTATTGACAAAGTTCATGACACCAACAAGCAGCAGGATCACGGACAACACTGTTCCTAAAACCTTTGCTGTAATGAGATATTCCTGCATTTCTTCTCGCCGTTCATATCGGGATATAATATCAATGTTAGCTTGTGATGCGGTGATTTGCTTTAATTCTTGCAGTATACTTTCGTCATGTTGACCATCCGTATCAAAGGCCACGCGGAACACTCTATATTGCGGAAAGAGTTCTTTCAAAGCTGTTTGACTAATATACAAATCAGGAGCCGTCCCTCTCTCATTGCCTCCTCCTGCTCGAAACCCTTCATTCAAATAACCGTTCGCTACAATAAAGGAATGCTGTCCGTTCTGCGTCTGGATTGTTATTTCCTGCCCTGGCTGAATAAGGCCTTCTACTGTTTTGGACAGCAGCACAACCTTTCCTTGTTCAAAGGCAAACGTGTCAATAGGCAAGTTTAAGGTTTTATTGATTTCTTCCAAATATGCACTGTCAATTCCAAAAACCCCGCTAAAAAAGTTTTGCTGATAATTTTCTAATTTTGCCGGATCAGAAAAATCAATGCCGTTTACTCCGTCTAATGACGCAAGAAACTCGTGAAATACAGCATCGTCATATACAACATCTGCTGCTACTTGAGGATAAGGTGCATAGGTCAACCTCAAATTCTCAATGCCGTCAAGCTGACCAATCTCTGAAACCATTTCGCTGGAAATTAAATCTTCTCTTTCGTGGATACTATATGTGAGTGCAAAATCGCTTACTCCCCATTGGCTCACATAATTCTCCGGGCTTAAACCATGTAATAGCCCTGTGACGACAAGGAACAAGGAAAGGCCGAAAAAAAGCGATGCAAAAACAAGGGTTGTACTCTTAGCATTACGAAAGACATTGTTCCATGCCATTCTGGACAACTTCATTTTGCTACAATTTCTGGCGCTGCTCTTTGTGCTGGCTGCTGTATATTGGAGTGCTGCTATTGGTGAAACATTTCCGGCAATTTTGGCGGGCTTCATGCTTGCAATCATAACGGTAATGAACGTAAATATGGCCGCTCCTATGAAAATAAACGGCGAAAAAGATACTTTTGTTCCCACATCAGAATTTGTTGAATACATCATATTCAGGAAGTAAGGAACAATGCCAAAGGAAACAACCGCACCAAGTAACAGACCAATCGGAATACCAATACAAGAGATTCTGATTGCCTGCTTATAGATAATTCTCTTTATCTGCCTTTGGGTCATTCCAATCGTTTTAAGACGGCCATAGAATTGCACATCTTTTACGACAGAGACATAAAGAATATTATAAATCAGCAGATAGCCGCTAAAGGATATAAAAACTGCTAAAATTATTACAGCTAAAATAATAGTTCCACCATTTGCCTGTTCTAATGGTACAATTTCAAATGTTTGCCCTTCTGTAAAGTCAATCTCACGCCGCAATCTTTCACAGTTTTTGTCAGCATTATCATTGCCTTGAAAACGGATCATTGCCGTAACACTATTATCCAGTGATACATTTAAGCTATCCTTAAAAGCGGATGAAACATAAACATAACCACGATTATTTGTGCGCATTGGAATGTAGTCCGTATAGTAGCCCGACAGCAAAAAGGTGTCTGAGACATAATTATAGCTATCGCCAATTTGGTACGACAACACAATCTCCATCCCTATTTGCGGATCAGAAATGCCCATCTGTTCAAGCACCCATGTAGGTAGCATAATTTCGTTTTTACTTGATGGGTAATTTCCTACAACACTTGATATAGTAGGCAGACGGTGGGTTCCCCACTCGGTATCATCTATCCAAACTATACCTAATCTCGCATTTTGCAGTTGCTCTGTATCAACACTGCCTAAACGCTGCTGTATACCTACGTCAAGGACAAGGTTTGATTTTGAAATTTCAACCAACTGATTTTCTGTTACATTTGTGATTCCGACATCAGCGGTAGTTCCCATTAACCGAATTTGTTGCATTTGGTAGGTTTCAAAGTAACTAAAACCAATACTGAATGTCGCAGTTATCATAAATGCAGTTAGCACAAGAGCAATGATTGCAAATAAATTACGCTGCCGTTCACGATGCAAACTGCGCTTTGCCAGCTTCTTTTCAATGTCACTGGTATCATTTTCAAAAGGCCATGTCATAGCTTGCCACCTCCTTATTCCACAATCCTGCCGTCCTCAATGCGGACAATCCAATCTGCAAGGCGGGCAATGTCGTCATTGTGCGTAATCATCACAACAGTTTGCCGGAACTCTGCACTGGTGCGCTTGATAAGCCCCAGCACCTCGGCGCTGGTCTTGCTGTCAAGGTTGCCGGTCGGCTCGTCGGCCAGCACAATAGCCGGTTTGGTAATCAGAGCGCGTGCGATAGCCACACGCTGCTGCTGTCCGCCGGAAAGATTGTTCGGCATGTTTTTCAGTTTATCTTCCAGCCCCAGCAGATGAACGATCTCGTCCAAAAACTTCTGATCCACCGTGTCCCCGTCCAGCTCCACCGGCAGGACGATGTTCTCATACACATTCAGGATCGGAACAAGGTTATAGTTCTGGAAGATAAAGCCGATGTTGCGGCGGCGGAAGATGGTGAGCTGTTCGTCGTTCATTTTCGACAGCTCTTTGTCCCGGACAATCACGGTTCCGCTGGTGGGAGTGTCCAGCCCGCCCATCATGTGAAGCAGGGTGGACTTGCCGCTTCCGGAGGTTCCCACAACGGCCACAAACTCACCGTCATTTACGGAGAAGTTCACGCCGTCAAGGGCGCGGGTGATATTCGGCTTTGTGCCGTAATACTTTTTCAGGTCGATAGTCTGTAAAATACTCATACTCAAAACTCCTTCCAAGGCTTTCTGCCTGCTGATAAGGGTATTGTAAAACCCAAATGTCCGCGAAATGTTACAGCGGCCCAAAAATTTCATTGAAAATCGGGGTGAAATGTTACAACGCTCGGACATTTCAAAAAAATTTACGGCGGGCAGCCGGAAATGGCCGTCCGCCGTAGCTCATGATCTGTTCTAAAACCAATTCGCCTTTTGATTTCTAAATTGAGGAGTATCGCTTTCTTGATAAGGATTGTAGGTATTACGGTTACACCCAAACTCTTTTAATGATTTTATTTTATTGTCCTCTGTCCATTCAATCAAAGAAATACCGTCAAATTCCTCTATATCCCCATTGTTCATTCCATTTTTGAAATACCACTCTACAATCGTTTGATTTTCTTTATGGAAAAATTGCTTGATTTCCCAAACTACCACCTTTCCACGGGTATTCCACTCCTGAAACCAATGTTTTACTGTTTTACGATTGCTATACTGGGGACACCAACTTTCTGTATAGAGTACATCTTCCGCAAAAATATCATCAATGCCCATATCTTTCTGATAAAGCCACATATCAAACCACAGTCGGATTATTTTTTCTCGTTCATTCATAATAGAAACACCTCGCTTGTTTACTTTCATTTTGTAGGCAGCATAATGGAAAATTCCGAACCCTTGCCCGGCTCCGAAACCACTTTGATATAGCCACCCTGCCGCGTTACGATCTCGCGGGCCAGATACAGGCCAATGCCCACACCCTGCTGTTCGTGTACTTCTTCCTCACGATAGAAGCGCTGGAAGATAGCGGCCTGATTGCTTTCGGAAATGCCCTTGCCAGTGTCGGTCACTTTGATTTCCACATACATTTCCCACAGCACCACAGACACAGCGATTTTCCCGCCTGCCGGGGTGTACTTCACCGCATTGTCCAGCAGGTTAAAGAGGGCTTCCGATGTCCACTTGCTGTCATGGGAAACGGTCAAATCCTCCGGGCAGTCCACGGACACGGCGATTTCCTTTTTCTCCGCTGCATACACGATCCCACTCATGGCCTGTGCCACGGTATCAAAGAGGCGGCCCGGTTTCTTGTCCAACTGGATCACGCCTGTTTCCAGACGGGAGGTTTTCACAAGGGCCTGAAAGAGAAAGTCCAGCTTATCCGTCTGGCTGCGGATTCCCCGGATAAAGTCGGTGCGCTCTGCCTCGGCCATAGGCTTTTCCAGCAGGGTGTCCGTCGCCATTTTCAGATTGCTTACCGGCGTTTTCACCTGATGGGAAATATCCGATACAAGGGTCTGTAACTTCTGCCGTTCCTCGTCCACCCGGCGGCGGTTCTCCTGCATGATCTGGTAAAGCCTTGCCAGCCGGTGTCCGATTCTGGCAAGCTGGGTTTCGCTGTCCTCTGGCCGCTGGGGCGCTTCATTTCCGGCAATCATGTGGTCTAAGGTCTGGCACAGGTCAGCGGTAAACTGTGATAACCGTTTTCCAAACGCCTGCGTCAGTACAAAAATCCCTACAAGGGCGCACAACAGCAGCGCCCCGCCCGTCAGCAGCACCGCCGTCTGTTTTGTCACAAGAAAAAGGGCTATGGTGATCCCGGACATGGAGAGGGCAAACCCTATTGCCACCCGGCCAAACAGCCGCTTTACCGAGAGGTTTTGAAATTTCATTTTGCCTCGCCTCCCGTCCATTGATAGCCCATGCCGTAAACGGTCTTGATGTAGGGCGCGCGCCGTCGGATTCAATCTTGCTGCGAATCCGGCTGATAGAAGTTGTCAGGGTGTGTTCGTCTACAAACCTTTCGTCTATATCCCACAGCTTTTCCAAAAGCTGCCCACGGGTCAGCACTTGCCGGGGATTTTTGCGGAACAGGTTCAGCATTTTGTACTCCATCGGGGATAGGGTCAGGGGCTTGCCATTTAAGGAAGCCGTCTGTTCCGAGAAGTCCAGAAACAGCCGCCCATCGTCGTAAATGTCCTTGGCCGGTTTGTGGTGTTCCAGCATGGCGAACATGGCTTTGATTTTCCGCTGCAAGGCCCCGATCACAAAGGGCTTTGTGATGTAATCCACCGCGCCCACCTCATAGCCCCGTATCTGGTCGCTCTCCTGATCGTTGGCGGTCAGGAAAATCACGATGGTATCCGGGTGCTGGGGCTTTATCAGCTTGCACAGTTCAAAACCGTTCCCGTCCGGCAGGTTGATGTCCAGCAGCACTAAATTAAATTCCCGCTGGCGGATGGCTTCGGCTGCGGTTCTGGCATTTAGGGCAGAAGTCACGCCGTAGCCGTCTGCGGTCAGGTTATAGGCCAACATCTTATTCAAAAAACTGTCGTCCTCGACAATTAAAATCTGCTTCATATCCTCACTTCCTTTTCTTTTTGCAAATAGTATAACAGGCAAATGTCCGAGAAT